>Ga0256829_1003893_pt1 | contig 10057 bp, 13 predicted proteins | sample 131447metaG_FD_185979 | JGI IMG/M metagenome (GOLD analysis project Ga0256829, IMG submission 185979) | Hydrothermal vent microbial communities from Lau Basin, Pacific Ocean - 131-447 | ecosystem: Environmental > Aquatic > Marine > Hydrothermal vents | place: Pacific Ocean: Lau Basin | collected...
TTTGTCAATCTATTTCATATTGTAGATTTTGTTCTATAACTTCTTGTAAAGTTATATAATTTGTTAAGCTACTCATAGTGCAACTTGGAACACAACTTTGATTTACAGGTATAAGTTTATCTCCAGCATTAGTTAATATATTATATTCTTCAGGAACTTTTGCTAGTTCTTCTGTAGTAGGATTTCATAATACTTGTTCTGTTTTAAAATCTTTTGGATCTGCTTCCATAGGTCAATAGAACTTAGCTCATAAATCTTCAGGAATATAATCTTTCTTTTTAAAAAGATTAAGTATTTTATTTATTATGTTTTTCATTTTCTTCTAGTAAATAATAAATTATTTCTTAATACATTTCTATATGTATTCATAAGAAACTTGAAGCAGCACATTCATCTAAATTCTTTTTTATTTGGTCTACTTTTATATTAGTATATTCAAATACTGCTTTAGGATTTTGTTCTATTATTTTTTTCATATATTATCTTTTATATATTTAACATCATTATGTGTATCATCTATTTTCTTGATTATTATTTTATGTGTATTATCTGAATTTAAGTATTGTGTATTTAATGTGTTTACAATCTCTTTTGTGTATTCTACTATTGACTTCATAGAATTGGTAAAACTTTCTGCTTTTTCTGTTTCTATTTTTAGTTGCATATTATTTTTATCTGCTTCTAGTTTTAAATATCAGTTTATAAACATTTTTCATAATAAATATAAAATATATCAAATTCAAATAATAAGTATAAAATAACCTCCATTGTCCATTGCTTTTAGAAATATTGTATCACTCATTTTTACTTCCAATTAAAATATCTAAATCCAAACATTGTTGTCCCTCCAAATACTAAGATAAATACAAATAATTTTGAATACCACTTAGTCCAATGTAAAAGTGTATATATATTTTTAGCTAATATATAGTTAGCCTTTATATATTTAAATAATCAACCACCTTTTCAATATTGTAGATCATGAATATCACATAAAAAGTCTAAATCATATAATAAATATTCTTGTTTATTTGGATTGTAGTTTTTATCTTTTTTTATGAAAGGGAAGAATTTGTTATGTTTTGGTCAACATCAATTACATTTTTTTTCAATCTCAAGTTCAAGAAGTATTTTCTGATCAAGATTGTATTTCTTTAATATTTTGTCAATTGTTTTCATTTATAGTTCAATTATTTTGTAAATAATTCATTACATCTGCTATATCATTATAAGGGAATTTTCATAAATATGTTGCTATTGCTTCTATACCTTTTACATCATAAGTTATTGTTTTTTTTCACATAGTTTTATTTTATTTATAAATTAAATTGCTATTCTTACTTCTCAATTTTCTGTGAATTTACCTTTTTCAAGGTCTTCTATTGATAGGTTACTTGGTATTGTGTTATTTGATTTAGTTGTTATTTTTACTATAATCTTAACCTTTTTTGTATTAGGATCTATATAGAATTTATTTAGTTCTAAATCGCTTATACTATTTTTATCCATGATATTATTTTTATCCATGATATTATTTATCTTTTAAATATGTTTTTATTTCTTCAAGTGTTGCATGTCAATCTTCTTCTCATATTTTATTGAGTAACCAAGTTTGTAGATCATACAATATATTTGTTTTTTGTGCTACTATTTGTTTTTCTTTTAATAGTTGTTCTTGCATACTATTAAGGTTTGCTTGTTCTCATTGTATAGTTTGTATTTTTTTATCTAAAGATTGTGATTTTTTATTTACTTTTTCTTCTGATTCTTTTAATGAATTTTCCCATTTAGTTAGTTTATTTTTGAATACTTGTATTTTATTATATTCTTTTTCTGTAGCATTCTCTTTTTCTATTATTCATTTATTTAGTTTATCTAATTTACTTTCTTTATCTTTAAGTTCTATTTCTTTATTATCTAATGTTTTTGATTTTTCTTTCATATCTTTCTCTATTTTAGATTGAGCTTTATATTTTTTTTCTAATTTAGTTTTTAATAATTTTAATTCTTCATTTAATTTTACATTACTTTTTTCAAGTTCTTCTGCATTATTTAATTTGTTTGTTAGTTCTACTTCTACTTTATTTTTTAATTCAGATATTTTGTTTTCTTTTTGTGTTAATTCTATTTTAACATTCTCAAGATTTTCTTTTAATCATTTAAGCACTTGTTTTGCTTCTTTTATTTGTCCTTTTAAATTATCTGCTTCTACATTTCTATCTTTAAAAGTAGCTTCTAAATCATTTATTCTTTTATTAGTTTCTTTCTTTTTTCACTCTAGTATTATAACTTCATTTATTAATGCATCTCTATGTTCTGGAGTTATTGTATTTGCCATTATATTATATTTATTATTTAAAAATTTTTCATAAATTTAGGAATATTTTCTTTAGGTATTCCACTCATAGTAATAATAAAACTATTAGTTTTTACAATATTTTTTACTCATTCGAATATTGTATTTTTTAATCTTTGTTCTGCTTTATAATCCATATCTTTATAGTTTTCTTTATTTTTTGCAATAATTTCCATCATTTTAGTTCTTGATTTTTCACTTACTGCCATATTGTATGTTATTATTATGTAAAATAGGAGAAGCTATACTATTTAGCTTCTCCTATATTTATATTCATTTATTAGTCTGTCATATTTGTAAGTCTTGCATTTCATCTAGGGTTGAAGCATACTAAGTTACCATAGTATCTTAAGATTGCATTATATTTAGTTGAATTACCTCAAGAGTTTTTAAGGATTCATTCTCATCTATTCATCCAAGATACTGGAGCCATTTCACCTATTGTGAATGATTCTGTATCTAACATATAGACTTCATCATCTGGAACATCAAAGTCTAAAATTACAGGTATTACTCAGTTTTGTCAAGCGAATCAAACTCATTCGAATTTATAACCATAAGCATTTTCGAAAGTAGCTGGTCTTACTTGATCTCCTAGTAAATCAATATATTTTTGGAATAATGTTGATCATGCTAAGATAAGATTTGGATTACCATATTTAAGAGCTTTGAAGTAATATTCTCTCATTCTTGCGATTGTTAATGTTTCAGTTGTAGTTGGTTTATAAACTGGAGCATTAACCCAAGTATTTGAGCTTCTTGCAATACCTTGAAATGTATCTGATATTGGATGATCATTATTATCTACTAATAATCTAATACCAGCCCACTCATTGTATTCTCAATTTGAATATACTTTTTGTTTAACTACTTCATCGTTCTTAGTTACAGAAGTTGCTACAGAGATAGTGAATTGTGTATCTGATATAACATTTACAACAGATACATTATCAGCAGTTCCTCATTCTATTTCTGATTTAGTACCGATAGTTAATTGCATTCAATTTTCTATATAGAATGTGCTATCTACAGTTACAGTTGTTCATGTACTGTCTAAAGTAACAGTTCACAATACTCATTCTGCAGAGTGTGCAACCATTCTTTGAACTTCTCTTTCCATACTTTCTTTTGCATTTTGTGAGTAAGTAGAAAGGATATCTGCAATAGCTTCTGGAGTAGTAGCTCATTCTAATGCTTGGTCTGTTAATTCGAATTGACCAAATACATATTTAGAACCAACTGACATTTTTTCGAAACCTATTGTACCTTTGATTGGGTCTTCTCATTCTCCAACTGCATATACTCAAGAAAATCTTGAAGTTTGAACAGGGATTTGGAATTTACTATTTGAAAGATTTACACCTTTATTTTTTGATATTTTACCTAGTAAGATATTCTTATTGAAGAATTCTTTTTGTAATGTAGGAGCAATTACCTCCTTTAAGATTACATTTAATTGATTTAATTGTATAGCCATTTTTTAAAATAATTTAATTATAAATTTTTACTTCATCTGTAACATTTTTACTATTTTATCTTTTAACGAATTATCATTGAAAGATACATTTTTACTCATACTTTCTTTTGATTTATCAATATCTTTACTGTTAGCTGAGAAATCAGGAGCTTTTCATTGTTTATTTATTTCTTGTTTTACATAGTAATCCACTATTTCTCACATATTCTTTACTAAGAAAGAAGCTTGTGGATCATATATATTATTCTCCATTCAGAATTGAAGTACTTCTTCCTTGTTGAATTTTGGGAAACCATCTCACATATCTGAATACTGATGTTCCAACTGGTTCAAGTATCATTCATATTCTTTCACTTGTTGTGTTTCAATTTGTTTTAATTCTTTTTCCTTAAGTTCCTTATCTAATTGGTCTTTTTTTACGAATCAGTATTTTTCTAATTGTTTCAATACTTCTTCATCTTCTGGATCAATATCTATGTTTTCTTTATTAGTTTTTAAGTTATTGACTTCATCAAGTAATGAGTTCTTTTTTTCTATAACTTCTTTAAATCTATCATAAGGGACATACTTAGGATACTTTTTTTCTTGTCAATCATCTTTAATATCTTTTTTATCTCAATCTTCTATATCACTTTTAGGTTCTGGATCATTTCAAGTAGTTTTTTCTTCAGTTCCTGCAGGTTTATTATTTAAAGAATTAACTATTTCGTCTGTCAATGAACCAGTGTTTCTATCAGCAATATCGAATTTAGTCGATAAAATTGAGTTTAATAAATAGAATGGCATTTGTATTTGGTTTAGTTTTAAAACATTTTTTTACAAGGTTAAGTCCTTATGTATTTTATTGATAATTTTTATATTATTTTTTTCAAGTCTATTTTTTGAATATGTCTCATATAGTTTGTCATCATCATTGTTGTTGTGGTTGTCATCATCATTGTTGTTGTGGTTGTCATCATTGCATCATTTGTTGCATTATAGCTTGTTGGTCTGGTGCTTGTGTCCCTTTCATTAGTGCTTCATGTTGTTTCATATGTTGCATTACTATTTGTGATACTTCTTTATTATCTTTAACTCAATCTAGTAGTTGTCAATGTATTGCAAGATGTACTTGATGATTATCTGTTTGGCTTGCTGTGATAGGTTCTTTCATTATCATTTTTTTATTTTCAGCATTAGCGATATCAATATCAGGGTCTTGATTTTTGTCTTTTTCTAGTTCCATTTTTCTTAGTATTTGTCATGTGTCTCACAATTCGAATGTATCTATAAGTATATCATTTGGTATTTTTACTCATAGTTGTAGTAATTGTATCATATCTTGTCTTGATTGTAAGTCTGAAAAAGCACTTCAAGGTATGATTTCTACATCTATTCATTTGAAAGGAACTACTTTTTTTACTTTATCTGAGTATTGTTTTTTAGTATTTCAAACTACTTGTACATCTTCTTTTACATAATATAACTTTTTTACTGTAGTATATTCTTTACTAGCCATATTTAATACATATTCAGCTATAGTTCATAGGAATTCTTTTAGATTATCTACTGCTTCAGATATATTATTTAGATCAGAAGCTTGTAATTGTGCGATACCAATACCTGTTCTTATAGAATTATCTACTTTACCTGCTGATACTGAATGTAGTCATCAGATATCTTGCATCCAACTTTGTAGCATACTTGTATAATTGAAAGGAGTATTTCAGATACTACCTTGTTGTAAATAAGTTGGTGGCATATTTTTATAGTATATCAATTCTCATCTATCAGTTAATGATGATTTTATATTTTCTCATTCTCTTATTCACCATCTACCTTTAGCATTTATATAAATCCATTCTTCTATCATTGATGCTATCCTTGAATTAGCTTTATTTAATCATAATAGAGGTGTTATCCAAGCTGTTGGGTATATTCTACCTCACATCCTTTCCATTTGGTATATGAATATAGGGAATTCATCTGTATCTAGAATGATTTCTCTTAATATATAACCTTGTCAATAAGTAATAAGCTTTATTTTTCAGTTTTCTTTTTCATATATTTCATAGATAGTAGCAACTCATATTTCACTATCAGTAGATGTTTCTAATTGTTCCTGATATGTTTTCAATGTATCATCTGTTTTAGGAGATATATTAAATTTTTCTTTATTGTATTTTTTATCATTATGTATTTCAGATACTGGTTTAGTGATTGATTTAATTATCCATCTTCAATTAAATTTAGATCAATCTACTTTTCCTGTAGGGTCTAGATATATATCGAATGGATCTATATTTTGTATTGCGATATCTCATTGATCATCTTTAGTAGTATCATAATAAACTTGCCAATATCAATTTCAAGCTATTGAACCATTATACAATAAGTCTTTTACTTTAGTTTTTAGATGTTCTCATTTATATATATTATTTAATACTAATCATGCTATATATGTTTCAGTATCTTTATGTCATGTTTCAAGACTATCTTTTATATGCCATCTAGGGTTGTTTTTAGTTATTAATGTTCTTACTCATCTTATAAGAGGTCTTATAGTATTTATTACTCTAGTGACTCAAGTTGGAGTATATTCTTTAACTATTCCATCTTTAACTTGGTAGAACTTATCATTTTCTACAGTTTGTTTATTAGCATACCAATTTAATTCTTGTAGATATCTTGCTTCTTTAGAGAATTGTAATTTTTTTTCTATATTTTGCATTTGTTAGATTTACCAAATAAAATAATTTCTATATTGGGATCGGTTTTATTACAAGGTTCTGTATAATCGTGTCTTTTATAACTTCCCCATCATACATAACAACCTTTTATTCATTCTTTTCTTATTTCTTTTTCAGTCCATCAACATCTTATACAGACTTTTTCTTTTTTCATTCTTTATAAATAAATAATAAATTAGTTTTTAAATTCTCAAGGTTTAAGTGTTTCTAATTGTTCTCTTATATTTTTATAATGTTCTTCACTAGCTTGTAATACTATAATAATCATGAATGCTGTTACAATATTAGTCAGTATAAGTAGATATACCATTGTTTTGATTTTTAAGATTTAAAATATCTTGCTGTATTTCATTTATAGGTTTATTGTTTGTAAGCATAGGCGGTGGTGCTTTCTGCATTACTACATATCTGAGTGCATCTATAGCATGTTCTTCACATTTAGGTGATGGTTTATTCTCTGCTATACCGAAACTATTTCTTTTCCGTTTATATGCTTGTAATTCGTCTATAAGGTTGTCTAATCATTCGAAGATTAGTAGATCTCAATCTTCGAACATCTGTTTCATTCTATTAACACCTGCAAGTATTGAATTATTTCAAGGTATTGGGTATATTCAGTAGTCCCTTATTTCATCTGATATAGCGAATGGGAACGGTTTATTTGGAGTTGGTTGCTGATTTACATTGAATATAGAAGGGTCTGCTATTATGTCGTATGAGTTGAATTGCATTTGTTGGATTCTTTTTTTTAGTATCTCTACATGTGTTTTTACTGGAGCACCTGATAGGTAATGTAGCCAAGTTACATATAATTTATTGTCAGGAGAGTGTCTTACTTCTATGAATACGAAAGGGTCTGCGATTCAGTAATCTAATCAGTAGTATACTGGTCGGTCGTGTGGGATTATGAATGGTTGGATTACATTTCTATCGACAGAGAATTCGTTGAATATTTGTCATTCGAATATATCGAAGCTTCACAATACATATTTTTTGAATTGGTCTCATTTATATTGTAGAAGACTTTCTACATAATCGGTAGGTAAGTATTTATTTTCTAGAGATGAAGCTCTAAGAGTGTAGTAGTATTCTCTTTCTTTATCTGTGAGATATGCACCTGTAGGAGTTAATCATTTTATGAATAGTGAGTAAGCCCAATTCTTTCATTCGGAGTTAGATGTTATGAATCCTATTCTTCTAGGTACATAAGGATTTCTAAGTCTACCTTGAGCTATCATTAGCACTTCTCAAGATACTTCATCTACTTCATCGATATAGAAAAAACCAAGCTCAAGAGATTTAAGCTTATCGATATCATCAAGTCCTGTGAAATATATTTCGCTTCAATTATAGAATTTTATAACTTGATCACCTTTATTGAAAGTCCGAGCACCTGTATTTGGTTTAAGTCAGATTACATTTTCTAATATATTGAAGAATGTTTTTTGAGTGGTTCTTTTAAGGTTTTTAAGAGTATTTCTAGCAATCAATCAAGAATTTTTAGGATATAATAGAGCTAATAATATTGAAGTATAACTACCTATGAATGATTTTCAGCTTCAAAATCATCATACATACCAAGTATATTTTACTTTTTCATTTTGTAATACTTGGTATAGGAACTTTTTTTGTTTAGGAAGTAGTTCTATATTTATGGATTGTTGTATTTTTTTATCAATAGCTTGTTTAGTTAGTTTTGTCATCTAGTTCTATGTTAGTGATAATATCTTTTTCTTGGATTACTTCTCAATCTAATGATTTTATATCTGCTCTATTAGTATCTGCTAGTTTAGCTTCTACTACATCTTTGAATTTATCTGCTATTTCTAAGTTTAGATCTGTATTAGTTCAATCATTAGCAATATCTGTAGGAACATTGATTACAACATTTAAGCCTTTTTGATGTGTTTCTTTTATACTCATAGGTTCTCATAGTTCTGTTTTCATTATTTTATAAGCAGTTTCTAGTTCTTTATAATTTACTTCTCATTTAGCCATTCTTTTTTTTATGCCGTTATAATATCATACTGAAGCCATCATAGTTCATTTTATTATCAATGTTCTTGATTTCACGAGTTCTTCTTTCATTCATTCTATTTGGTCTGCTACTAATTCTTTTATAGATTTTCATATATCATTAGCGATATCTGTTGCATAGAATTCTACTACTTCTGGTATTTTATCGTTTACTGCTTCCATTATTAGTTCTTTCATTTCTAACAACTTTGTAGCACTTTCTACCGCAAGGTCGAATTTATTTTCTAGTATTCACATTACATCTTCTTCGTTTATCTGTCATTTCTCGACTAATTGATATAGAGCTTTACTCATTTTTTCTTTAATTCTAGTATTATAATGGTCTAACATTTCAGCTACTTTCGGGTAGTTTTTATTTATCCGTGTGTAAAATTCTCTTTTATAGTGTGCAGGTGCTTCTATTCTATCAAAAAATGAGTTGAGGTTATGGAACTCTCATTTTACTATAGCTACAACTACTGCTAGGTAGAATAGTTTATTTCTATCTTTTCTCAATTCTTGTGTTTTCACTATTCTTCTTCAGAATGCGAACACATCATCTTCTATATTAGCAATAAGTTTATTATAATATTTAAGGTCGAATTCCGGATCTATTTCTTCTTGATATGTTTTCAATATCTTAATATATTTATTATTCATTTTATATAGAAAAATATTAGTTTATTTAAAACATTTCTTATTATTTTTTTTAGTATTAGATATTATCAGAGCTGGTGATACAGTGACTACCGTAGTTGTATGTATACTTAAGACCATATAATGGTATCTTTTACTAATTTCTATGTTTAGAGTATTTATTTTTTTTGTTATTTCAAGCTATTATTTTATATGTGCTACTTTTGGGAACTATGGGGGGTGTTTTATATTTAGTATTCTACACACAGAAACTATGCTTGGGATTATAAAGTTATATAGTGTATACTTAGGGTTATACTGGGGTGTATGCCATATAAAAGGGTTTGGGTAATTAGGGTATGTCTTCTAGTTTATGGTTTCTTGTATAAGCATTCTTTTTTATGTGTGCTGTGTGTTGTTTCCTGCTGTTGTGTGCTTGTCCTTGCTTCCTTGCTTTACTTCCTGCTTCTGGTTATGTTGTTGTATGCTTTGTTATGCTACTTGTTTGGGTAATCCTTGTTTAGGTGCTACTACTTGAAAGGTGCTTAGTGAGGTTGCTTCTCTCAAGTCATTTAGTTTTAGTTGTTTGCTTTGCTTTGCTTTGCTTTGCTTTGTTTTGTTTTGTTTTGCTTTGCTTTGTGTTGCTTTGCTTTGTGTTTAGTTCTGGTTTCTTTTTTTTTTTGTTTCTCTTCTTCTCTCTCTCTATATATATTCTTTTCTTGTTCTTTTTCTGGTGCATTCTTTGTTCTGTCTTGTTGTGTGTTCTGTGTTTTTGTTGTCTTCTGGTTGTCTTCCTTTTTCTCTCATCCCCTTGTTTGCTTTGTGTTGTCTATGTTTTTTGTT
>Ga0256829_1003894_pt1 | contig 10057 bp, 8 predicted proteins | sample 131447metaG_FD_185979 | JGI IMG/M metagenome (GOLD analysis project Ga0256829, IMG submission 185979) | Hydrothermal vent microbial communities from Lau Basin, Pacific Ocean - 131-447 | ecosystem: Environmental > Aquatic > Marine > Hydrothermal vents | place: Pacific Ocean: Lau Basin | collected...
TTGATTTGACTGGAAGGGCTGATTGGGTCACCAAAGGGGGCTGTATCTGTACCAATCAACATCAACAAAATATCATTTAAAAAATCTTCACTCACACCCGTTTTTGCCAAAAACGGGTACGCCAATGTATAGGATGCCTTTTCAAGGCGCGCCATATGGTATTTCCGATCAACAATGTTACTGCCGCCATTGTGACCTAAATCATGAATACATGCCGCAACAACCAATTTCGCGACAGATTCCTGATCCAAAACTTTGTCTTTAAACAACCTGTTATGTATTGTCAGCATACGAACAAGGTGCAACAAGACCTTTCGGAAATGCAGGTTATTATGATACGGCATATCATTATTAACCTCGGCCAATACAGACGCAACTAACATCGCATCAATCAGGCTTCGGTGTGCCTTATAATCAAAACCAAAAGCACCAACAACATACGCAATCATTGACGGAGAACAAAAGCGATCCTTCCCATCATGCCAGGACACAATCAAATCACGCGTTTTAACATTATTATCCGCTACATCATCCGTTTGGTCACAAATCTCACTCAATTTCACCTGCGCAAGATTCAGACATTCCTGTAAGTTTTCTGAAATTTTAAGGACTGTGTTCTTTATCTCACCGTCGGAGACCCACGAACCATCCGGCTGTACCGAGCGTAAAACATCAAATGCATTTTTTGATAATTCTTTTATTTCGCGATCCATTACAATACTTCAAGATTGTTTCACAAAAGCAATTATAGTACCTCGCACTTTTAGATCAAAGCGTCTAGTGAAACTTTTCATTTTAATCACAAAGATTCGTTTACATTTGATTATAGACGAAGTTTGAGGCATAACCTTTGTTCGACTATATGTTATTACGTTTAAAAAAGTGCAAATAAAGGCAAAACAAATGTCACAAACATGGACACCACAGAGCTGGAGAGAGAAACCGGCATTACAACTTCCGGAATATAAGGATAAGGTTGTATTAAAAGAGACAGAGGAAGAACTTAGTAAACTGCCTCCTCTTGTGTTCGCAGGAGAAGCCAGAAGCCTTCAGAATCGTTTGGGTGAAGTCGCACAAGGTAAGGCTTTCTTATTACAAGGTGGCGATTGTGCAGAAAGTTTCGCCGAATTTAATGCAAACAAAATCAGAGATACTTTCCGCGCCATCCTTCAAATGGCTGTGGTGATGACATATGCGGGTTCTCTGCCCATAGTAAAAGTCGGTCGTATGGCCGGACAGTTCGCAAAACCGCGTTCAAGCGATACGGAAACACAAGGCGATATAACTTTGCCCAGTTATCGTGGTGACAACATTAACGCGCTTGAATTTTCTGCTGAAGCAAGAGAGCCGGACCCAAGACGCATGATCTTGGCGTACCATCAGGCCTCTTCGACGCTGAACTTGTTACGCGCATTCGCATCAGGTGGATATGCCAACCTTAACAAAGTGCAAAAATGGAACCTTGGATTTGTGGCAAACAGCCCACTGGGTGAAAGATATCAGGATTTGGCAAACCGCATCAGTGAAGCTCTAAGCTTTATGGAAGCATGTGGCATTACCCCTGAAAACGTGCCCACATTAAAAGAAACAGAATTTTACACGTCTCATGAAGCTTTACTCCTTCCGTATGAGGAAGCTCTTACACGTACAGACAGCCTAACGGGTGATTGGTATGATACTTCTGCCCATATGCTGTGGATTGGTGCAAGAACGCATCAAGCAGAAAATGCGCAAATTGAATTTGTACGCGGTATCAAAAACCCACTAGGGCTAAAATGCTCACCTGCTATGGACCCTGATGAGTTAATCAGACTGATTGATGTGGTAAACCCGGAAAATATACCAGGTCGATTAACGTTGATTGCACGTATGGGATATGAACAAGTTGAAGAGAAGCTTGCCCCGCTTGTCCGTGCAGTAGAAAAAGAAGGACGCAGCGTTGTCTGGTCTTGTGACCCGATGCATGGCAACACGATCAAGGCAGAATCCGGTTATAAAACCAGACCATTCGATAATATCTTGGCCGAAGTTCGCGGGTTCTTTAATGTTCATAAAGCTGAGGGCACACACCCGGGCGGTATTCATATTGAAATGACCGGCCAAGATGTCACTGAATGCGTTGGCGGAGCGGAGGCAATCGCCGATGGCGACCTTTCCAGCCGTTATCACACGCATTGCGACCCCAGACTGAATGCAAACCAAGCTTTGGAATTGGCATTTTTGATTTCTGATGAGCTAAAAGATATCCGTAAGCCCGATGATGCAGATGAATTTCAGGATTTAACCGCAGCGGAATAAACCAATGAGCAGCGATACTTTGCGACTTACTCTGGCACAGTTAAACCCGGTTGTCGGTGACATAAAGGGTAACGCGCAAAGAATGCTGGACGTTTGGAAAGATAATCAGCAGGCCGCTGATTTGGTTGTTTTCCCTGAATTATTTTTATGTGGCTACCCGCCTGAGGATTTGGTTTTAAACACATCCTTTATCAATGCAATGCACGCCGAAGTCGATAATATTTGCACAAAAAGCAAAGACTATAGCGCGGCGGCGCTTATTCCTACGATTTGGTATGAGAATAATACAATCTATAATGCCGTTTTGCTGGTTAATCGTGGCCAAATTCAGGATATCCGCTTTAAACACAAGCTTCCTAATAACTATGTTTTTGATGAGCCACGCACCTTTGAGAGCGGGCCGTTACCCTCCCCCATATCCTTTAAGGGGCATAAGCTCGGCGTGATGATTTGCGAAGATGTGTGGCATGTAGATGTGCCGCGTCATTTGAAAAATTGTGGTGCTGAAATTCTAATCGCAATTAACGGAAGCCCCTTTCACACCTACCAGCAAGATGAGCGCAAATCAGTCGCCGTAGAAGCCATATTAGAAACCGGTTTAGATCTGATTTACCTCAACATGGTTGGCGGGCAAGATGAACTCGCCTTTGACGGCCGATCTTTTGTCATGACCAAAGACCGCCAGATGCAATATATGGCCCCAAGCTTTGAGGAAACTATTTTTGATTTGCATGTTTCATCTAAAAACGGGCAAACAACCATAACAGTCAATGATGATGCCCCCATATACGAGAATAAGGGCCCCCTTTCATTGATTTATGATGCCTTATGCATGGGCGTCCGCGACTATGTTCGCAAGAACGGCTTTAAAAAGGTTCTGATTGGATTATCAGGCGGCATAGACAGCGCGTTAACTGCTGCTATCGCGGTCGATGCACTAGGCGCAGAAAATGTACGATGCATTATGTTACCGTCTGAATTTACCTCACAAGACAGTTTAGATGATGCAAAACAGTGCGCAGAAAACCTTGGGGTTGCCTATGAAATCATCCCGATTAAAGACATAGTCAGCAGCTTTGAGCAAGCCATACCAAATCTATCAGGCCTTGGGCATGAAAATACCCAAAGCCGTGTGCGTGGTACAATCTTGATGGCGCAATCAAATATGAGTGGTGAAATGCTACTTACGACAGGCAATAAAAGCGAGATGGCAGTCGGTTATTGCACCTTGTATGGGGATATGAATGGCGGATTCAACGCAATAAAGGATGTTTATAAGACAGATGTTTACCGCCTATCTGAGTGGCGCAATGAACAAGGAAAATCCATCCCTGAGCGTATTATAACCAAAGCGCCAAGCGCAGAACTGCGTGATAACCAAACAGACCAAGACAGCCTGCCTGAATACGACCTTCTGGATGATGTGCTTCGCTTGCTTATTGAATATGATAATGTGAATTGGGATTCCGCGCCCAAGATATTACAAGAAAAGCGACAAAGATGCCTAGAGCATCCGGAAATCGTAGACAAAGTTGCGCGCCTATTAAAGAATACAGAATTTAAACGGTTCCAGGCACCTCCGGGCACGCGTATTTCATTCCGCGCCTTCGGACGTGATCGCAGGTATCCTTTGACCAATCGATTTGTAAATAAGATTGAAAAAGCTTAGTAATCCCGCTATTTAGAAGAACTTAAAAATAAAAACGAAAAGAACAAGAGACACCCATGAGCGTAAAAGTAAGATTTGCCCCTTCACCCACTGGTATGATGCATGTTGGTAATGCACGTACGGCCTTGATTACATGGCTGTTCACGCGCGCAAATGATGGCCACTTTCTATTACGGATTGATGACACAGACCAAGAGCGCTCTAAATATGAATATGAACAAGCGATTGAGCATGGGCTGAAATGGATGGGCATGGACTGGGACGAAAAGACCCGTCAAAAAGATCGTATGGACATTTATGAGGCAAAGATTGACCAGCTGAAATCTGATGGTCGCCTTTATCCATGTTATGAAACACCAGAAGAGCTTGAGCTTAAGCGTAAAAGCCAACTATCTCGTAAATTACCACCGATTTATGACCGCGAGTCACTTGAACTGAGCGCAGACAAAGTTAAAGCATATGAAGCAGAAGGTCGCCGCCCGCATTGGCGTTTTAAGTTAGAGCACAAACCGATTGAATGGGACGATATCGTACGAGGCCCTGTGAAATTTAACGGTGCTGACCTATCAGATCCTGTATTAATCCGTGAAGACGGTAGCCCTCTCTATCATATCTGTTCTGTGATTGATGATGTCGAATACGGCATCACCCATGTTATACGCGGCGAGGACCACGTTTCAAACACGGCCTGTCACGTTCAAATGTTTGAAGCACTGGGCGCGAAGCCACCAATTTTTGCGCATCTTCCGCTTTTATCCGATAAGGCCGGTGGCAAACTATCAAAAAGAATTGGATCCCTTAGCTTAAAAGATTTAGGTGATAACGGTTTAGAGGCAATGGCAATAGTAAGCCTTATGGCGCGCCTTGGATCATCTGACCCTATTGAGCCTTTTACAGATATCAAAGACGTAATTAAGAACTTTGACCTTTCAAAATTCTCACGTGGGACGCCTAAATTTGATGAAGAAGAATTAAACCGCCTAAACGCAAAAATCCTCCATGAAATGGATTATAGCGCGGCGAAGCCAAGGCTGAATGAGGCCGGGTTATCTGATATGGATGAGGAATTCTGGCTGACTGTGCGTCCGAACATTGAAAAAATCACCGACGCCAAAGAATGGTGGCGTGTTGCAAACGGGCCTGTTACCCCGGTTATCGAAAATGAGGAATTTGCGCTTATGGCACTTGAAGTTCTTCCTTCTACGCCATGGGATGAAAACACATGGAAAGAATGGACCAGTGCGGTAAAAGAGAAAACCGGCCGCAAGGGAAAGCAACTTTTCATGCCACTGAGGCGCGCCCTAACAGGGATGGAACACGGCCCCGAACTTGGCTTGTTACTCCTTCTTATTGGGGAAGAAAAAGTCAAAAAGAGATTACAGCACAGCAGAAAAGCGGCCTGATACCAGACCGCCTTTCCGTTCGCTTACTTGGAAACTGATTAATTCTTAGTTCCAAAATTCTTATTATTTAATGTGATCTATTTTTTAGAGAATAGAGAAATTTCTCTAAACGTTTTGCATCATCCGCGGATGCTTGCGGCCATAAAAGCTCAACCGTATTGTAAAATGCCTGACGACCCTCAGTAAAAAGGTGATCACATAACAATACCTTACGCCTTGGCGTTAACTCAGAAAACTCTTCAATAACATTAAATCTACTATCATTGCTATCCGCAATGTCACGCAGCCCAGATTTCATTAACATTACATCACCCCCAGATTTTGTATTTTAATTACTTATTATTTTTATTATTAGACCTAAAGTTATACATGCTTTTGTATATAAAGTAAAGTTTGACTGACTATCGCAATTAAATCAAGAATTATTGAAAATATGACACATTCAAATCCAGCAATCATTCTCGTAAACCCGCAAATGGGCGAAAATATTGGTGCTACAGCGCGAGCGATGCTTAACTTTGGTTTAACTGACTTGCGCCTGGTCAACCCACGCGACGGATGGCCAAATGAAAGGGCTACTGCTACGGCGTCAGGCGCATTAGATATAATGCCCGCCCCTAGCGTGTATGAGTCCTTCAGTGATTCTATCAAAGACCTGCATTATGTGTTGGCCACGACCAGCAGGGATAGAGATATGGTCAAACCCGTCCATACGCCCGAAGCAGCTTCACATACCCTTATTCAGCGAAGCGAAAAGCAACAAAACACAGGATTCGTTTTCGGATGTGAACGCACAGGCATCACAAATGAAGATTTAGCCCTCTGTCAGGGCATTATTAATATTCCCGCGAATAACGATTTCGCATCACTTAACCTTGCGCAAGCGGTTCTGCTAATCGCGTATCAATGGCGCATAGCCGTTGACGCACACTCACCGCAAGAAGCCAGCCAACAAGAAGATCACATCCCTGCCCGTCAGGATGACATCCATGGATTTCTGGCCAGACTTCAAAAAGATTTGGAAGATCGGAAATTTTTCAGATCCGAGGGTTTAAAAGCAACCATGGTCAGGAACATTCAAAACATCTTTACGCGCGCTGATATCTCAGATCAGGAGCTCAGAACGCTACATGGTATTCTATCTGCACTAAGGGGCAATAAAACACCAAAATAAAAAGCCGCCCGTGTGAGCGACTTTTAAAAACCTTATCTCTAATCCCGCTATCCTTAACGAGAGTAGAATTCCACCACTAGGTTTGGTTCCATTTGTACCGGATATGGCACATCTTCTAATTGTGGGATACGAAGGAATGTTGCTTTGAACGCCTTTGTATCTACTTCGATGTACTCAGGTACTTCACGCTCTGGTGTTTCGATTGAATCGATAACCATTGGAATAGTACGAGACTTTTCACATACTTCGATCACATCACCTTCTTTAACTTGGTATGAAGGAATGTTAACAACCTGACCGTTTACTTTTACGTGTTTGTGGTTAACAAACTGACGTGCAGCAAAAACAGTTGGCACAAAACATGCACGGTAAATAACGGCATCCAAACGACGCTCCAGAAGACCAATAAGGTTCTGACCTGTGTCACCCTTCAAACGATTGGCTTCTTTAAAATAACTACGGAATTTTTTCTCACCAATAGAACCGTAATAGCCCTTAAGCTTTTGCTTAGCAAATAGCTGTAGACCATAGTCAGTCGGCTTACCGCGGCGTGCACCGTGCATACCAGGGCCTGTCTGACGTTTGTTATATGGTGATTTTGGACGCCCCCAAATATTGGCACCCATACGACGATCAATTTTGTGTTTCGACTGGACTCTTTTTCCACTCATAGCTTTTTCCTTTTCTTTAATATTGTCTCGGTAGACCACTAGCAGGTTTGAATACCTTAACCATTAAGGTTCAACGGAGGGTAAAAAACCCCCTCTTTCCCAAGAATGCCTGTGTTTTATAAAGGTTTAGCCAGAAAGTCAAACAATATATTCTGAGAAAAGCCTGAATAATCATGAGATCAACCCGGAATTGTTTTGATCACAATCATTTACTACGATAGCATACAGTCAAAATTCGTATAAACTTACTTGAGCTAATGCCCCCTATCAAGAAGACAATACAAATAACAGATGATGCTTCCAAACTGAATGCAGTTATGGACACCGTTATTGATGGCCTTATCATTATTGATAATATCGGCACAATCCATAGCTTTAACAAATCAGCTGAGCGTATATTCGGCTATGTTCCCGACGAGGTACTTGGCCATAACGTTAAAAAACTCATGCCGGCGCCGTATAAGGCAGAACATGATCAATACCTCTCAACATACAGAGAAACAGGAAAACGTCATATTATCGGCGTTGGGCGGTCTGTAGAAGCACGAAGAAAAAACGGTGAAGTGTTCCCTATTGAATTAGGGGTCAGTGAGATGGAAATATCCGGCGAACAAATGTTTGTTGGCACATTAAGAGATATATCAGAGCGCAAAAAAGCAGAGGAAGATTTGCTTCAGGCGAATACTGAACTAGAAGAATTTGCATACAGAACCTCCCATGACCTTAGGTCCCCGCTGCTTTCTTCTGTCGGACTTTTGGGTCTGATCAAAACGGCCATACAAGAGGATAATAAAGAATTCGCCCTTGAAGGATTGGATAAAGTCTCAGAATCTTTAGTGAATTTAGAACATTTAGTAGAAAGCATTCTGGCTCTGTCTAAAGCCAAGAATGAACAGGAGAGCAATGTTAAAATCGACATAGCGGAGATTATAGAACAAGCCATCCTGAAACTAAATCACATGGATCATTATGACCGCGTGGCCTTTGAATACAACATACAAGCACGGCACATCTGCACGAAAGAAAGCAGAATAAGACTGATCATAGAAAACCTCATATCTAACGCTATAAAATATCAGGATTTAAATAAACAGGATCCAACGGTTTTTATTGAGGCCAAATCTACAGATTCACAATTTACATTGAGTGTAAAAGATAATGGCCTTGGCATACCGCAGGATAGTCAAAAAGAGCTGTTTAAAATGTTTCGGCGCCTGCACCCGAAAGTATCCTATGGATCTGGCCTTGGCCTATATATGATGAAGAAAAGTGTTGAATTATTACACGGTGAAATTCACTACACTCCCCTGTCAAATGGCTCACAATTCACCATAACCATACCATTGAAGGCAAAACCATAGCGGCCTTTAATTTTTTTGTATAAACCGTAAACTTAATGTTAGAATAGAAGACGATGCATATGAAAATGAACAAAATTTTAACTGTTGACGACTCTGAAACTGATCAGTTTTATGTGAAAGCGATCATCAATTCTTATGATCCTGACATACAGATTATTCAGGCCTATGATGGTCGAGAAGCCCTTAATATTTTGCTAGACCATCAAGATCAAAAGCCGGATCTAATTTTGCTTGATATTAATATGCCGGGCATGAACGGGCATGAGTTTTTAAAGGAATATCACCAGTTAAAAGATAACAAATCTCCGGTTATCGTCATTCTCACCTCATCCAGTGAGGAAAAAGACATTGAACAAACCAAAATGTATAGCAATGTTGTGGAATACCTTACCAAGCCAATCCGTCATGAGACATTAAACGCGATCCAGCAAAAATACACGCTCGGCATATAAATATTTCAATCATCAATAATAAAATAAAGGCGACAATTCATGCCGCCTTTTTCTATATTCGTAGTAACACAACTATTTGTAATTTAAAAATCCCAGTCTTCATCTTCGGTTTCTTCCGCCTTACCCATCACATAGGAAGAGCCTGAGCCGGAGAAGAAGTCATGGTTTTCATCTGCATTTGGCGACAATGACGCCATAATCGCGGGATTAGGGCTAGATATCTCTGATGGGAACATCGGATCAAAGCCTAGGTTCATCAACGCCTTATTTGCATTGTAATGAAGGAACACTTTTACTTCCTCAGTCAAACCAACTGTATCATAAAGGCTTTCGGTGTATTTAATCTCATTATCATATAAATCCATCAAAAGAGAGATCGCATAATCACGAATTTCCATTTGCTCCATTGGCGTTGCCGCTTCATAAGCTTTCTGGAATTTGTAACCGATGTAATATCCATGCACGGCCTCATCCTTAATAATCAAACGGATCAAATCAGCCGTATTCGTCAGCTTGCCTCGGCTAGACCAATGCATTGGAAGATAAAATCCTGAATAGAATAAGAAACTCTCAAGAAAGACGCTGGCAACTTTACGCTTCATCGGGTCATCTGCTTCATATTCTTTCATGATTAAGTCAGATTTACGTTGCAAATGCGGGTTTTCCTCGCTCCACAAATACGCATCATCAACATCACGCATTGAACATAGTGTTGAGAATATAGAGGAATAAGAACGCGCATGCACCGCTTCCATGAAGGAGATATTTGATAACACGGCTTCCTCATGCGGGGTAACTGCATCTTCCATCAATGTCGGCGCACCAACAACATTTTGGATCGTGTCAAGCAACGTCAAACCAGTAAACACACGGATCGTCAAACGTTGTTCATCCCCCGTTAATGTGCCCCATGATTGAATATCATTGGAAAGCGGCACTTTTTCAGGGAGCCAGAAATTCGACGTCAGTCTGTTCCAAACTTCTAAATCCTTATCATCAACAAGACGGTTCCAGTTAATTGCCTTAATA
>Ga0256829_1003895_pt1 | contig 10051 bp, 6 predicted proteins | sample 131447metaG_FD_185979 | JGI IMG/M metagenome (GOLD analysis project Ga0256829, IMG submission 185979) | Hydrothermal vent microbial communities from Lau Basin, Pacific Ocean - 131-447 | ecosystem: Environmental > Aquatic > Marine > Hydrothermal vents | place: Pacific Ocean: Lau Basin | collected...
TATAGGGAGATATGAATATGAAAAAAACAAAAAAACAAAAATAGCTATAAGTACAATGTATAGATATGCTAGAAAGTATGATAAAGAATTAGAAAAGATGCTATTGTATAAAAGTTGGTGATATAGATGTCATCCATATAGTAGTTGGGAGAAATGAAGTGTAGAAGTGCATAATAGATATATAAGAAGATATATACCAAAATGAGTAGATATAAATAATTATACAGATGAATATATAGAGAACATAACAAAGAAAATTAATAGATTACCAAGAAAGATACATTGATACAGAACACCTGAAGAAATATTTTATGAAAAAACTATTAAATATTTCTAAAATTTTTGGGGCTTTTTGGTTGAAAATTTATATTAACATAAAATATATTGAATAAGTTAGATAAATCTTTATCTTAAAATTAATTTTTATCTTACCTAATATTAAAAATAAGAATGAACATAAATTATGATAAAATCTCATTTTTAGATGTTGATGACACTATTGAATACAAAAAAGAATTAGACAATTGAAATAAAATATTTTTTACTATAAATTTATATACCCAAAAATTTAAAGAATATCAAAAAAAACTTTTTATAGAATTTTATACAAAAGTTTTAGATATTGAAGAAACTACATCTAACTTTTTAGATTTTAAGAAAAAATTAGAAAATACTATAAAAGAATTTAATTTACAATTAAGAGTATTTCAAGAAAAAATTTCATTAGATGAAAAAATTGAAATAAGATGAAATTTACAGATTTTTTATAAAGAAAATTATCTTTCAGTATTAATTTGAGAAAGTTCAAATATTATTTTTAGAAACAATAAACTTGAAGTTGTAATTCCAAATGAAGTAGAAGAAGAAGACAAAATAGATATATTTTCTGAAATTATAGAATGAGAATTAGAAACAAATGATATAATCATAAGTATGTGATGTAATATTTATAATTATATGAATAACAGTGAAATAAAAGAAATTATTTTAAATAATGATATAGAAAACAATCTAATTAAAATCTTATCTGTAAGAATAGAAGAGAAAGAAATGTGATATATAATCACAGAAAATATTAAATTTGAAAGAATAATTATTGATACAAAGAAAGAAAACTATATCAAAAAAGCTAAAGAAAATATTACAAAATATAAATATCCTATATGAATTATATTATGATTTTCTGTTATATTATTTTTGATAATATCTATTTTTTCATATTTATGACAAAATAAAGTTGTTAATCTTTGATGAGAAAATATTACAAATAATATTGATTGACTAAAAAGACAAATAGATTCTTTTAGTAAATTAGACAACACAAATTCAAAAACTGCTAAAGAACAATATACAAGTATAATGAATGAATTAAATACATATCAAAAAAATAACATCCAAGTATTGGAAATTAAAGAACTAAGAAAAAAAATGGAACAAAATTATTATAGATGATTTCATATAAATATTGTATGAAAAAATGACGGAATATTAAATACAATATATACTATCAATAAAAAAGAAATTCAAGAATTATCTTGATTAAAACAATTAATTAAGACAAGGAATACATTTAATATTGTGTGAAATAAATGAGCTATACTGTGAATTATAGATAATAAAACTAGATGAATATTACAAAAAATTAATATACCATCAGAAATAAAAACTTGTTCTAAGAATTTATCTAATAATTGAGTATATTGTTATACAACAAATTGAAATATGTATAACATATCAAAATATTGATTACAATCTGTATCTAATGCTAAAAAAGAATGGAATAATAATATTTTGTCTTTATGAACTTATTGAAATGATAAATTGTATACTCTTAATTCTAATAAAACAATACAAAGGTATGTAATACACTGATTAAATCATTTCTGAAATCCAACAACATATAATTTTTCTAAAAAAGCCAATAAATCTTTGGTAAACGGGATATATTCTGGTTCTGATTTTACAATTGATGGCACTTTTCTAATTTGGACTAAAAATTGATTAATTCAAGCATGGAGACAATCTCCATTTAGCACTGATATTACAGTAAGAGAAGTTCCTTGATGGAAAAAGTGAATTATAAATAAAAATGATTTTACAGGAAATGTAAAAGTAATTTCAAATATGACTTCTAAATATTTATATTTATATGATTATGATACACAATCATTGGTAGTATATTTGACTAGTCCTTATAAAACTAATAGTGCTTATACTTCATCTTATAGTTTGATATATAAATTTAAGGTTAAATTTGATATTACAAATGAAAAAGTCAAAGATGTTATTGTAGAAGAAAATCCATCAACTCAAAAAAGATATGCATATATTTTGACAAATAAAAGTATATATCAATTAGATTTAACACAATTTTGAGAATAAGATGGGATTTGTAAATTATAAATTTAAGAATATTTTACATAAATTTACAGTTTAAAATTTATAAATAATAATTAATTTCTATGTTTGTGTTAATATGGAGTATTATAATATCTTCTATAATTTTTATAATATGATTATTATTATTTAAAAAATTAAATATATTAGATGCTCCTTGGAAATATAAAGATTTAAAAAGAAAAAAACCTGTTCCTAAATTAATGGGTATTTTTTTGATTATTTCAGTAATTGTATCAATTTTGTTATTAATTCCTAATTATTTGCATAATAGGTCAGTTCAATATTTATTATTTTGAGCAATATTTTTGTGAATAATTACAATTATAGACGATATAAAATGAATTTCTGCAAAGTATAGGTTTTTAATCCAAATATTAGTAAGTATCATATGAATATTATGATGAGCTATTATAACTAATTTTTGATTTTTATGACATATCTATCAAATACCATACTGGTTATGATTTATAATATCATTAATTTGGTTTATACTTATAATAAATTCTTTTAATTGGTTTGATGGAATCAACTGAATGTGATCCTGAGTAGCTACAATATGATTTGTATCTATGGTTTTACTTATCAAATTTGTCATTTTACATTATTATCAAGTAACTCCAGAAGAATATAAACATTTGGTTGTCCTATTAAACTTATGTATAATAATGAGTTGAGTTAGCTTTATATCTACTATTATAGAATTTAAACCATTTTGATTACTTAGAGATGTTTGAGTTATGTTCTTATGATATGTATTAGCTTATTTATCATTACTTTCTGGATGAAAAGTTGGAATACTTATTGTTGTCCTATCATTAGTATTATTTGATTCTTTTTGGGTAATTATAAATCGTATAAGAAATAAAAAAAATCCTATGCAATGAGATTATACACATTTTCACCATAGACTTATGAAACATTGATGGACAAGAGAAGAAATAAGAATGTTTGTCTGGATTTGGTCGTTATTTTTTATGGTAATTATGATTTTACAATGAATAAACACAAATAATAAAATAATTATACTTATTATGGTATTTTGATTATTTTTTTGAATTCATATTTACTTATATTGGATAAAAAAACTTCCTCAATGAATGTGAAAAAGAAATAAAGATTTATAAAAAGTTAAAAATCATAGAATAAATTTAAAACTACAATCAAAAAAAAACTTTAAAAAAATCTACCATTCAAGATGATAGTTTAATATTTTATATATTTTTATAATTACAATATTCGGGAAGTAGGATTTGAACCTACGACCTCCTGATTCAGAGTCAGGCACTCTACCAACTAAGCTATTCCCGATTAAGATACATATTTTTATATGTATATGTATCAAATTATTTCTCGATTTATAGGAATCCATCTAAAAGTAACTATATATTTTCATAGTGCATTCATTTCTTCAACCAATAATCTTTTATGCTTTCGATCTATCTTTTTTACTATTGCTACATGTCAAGCATAATAATATCTAGCACCTCATATTTTTATAACAACAATAGAACCTACTTTAGGAATTTTTCAAACTTTATATCACTTAGCCTTTGCATGCGCATACCAATATCTAGCATTACCATTCCATAATTTTTTCTGTTTATGTTTATTTATATATGGAAATTTCTTCATAGCCACAAACCGAGTGCATTGTCACCTATAAAATCAATTGTATACATTTGGTCTATACCGATATTCTTTAATTATATTTTTTCCTCTATAGGATGGATAAGTATTTTTATATCTATAAGGTTTAGATATGTAAGTCTTTTTTGGAAATAATTTTTTGTATTTTGCATCTGAAATAGGTATAAAAATTTCATCTCATTTATTAAACCATTCATCTGATCTAGTAATACTATTTGCCTCCAAAATATCATCTTCAGAAATTTTATATTTACTTGCTAATTGTTTTAAAGTTTCTCCTTTTGATATATAAATAAATCAAGCTTGATCTGTAATAGTTAATTTCTGACCTGGTTTAATAGTATTATTTTTTAATTTATTAATCTTTTTAATATGAGATACTGTAACTCAAAAGTTTAATGCTATATTAGATAAAGTATCTCATGGTTGAACTATATAATAAATTAATCAATTTGGATTATTTGGAATATAGATATCATTTGGATTTATAGTAGTAGTATCTGGAATTTCTTCTTTCAATACATTCACATTATTCTCATAAGCTTTTACAACAGTAGGTTGTGAATATTCTTTAAACTTATAAGAGTAAAACATTGAATAAAAAAATCCTGTTATAATAACAAGATTAAGTAATATAGAAACAAAAGATATTTTAGTTTTATATTTAAATTGCATACAATAATGTTTTGTATAAAATTCGGAGAGGGAGGGATTCGAACCCTCGGTCCAGTTGCCCGGACGACTGCTTTCAAGGCAGTTAGTTTCAACCACTCACCCACCTCTCCATAAAGTAAATCACATATTAAGTAATTTACCTTATTTTTCAAGTCTTTTTTTATAAATTTTTCATACTTAATTGAGTTTTTCCTTTTTCTTTATCTATTCAAACAATTTGGACTTTTATTTTCTGTCATATTTCAAGATAATCAGTAGGATCTTTTACATATTCATTTGCAATTTGACTAAGATGTAAAAGTCCATCATTTTTTAATCCTATATCTATAAAAGCTCAAAATTGAACAATATTTCTTACAATTCATTCTAAAATATCTCATTCTTTCAAATCATCTATACTTACTTTTTTTGTAGCTTTTTTATGAGAAGAATTTTCTCTAATTTCCTTTCCAGCCTCCTTCAGTGCCTTCAAGATAAACTTTATAGTTTCCATATTTGCAGCTTCATAAAGTTTTTTAATTTCTTTTTCATTTTTCATAAAAATATCTTTTGTAATTTGTTCTATAGTATTTGCAGTTCTACCACCAAAAGTTATAGTTTTGTTTCATTCCAAATCAGGATTTAAACTCAAAACAAACCTAGCTAAATCATATTGTTCTGGATGAATATCAGTATTATCTAATTTTTCTGATGAATCTGGAACCCTCAAAAATCAAATAGCTTGTTCATAAACTTTTTCTGATAATACCTTTTCTAAATCTTGTCTAGAATTATAAGGTCTATTTTTATAAATTTTCTTAGCAGTCCTTGTATCTATTCAAGAAACATTTTTTAATAAATGAATAGAAGCAGTATTTACATTTATTCAAACTTTATTTACAACATCTTCTACCACATACCCAAGTTTTTCTTCCAAAGTTTTCTCAGGCATATCATGTTGATACATACCTACACCTATACTTCCCACTGGCACTTTTACCAACTCTGATAATGGATCTATATATCTTCTTCAAATACTCACAGTTCATCTATCAGTCAAATCCAAATCTGGAAATTCTTCTTGAGCAACTTTACTTGCAGAATACACACTTGCACCAGATTCATTCACAATATAAATTTCCTTATCTGTAATATCTTGCAACAATTCTACAGTTTCATTACTTCAAGTTCCATTTCAAACAACAATTATATCAGCATCTTTTAAATATTTTAATAAAATCTTTTTAGCATCATCTGCTTTAAATAAATAAATTTTATCAAATTTTTCAGGATTTCATCACTTATCCAAAATTACCAATTTACATCAAGTTCTGTATCAAGGATCAATACCTAATATTTTTTTATCATAATTTGGTTTTGTCATTAAAAGTTCAAATAAATTTGATTGAAAAACTTCTATTCCATCATTTTCAGCCTTTTCCCTTAAGATTCCAAAAACTTCATTTTCTACAGATTTCGTAAGTTTTTTATAAGGTGAAACACTAGTATCAAGTTTAACATCTCCAAATATTGTTTGAAAATTGTATCACAATATTTTTTCTCATTCTTGATAAAATTTAATTTCTAATTCTTCATCTATTGGCTCTAATTTTTTAGATAAAATTCAAATATTGTCTCATCTATTTATTGCTAAGATTTGATAAGATTTAACTTTTTTGATAGGTGTAAAGAAATCTTCATAAATCTTAAATTTATAAATCTCATTTTTGATATTATCAGCTAATTTTTCGATAGCTTTTTCTCATTTTATTTTAGAAACTACATTTGAATTATTCAAAAACTCTTCTCTCAAAAAATCTCTAAGTTTTGTATTTTCTACCATCTCAGCAGATAAAATCTCAGCTACTCAAGAAATTATTTCATCCTCTTCCAAATTATTTATTTTTTCAAACTCCTCTGCTTCTAATTTAGATTTTAAGTCATTTTTAGAAATTAATTTATTTTCTTTTTTATAAAGTTCAGCTACAGGTTTAAGTCATTTTTCTTCTGCAAGCATAGCCTTTGTTTTCTTCTTACTTTTGTATGGTTTATAAATTTCTTCTACTTCTTTTAAAGTTTTTGCTTGCAAAATATTGTTTTTCAACTCTTCTGTAAGTTTTCATTTTTCTTCTATTCAATTCAAAGCTGTATTTTTTGCTTTAAATAAATTTTCCTCTTTTTGTTTTGTTTCCAAAATTTCTCTTATTTGTGTTTCATCAAGATTTCAAGTTCTTTCTTTCCTATATCTTGCAATAAACGGAACAGTTGCTCATTCTTCAATTAAATTTAAAACAGCTTCTACTTGCTTTTGTTGAATTTTCAAAGCATCAGCTATAACTTGGATATAGTTCGGTTCTTCTATCATATTATTTTTAATTTATAAATTTAAATGAAACTTAGAATAAGTAAAATAATCTTATTTTCAAGATAGAAGAAAATATATATTGACTTTTAAAAATTATCTATTGATTTTAAAATAAAAAAGATTATATAAAAAAAGTTTTATAAATTTAATCTAAAAAAATTATGAAAAAAAGTCCTAAATTATGAAATTCATTACCAGAAAAGAATAATTCAAAAGAGTTTTACAAAAAAACACAAGCTTCTCTTGCAGCTATTCTTACCACTATTTCACTTGCACAACAACCAGCAAATGCAAATAATAATAAATTGGTTAATAGTTTAGAAAATAACAGTAGCAAAGTTTTTAAATCTGATCTTAAAAATGCTAGTTCTGATACTTATCCTGCTTTTTTAAATATTTATTGAGTATGACAAAAAGTATGATGAAATAGTTTCAATTGAGTTTGAATAAAAGTTCATAACAAACATTTCGAATGAGTAGCAGAGAAATGACCTGATTATACAAAAGTTTGAGCTATTGGTAAAATAAATTTTTGAGATACTTGAGCTTATACAAAAATATGAGCATCTTATTTAAAATTTGATAATTATAAAGTAGGACAGTATAGTATCAATCCGAAACAAAAAACTTTTGGATGAGCTTTATGATATGGAAACAATCATTTTAATGTAGAATGAGGTTATATAGCTCACGAATTAACTTGAGCTAAATTAGCAAATACTACTGCATACACAAAATATCTAGAATTAGTAGGTAGAGCACAAAGTAAAATATGACAATTTGATCTAACTTGAACTATTAAAAATCAAAATGCCTATGATAAATCAAGAACATATTTTAATACTTCTTGAGCTTATTATCCAACAAAAGATATTCAATTAGAAACTACATATGATAATAGTAATCCATACATAAAAAATGATTATGAAGTAAAAGCTTGAATAAAATATACTTTTGGATGAAATAAAAAATGAAAATTCTCTCCATATCTATCTACAGAATATAGTGTAGCTGATAATGTAAAAGTTGAAGCTACATATGCAAATTCAATTGCAAATAGACCTCTTTCTTGGAAAGATGAGTTCGAAAATAACATAAATACAAATCAAATAGTTGCTCAAAAAGTAGCACCTAAAGAATTTGAAAAAAAAGTAAAAGAAAGTTTAAACAAACCACCAAAAATTTCTATACTTGCAAGTGCTACTAGTATCACTGAATGAGAGTCTGTAACTCTTACTGCTAATGCCTCTGATCCTGATGGCACAGTAAAAGAAATTGATTGGTATGACAAAAATGGAAACAAAATAGGTTCTGGAAAATCTATCACCATCACTCCTTCTTCTACTGGAACTTTTACTTACTATGCAAAAGCAATAGACAATAATTGAGCTGTAAGTAAATCTAAAAGTATTTCTATCAATGTAGAAGCTGTTCCTAATCAACCACCAAAAATTTCTATACTTGCAAGTGCTACTAGTATCACTGAATGAGAAGCTGTTACTCTTAATGCTAATGCCTCTGATCCTGATGGCACAGTAAAAGAAATTGATTGGTATGATCAAAATGGAAACAAAATAGGTTCTGGAAAATCTATCACCATCACTCCTTCTTCTACTGGAACTTTCACTTACTATGCAGAAGCAATAGACAATAAAGGAGCTGTAAGTAAATCTAAACCTATTTCTATCAATGTAGAAGCTGTTCCAACTCCAACATTATCTTTGGAGATATGAGACTGAGATTGAGACTGATACAAAGATGCAAATTCTGTAACAATAAATAATGATAAAATAATATTTACATATACTAGTGCATGAGGTAATGGTGATTGGGGAACTACCGAATTTGGGGTAAAACTTACAATATGAAATGGTTGATATATTAAAACAGATTGAAATACTTATCATAATTGAGATAATGCAGTTATGGTAGTATGAAAGAATGTCGAGTTTTACAAATCAGATTGAACCTTATATAAGACCTATACTGTTGGGGCTGCATGGTAAACTAATTAATGTTATAATGTGAATATATATATTCAATAATACTAATAAAATTTTTCTTAAAAATTGTCTTATTCAAAGTTTGATTATATTTTTCATATGCTTCATACAATTTGTATGGGGCAATTTTTTTTGCAAAAAGAGGAAAATACTTGTTTTTGAATAATAAAATATCTAACAATAAGTGAAAAGTCCTACCATTTCAATTATCAAATGGATGTATTATTAATAAAGAATCTATAAAAAAATCTATTATACTATCTATATTATTATTTTCATTAACATTTTTAACTAATTCCTCCATATTTTGCATTATATACTTAGGTTTGGTTAATTTTCTTCTTCTTGGTATATTTCATCATTTATTTCATGTGAAAACCATTCAATTCTTCCTAAATGTTCATATTTCATCAAGATATATTTTTTCCAATTTCAATGGTTTTATTATTTTGTAATGAAGCTTCAATATTGCATCAATAGTAAATTCTTTTTTTAAAAAAACATTTTCATACAAAAAAGTAGTTATTTCATCTATATAATTTAAAAAAGAATCATTGTCTATTACTTTTTCTCCATTTTTTAAAATAGTAAAATTATAATTATATTTTTTTAATGTTTCATAACTAAGTTTCCTGATTAACAATTTAGCTTGTTCATTGTATAATTTTTTTATATCTAGTTTTTCTTGTAAAATTGAATTCAAATGATTTAATCTATCATACATAAAATTAACTTGTAAATAACATAAAATTATTCTATAATATATGTGATTTAATTATTTAATCAAACAAAAATGAAAAAAATAATACTAATATTTTTATTTCTAACATGATTTCTATCTTTTGTATATGCAACAAAAACTATAACTATTGATAAAAAACTAGAAGATGCTAGTATAATAGGAGGTGTTCCTACTATAATGTTAGATGAATGACCAAATACAATTAAATGAAGTAGTAGTTATTCTACCTGATGAATAAGA
>Ga0256829_1003896_pt1 | contig 10051 bp, 10 predicted proteins | sample 131447metaG_FD_185979 | JGI IMG/M metagenome (GOLD analysis project Ga0256829, IMG submission 185979) | Hydrothermal vent microbial communities from Lau Basin, Pacific Ocean - 131-447 | ecosystem: Environmental > Aquatic > Marine > Hydrothermal vents | place: Pacific Ocean: Lau Basin | collected...
GGCGATGGTTGCGGCAAAAGTACGCAGTTGAAGTTGGCTGCGGCATGGCTGCGTGAGCAAGGTGTGCAGGTTTTGGAAACCAGAGAACCTGGCGCTACAGATTTGGGTTTGGAGTTGCGCCGTTTGTTGCTATCTGGGGAATATGTGCCTGTGCCAGAATGTGAATTATTATTGTTTCTTGCCGATAGGGCGCAGCATGTGAAGGCGATGATTCAGCCTGCTTTGGCTAGAGGTGAATGGGTATTGTGCGACCGCTATTCTGATTCGACCTTGGCTTATCAATTGGCTGCGCGTGGATTATCAGATAGCGCAGATTTAAAGCCCATGCTGGATTTTGCCGAAGTTGGAGCCTCCCCTGATAAAACGTTTTGGTTGGATATACCCGCAGAGGCAGCCTTGCAACGGGTAAGCGCTCGCACGAATATGGGTGAGGAGAGCACACGCCTTGATGAAGAGGCATTATCATTTCATCAGCAGGTACACGCAGGCTTTGCCGCTATTTATCGTGAACATACGATGCGTATCCACCGCATTGATGCCATGAATACGATTGATTGTATTCATCAAGAGATTCGTTTGCAGTTGCAAGGCATGCTGGCTTGATGATGCAAACTGTTTTGGGTCATGATGATGTGATGGCGCGTTTTGCCCATTTGATGCGAGATAAGCATTTGCCACATGCATGGCTATTGCATGGTTTATCAGGTGTGGGCAAAGGTTTGCTTGCTGTGCAATTGGCAGCGATGTATTTATGTGAATCGGTAGGCGATAATGGCAAGGCTTGTGGCGCGTGCCATAGTTGTCATATGTTGGCAGTAGAATCACATCCTGATTTTATGGCAACAGGCATTTTATGGGATGAAAAGAAAAAGAAATTTCATCGTGATATTAGTGTGGATCAGGTGCGTGAAGCGCTTTCGTTTTTATCTTTATCGGGCATGGAAAGCAGCCGCCGCGTGTTGCTTATTGATGATGCCGATGCCATGAATGGTCAAGCTGCCAATGCGCTTCTAAAAGGTTTGGAAGAGCCTAACGAAGGCAGTTTAATGCTATTGGTTTGTGATGACATCACACGTTTGCCCGTCACTATTGTTTCACGTTGTATGTTGGCGCATTGCGCACCATTGCAAGCTGAGGATATGAAAGAAGTCTGTTTGGCTATGGGCTTTTCAGATGATGTATTGGATTTGGTGCAATCCATTGCTATGGGCTGCCCTGGTCAGGTGCAAGCATTGCAAGATGCGGATGTGGCAAAGGCATGTTTGCAGTGGCAAGCGCTTTGCGCAGATATTCAGCGTGCAGATATTGGGGAAATCAATGCTTGGTTAAATCAACATGTAAATAGCATTCCGCATGATTTGATTGTATCTATTCTTGCTTTACCTTTGGAAACAAGCTTGCAACATTTGGATGCAAATCAAGCATCCAAACAGGTGGTTTTTGATGCCTTTGCATCATTGCTTGCATGGCCTGCGGAAGTGGTGCGTCATAGTTTGCGCCCTGCGCCAGCTTTATTGGCGCGTATTTTGGAGATGCGTAGGGTGCTTAAAGAGGGTGTTGTTTCATAGTGTAATGTATTGAGACCAAACTTGGGAGTAATGTGTTGTTATTATGTTGGTATTTTCAATACAACTAGACTGATTGGTTATTGAAATGAAGGTGCATATAAGAGTCTTAATCTTTCAAGTGCATCATTGGCTGGGTGCATTAATTCTTTTTGTTCTGTCATTTCGCAGACATGTTGCAAAGTTCCAACCAATAATGCTCCAATAATGTCGACTAGACCATAAACCCTATTAGGCTCGTTTTTTTCTAAGAGTAGAAGGGATATTTTTTCATTTTCTATCATTATGTGCTGTCGTTCTAATTCGTAAACATTATTATGAGTATGTAGACATAAAAGTGGGTAAATAGATTGATATTCATTTAACAAATCAGCTCTTTCAAATTTTTTCTTGATATTAAAATTATCAAAAGCCCCTTCAGATTTACACCTTGACATTTCATCTTCCGCTTCTTGAATAACTTTTTCTATATCTACTTCATCTAAAATAGCTGATAAATAAGAGTTGTCCCCTTCTACATTTTTGCTGAATAAAGCAATCTTCTTTTTGTGCTTATAGAACAATATTTCCATTTGTGATAGGTAGTTCTTGTCTCGGATTAAGTTGATTAGGTCAGCATAAGCTTCTAGCAAACCTCTTGATATCGATGGCAAAACAGCCAATGAGCCTTCTTTATCAAGAAGCTGAAGAAAAGAATGTGCAATTTCGAGAATTCTGCAACAAAGAGCAGCTATGATTATATGCTGACAAGTTTTATCAAAAGATACTTTTGACAAGCCATTATGTGTTTGTTCATATACAATGGTTAGCTGTTGTTTTAAATTATTGATACTTAACTTCCTTATCGTTTCTTGCTATAGCTTTATATTTTACAAGAATGGCAAAGATAGCTTGCGGGAGCACTTATTCTTCACAGTCTTTTTGGCAGGAAATATAAGCGCTGATACTGGAAAGGGTTGAAACGGTATATGGCACAAGCATAGTAATCGCGCATTTAATCCAATCTGCGGTTTGCATTTCACCCGCCAAAATCACATCACCATGGTTAATGGCAATTAAAATAGGGCCAACAATCAGTGCAAAGCGCGTTGCAGTGCGCATCACGGCGGGTTGACGTGCAATTTTTAAGCGATGTTTCATAGAGGTAAGTTTAAGGCTAAAAGTTGCCTTGTAAATATATCTCTAAAGCATAGGAATAAAACTGGTGGTTTTATTCAAAAATGAATAGGGCTACACTTGGCGAACTTTGATGGTTTAGGATTTTTTTCACATGCAACAGTATTATGTCACAACGCCGATTTATTATGTGAATGATGAGCCACACTTGGGGCATATTTATACCACAATTGCGGCAGATGTATTGGCGCGTCACCAGCGTTTATCAGGCAAAGACACGTTCTTCTTAACAGGCGTGGATGAGCATGGGCAAAAGGTGCAACAGGCGGCTGAAACGCGTGATATTGAGCCGATTGCATTGGCAGATCAAGTGGTTGCGCGTTATGAAAGTCTATGGCCAGAGTTATCCATTTCCCATGATGATTTTATTCGTACCAGCTCAGATAGACATCATAAGGCTGTGCAAGCGATGTGGCGCAGGCTTGAAAATGCATGTGCGATTTACAAAGGTTTTTATGAGGATTGGTATTGCGTGCCTTGTGAAACCTATTGGACAGAAATACAACTTAAAGATGCTGAGTGTTGGGAAGCGTATCAATGCCCTGATTGCAAACGTGATGTAGAGAAAGTACAAGAAGAGACTTACTTTTTTCGCTTGAGTGCTTATCAAGATAGATTGTTGGCTTATATCAAAGAAAATCCCGATTTTATTGCACCTGAATCCCGCCGCAATGAGGTATTGAGTTTTGTGGAAGGCGGGCTGCGTGATTTATCCGTATCGCGCACAACCTTCTCTTGGGGTGTGCCTGTACCTGGTGATGAAAAGCATGTGGTGTATGTATGGATTGATGCACTCACCAATTATTTAACGGCAGTGGGCTACCCTGAGCAAGAAAACCCTGAGCGTTGGCCCGCTGATTTGCATTTGATTGGTAAAGATATTTTACGATTTCATGCGGTGTACTGGCCGTGTATGTTGATGGCAGCAGAATTGCCATTGCCTAAACGTATTTTTGCGCATGGTTGGTGGACTGTGGAAGGTGAAAAAATGTCCAAATCCAAAGGCAATGCTTTGCGGCCTGCGGATTTGTTGAATCAATATGATGCAGATGTGTTGCGTTACTTTTTATTAAGAGAAGTGCCATTTGGTGCGGATGGCGATTTTTCATTTGATGCTCTAAAAGCGCGTTACAATTCTGAATTGGCGAATGATGTGGGTAATCTTCTCAACCGCTCATTGGCGATGCTTAAAAAATACAATGGCAGTGTGCTGGGTGAAGTGGGTGAAGAGCAGGCAGCTGATAGAGCATTGATTGCAGATGTGGAAGGCATGCAACGTGATGTAGATGAACTGCTTGAGCGGCAAGCTTTTCATTTGGCATTGGAGCGTATTAGCTCGGTTGTGAAGCATGGTAATCGTTATGTAGAAGATAATGCGCCTTGGGCATTGGCTAAGACTGAAGATACAGCAAGATTAAATACAGTATTGTATCATTTGGTTGAGAGCCTGCGTTTGATTGCGGTTCAATTATCGCCATTTATGCCAGAAAAAATAGCATTGATGTTATCTCAGATTATGAATAAAGATGTGGATGTGAATACACTGCGTTTATCGGATGAAGCAGGCTGGGGTCAACTTCAAGTAGGGCATCAATGCCAAGCACCGTCACCAATCTTTCCAAGGTTGGATCAATAACGATGCCAAGGAAATTTGCTAAGCGTTGGATGCCTGATCATCAGGCTATTCATGATAATAAATGCTTGCGTTGTTTTGGTAAATTGTTGCATGAACCTGCGCTTTGGCATTTAAGTCGCCATTCCTTGGCTAAGGCATTTTTTGTGGGTCTTTTCTGCGCTATGATGCCGGTTCCATTTCAGATGGTGATTGCGGCGGCAGGTGCGATTTGGCTGCATACCAATCTTCCTATTGCTGTGGCTTTGGTTTGGCTTACCAATCCTCTGACCATGCCGCCAGTATTTTATATGGCGTATTTGCTTGGCGATTGGGTTTTGCAAATGCCTCCCAAAGATTTTCAATTTGAAGCGTCGCTTGCTTGGGTAATGCATGAAATGACCATGATTTGGCAGCCATTCCTATTGGGTTGTGTATTATTGGGATTGATTACAGGTGTGCTGGGTTATGTATCTGTACAATGCATTTGGCGCATGATGGTGATGCGTCGTTGGAATGCTAGGCATCATAAGGCATCGCATACGCAATAATGCCTTCTCCTGAAATCAAGAAGGCAATCTTAGCATCGCTTGCGGGTGTGGGAATAGAGCTTGATGTTAATCTTTTCTCTTGGCAAAGCGTGAGTGGCGGTAGTGTCAATCAAAGCTATTGTGTTCGTAGCAATTCAGAGTCTTTTTTTGTTAAAATTAATAGTGCAGATAAAGCGGCTATGTTTGCAGCCGAGGCTGATGGCTTAAATGCAATAGCTGCGACACAAATATTACGTGTTCCACAAGTGTATGTTTGGGGATGCAATCACCAATGCAGTTGGCTTGTGTTATCTTATTTGGATTTGCATGCGCATGATGCAAGCTCACAAGCGATGTTCGGTGAGCTATTGGCAGCATTGCATCAAGTGCCACAAGCACAATTTGGGTGGCATAGAGATAATACCATTGGATTAACCCCACAACTGAATACGCCATCTCTTGATTGGGTGAGTTTTTATGCGCAGCAGCGACTTGCATTTCAATTGGATTTAGCGAAGAAACATGGTTTTACAGGCAGCATACAAGATAAAGGTGAGCAGCTTATTGCATCGCTGCCTTTATTTTTTGATACATACAAACCCAAACCATCATTATTACATGGTGATTTATGGGGTGGTAATCATGGCGTGGATGCAGAAGGAATGCCTGTTGTTTACGACCCTGCGGTTTATTGTGGTGATAGAGAAACTGATATTGCGATGACTGAACTTTTTGGTGGTTGTACAAATGATTTTTATGCTGCATATCAGGCTTGTTACCCGCTTGATGAAGGCTATACGATGAGAAAGCCATTGTATCAGTTGTATCATATACTCAATCATGCCAATTTATTTGGTGGGGGCTATGCTGCTCAAGCCGAACATATGATGGATAGGTTATTATTAGTTTGTTAGAGCTTTATTGGGTGTGATGGCGTGTACACAACCTTTACCCTTTTCGCGTTTGGCTTGATATAAGGCTTGATCTGCGAGCTGTACTAAAGCTTTTCCTGTTGTAAGCTGTTCTGATGTTAGTGTAACCAAACCGATAGATAGGCTCAATTGAAGATTAGGGCATATCTCCATTTGAATATTTTGGACATTTTTGAGAATACGGGAAGCTATATCATAAGCAGTATGATGGCTGGTGTTTTTATCAAAGGGTAAAAGTGCGACAAACTCATCACCACCATAACGTGCAAAAATATCGTAATCGCGTAATGTGTGGTTGATGGTTACTGCAATAGATTTGAGTACAGCATCGCCAATATGATGACCATAGGTATCATTGATGGGCTTAAAGTTATCCAAATCAAAAAACATGCAACTTAATTGACCTTGTGCAAGGCGTTTGACGCGAGCAACTTCTTGTTTGAGACGAATTTCAAAATATCTTCGATTGTAACTATCAGTAAGCACATCATTGATGGCTTGTGCTTCTAATTGTTGATGGCTTTGATAGGCTTTGATAGTGAGGCGAAGATGAGATGCTGCCATGGTGAGCATGGTACTTGTTTGTTCGCTTATTTGCCCTTTGCTTTGAATGAGTAATACCGCAATTAAGGTTGAATGTTTAAATAAAGGAATGACTAAATCAAAGTTATCATCAATAATAGGCACATGGATAGGGGTATCTAGATATTCAAAATGTCGATGAAGGATATCGCGTTTTTCAAAGTCATAGAACTGATGGTGTAACTCGGCTGCAAAACCGTGAGGTAAATATTTGGGTATCTTGCTATCAATAATGCCAAAACATTGGCATTGATTATCTTCTAGGATAAGTGCCAGTGATTTTCTTGCCATCAAACAGCTATGCATGCTTTTAATGGCTTGCTCTAGGATTTCAGTTGTATTTTTATGCTGTTCCAAACGCAAAGAAATATCAAGCATGCAGTCTAGAAGTTGTAGTCTTAAATCTTGTGTATGAATTTTATTCTCATCGCTGCGCTGACGGCATACCAAATCAAAAACCAGTCTGGCACTATTGTTTGCGATAATTTCGATATGTTGGTGAGATTTCCAGCCTTTCATATCTTTTGCCAGTTGTGCATCAGCCGTGACATCTACAATAATATCACCATTAAATTGTTGAACAGCAGTTTTTGCATCGGTATGGGTTGGGATATGATAAACCCGAGCTGCGCACATAGCAGGTGCATCAGGTTTAATATCGACAACACCATCGATATATAACCAATCCTGATAACCACGGAACACATCTAAAATAGCCATGCCACCTTGTCCGCCACCGATAATGAGGATGTGTACATCATGCTTATTTTTCTTAATGCTTGCCAGTTCCTCTGGACTTTCTCCCATGCTTCCCCCTATCCCAAAAGTCTATGATTGCAGTGCTAATCCACTATTATAGACGAATTGTTTATCGGAAGAAAGCTGGTTGACTTGAATGGGATAAATCAATGGGTATATGAGCCATATACCCTTTTAATCTTTTAGGGTTGCCAGCACAGGAGCATGGTCTGAAAACCATGTATCGGTATATACTTCAATCTTCTCAAACTTTTTTGCGATTTCAGGTGTGGCAATATGATAATCAATACGCCAGCCCACATTGTTGGCTCTGGCTTGCCCGCGATTAGACCACCAAGAATATTGCTCTTTTTCGGGGTATAGCGTTCTGAATGTGTCCACAAAGCCGCTTTCATCTATCAATGCATCCATCCAAGCACGTTCTTCGGGTAAAAATCCTGAGTTTTTACGGTTGCCACGCCAGTTTTTCAAATCGATTTCTTTGTGGCAGATATTTACATCTGCGCAAAGAATGAGTTCACACCCTTCATTTTTTAAGCGATTCATTAAAGGAAGAAAACGCTCTAAAAAACTCATTTTGATGGCTTGGCGTTCATCCGAGCTTGAGCCAGAAGGAAAATACACGCTCATAATACTTAATCTTCCAAAATCAGCCATCACAAAGCGACCTTCGGCATCCATATCGCTCCAATCCACATCAGGGTCAATCGAACCTAAGCCAATATGCACAGCATCAGGTTTAACTTTGGAATACAGGGCAACACCTGAATAACCAGGTTTTTCTGCAATATGATAATAGCGGTAATATCCTTCAGGTTTGGCTTCTTCGGGGATTTGCTCTTCTTTGGCTTTGAGCTCTTGAATGCAAAGCACATCCACACCTTGCGTGGCAAACCAATCCCAAAAGCCTTTGCGTGTCGCAGCACGAATACCGTTCATATTGATGGTCATGATTTTTTGAGGTGTAAAAGTCATAGAGTCTTCCTTAGCTATTCAATCAGTTTACAAGTGTAAACGCTAAACTTAAGTAATTATAAGGCTATTCATGTTCCCAAGCTTGGATTTTTTCAATACATACGTCTAAAGGACGAATCTCTTTGATTTCAGGGATAAACACAGATAAGCGCTTGGTTTCTAAATGGGCTAACCAACCTGCAACAAACTGGTGGTAAAGCATATCCATCATTTTTGTATTTTGTGCTGCCTTCTCACCAATATAACCTTCTGATGAAGCGATTTCACCACGTACGGCAATATCTGGGTTAGCGATGATGGGTGTTTCTTCGCTATGCAGCATGCGAAAGTTGCCTGCAAGGTCTAAATGCAGCAGCCAAGGCGTTCCAATCTCTGCTTGCGCAATGGTTTGAATCATTAAATCTTTATTAGGGATAGGGGCAGGGGATAGGCGATGCACAATCACATGCGAGAAAATGCCACGCATAAGAAAGTCAAAGATGCCTGATTTGCCTTTCACTTTTAAGCCTGTTTCTTTGTCTTTCACAAGACGGATATTCATCCAAGCACGAACTTCATCTTTGGTACTGATTTTGGCATCGCCATCTTTTAAGTTTTCACCAAAGTTACAATCACGCCATGTGTCATCATCTTGCAAACGCCAAGCTTTATTTCCAACAAGTGATAGAGCATCAATAGAAAAGATGATATTCATGACTGCTCCCGTTTTTCAATCACAGGGTTGCCTGTGTTTGGGTCAATACGTAGCGATGTCTCACCATGCAATAGATGCAATAAATCATTGCCTACCAACTCACGCCGCCAACCTTGCAAACATGGTAAATCTGGCTCAGGCATGATGCGTTGCTTACCCCATGATGCCAAATCAGCCAACTCACTCTTGCTGCTTAAAATTGAAGCAGAAATGTCACCTTCTTCGGCTTTAAGGCGTAGTAGTGTATCCAATAATTCTAATCGCAATTCAGTGCCTGTGGTGTGATGGCTGCGTTTACGAGCTTTGGGCCATGTATCTTCGGGCATGTTGGATGCTTTTTTCCAAACCTGCAGCAAATCTTCACCAAACCTGCGAATGCTACCATTGCTTAGACCGCGAATACGTTTCAAACCTTCCAAATCCAGTTTGTCCCTGCGTGCAATTTCCAATAAAGGCTCATCAGCAATCAAGCGACGGCGTGGCAGATTGCGAGCTTTGGCTTGCTCTTCACGCCAACTCGCCAATTCGCGCAAGATTGTCAATGCACGACCTTTAAGTTTGTTTACGCCTTTCACGCGCCACATCAGTGCATTACTATCTTCTTGATAGGTTTTTAAGTCACACAATTTACTTTGTTCTTCATCCAGCCATGTTAAACGCCCTCTAGCCTCCAAGCGCTCAGTTAAGTGTTGATAAATGGGCATCAGCCAAATTACATCATCAGCGGCATATTCCAGTTGTTTTTTGCGCAATGGCCTAGACATCCAATCGCTAAAAGACTCACCTTTGGCGAGTTCTTTTTTTGCAATACGTTGCACCAAATTACCAAACCCAATCTGCTGCCCTAAACCAAGCAATGCAGCAGCGACTTGAGTGTCAAACAATGGCAAAGGCAGCTTGCCAGATTCTTTCAGGATGATTTCCATATCTTGGCGTGCAGCATGAAATACTTTGAGAATATTAGGGTTGCACAACACATCCCAAACAGGGGTTAAATCATGTAAAGCAATCGGGTCTATCAGCCAACATTGTCCATCACCATAAATTTGCATCAAGGCAAATTCGGGATAGTAAGTGGTTTCACGGTGAAATTCTGTATCCACAGCCAATACTTTGCATTGGCTTAATTGTTCACATGCTTGGTTTAATTGTTCGGGGGTATCAACATATATAGAAGAATTGGACATGAGCCAAAGCTAGAAGCTGCTTAGGCATTGGGCAATGAA
>Ga0256829_1003897_pt1 | contig 10048 bp, 9 predicted proteins | sample 131447metaG_FD_185979 | JGI IMG/M metagenome (GOLD analysis project Ga0256829, IMG submission 185979) | Hydrothermal vent microbial communities from Lau Basin, Pacific Ocean - 131-447 | ecosystem: Environmental > Aquatic > Marine > Hydrothermal vents | place: Pacific Ocean: Lau Basin | collected...
GCCGACAATCAATAACAACTCACCCGCTGCTAGCTTGCTCAGGAGCTCGCGCCGTGCTGTTGCCCGCGTACTGCCGGTCAGCAATCCCACCTCGATCGACAGCGGCGCAAACAGCGCCTGTAACGTCTCGGCATGTTGCTCCGCCAACACCTCGGTCGGCGCCATCAATGCAGCCTGATAACCACTGCCGGCCGCACGCGCCATCGCCAACGCCGCCAGCCACGTTTTGCCAGCGGCGACATCACCTTGCAATAGCCTGTGCATCCGCCGACCGGAGGCGAGATCGGCGCCTATCTCCGCCCACACCGTCGCCTGCGCTGCTGTCAACGGGTATGGAAATGATGCGATCAGTGCATCGCTCAAGCAATCCTCCGCCAATGCCACTGCCGGACACTCCGCCCGCTGCCGCTTTTCACGCATCAGCTGCAGATAGATGATAATCTCCTCACTCTTCAAGCGCTGCTGCGCCGCACGTAGCTCCTCCGGCGTCGCTCTATCGGGTCGATGTAAGCGCCACAACGCCTCGCGCAGCGTCGGCCACTGATGCTGCTGCGCCAGCGGTCGATCCAGTACACTACCCACGCCATCGGCCAACTGCGTCAGCGCCTTGCCGATCAGTCGGCTCAACTGTTTGCTCTTTCTATCAGCCAGCATCGCATAGTGCGGCTGCAGTCCGGGTACAAATTGCTCCGGCAGGCACCAATCGGGATGCGTCATCTGCAAACGTCCGTGCCAGCTATCCACCCGCCCGCGCACCGAAATCTCCCGCCCCTCCTGCAGACGCGCATCACGCATCATGTATCCGGCATGGAAAAAATTGAGTGTCAGTTCGCCGCTCTCATCAGCAATGCGCAGCGTCACCTGCTGTTTGCGACCGACGCCGCGCGCCTGTTTGTGCGCAATTCGCCCCTGCACCCGCGCCTGCGCACCCTCATGCAATTCGGCGATGGGGATAATCACACTGTCATCGATATACTGCTTGGGCAGATGCAGCAACAGATCACCGACACAGCACACACCGCGCGCGTTAAAACGCTTCTCCAGCGTCGGTCCGATGCCATCCACACTCGACAGCGGTCGTGCAAAGATTTGATAGATCATGGGAGCAACGGCCGCAACAGCCACACCATGGCCGCCACCACAAACATCAGGATGAGATTCAAACGCAATCCACAACGCACCATCTGCCGCATCGGCACAAAGCCGGTACCGAAAATGATCGCATTAGGCGGCGTCGCAACCGGCAGCATGAAGGCGCACGATGCGGTCAATGTCGCCACCAGCATGGTCGCACTCATATCCAAACCACCGGCCAGACTGGCCGCCGCCAGAATCGGCAGCATCACCTGTGTGGTGGCCGTGTTGCTGGTAATCTCTGTCAAAAAGATCATCACAGCCGCGATCGCCAGCAGCATCACAGGCAGCGGCACGGCATGTAAAAACTGCAGCTGCGTACCGATCCAAGCCGACAATCCGGCGTGGCGCATACCGAACGCGAGCGCAAAACCGCCACCCAGCAGCAGCACAATATCCCACGGCAGCTGCTGGAACGATCCGCGATGCAGGATCCCGCCACCCGCAGAGGCCGGCAGCAAAAAGAGCACTCCGGCCATCAACATCGCCACTGTACCATCATCCACCCCTGCGTAGGGGAGCCAGGCCGACCAGCCGCTCAACTGCAGGGCGCCGGCATGAATCCCCTTGCGACTTACCCACAGTAGCGCTGTCGCCGTCAGCACCCACGCCACCGCCTTCTCCTCAAATCGCATCCTGCCCAATGCCTGCAGCGAACGCTGCAGTCCCGCACCGTCCGATGCCTGCCAGGGCAGGCGCGCCAGTGTCGGGCCGAGTACTGCAAACAGCACCAACAGCCCGACCACCACCATCGGCACGCCCACCATCATCCAATCCAGAAACGATGGCACAGCGTCTGCCGCCTGCTGCCGTAACTGCTCCAAAAAGACCAGATTGGGTGCTGTTCCGACCGGTGTGCCCATACCACCGATATTGGCGGAGTAGGCGATCAACAGCAGAAAGCTGCTCGCCATCGGCGCAATCGCCTCCCGGCCATGCTCCTCCATCAATCGCTGCTGCAAGGGCAGGGCGATCGTCACCATCAACATCGTGGTCGCCGTGTTGGAGATCCACATCGACAACAGCGCCGTCGCCAACGAAAATCCGATCGCCAACTGCAGTGGACCTGCGTGCAATCGTGCCAGCATATTCAGTGCGATACGCCGGTGCAGTCCGCTATTCTCCATCGCCTGAGCAATCAAAAAGCCGCCCATAAAGAGAAAAATAATGCTGTTCACATAGTGCGACGCCACCGCCTTGCCGGTAGCGATGCCAAACAGCGGGAAGCAGATCAACGGAATCAACGCCGTCAACGCCAGCGGCACACACTCACGGATCCACCAGATCGCCATCCACAGCGCAATCCCGAGCATCGCCGGGGCATGCGGATAGTCCGGAATATCCAGAAAAACGACACAACAGAGCGCCACGACCGGGCCGACCAAACGCGCCCAATGATGCGATTGCTCTGCTTCATGCATGATCATAAGGCGCACCATAAGCCACCATCGTGCGGATGAAAACAGCGTTTAGCCCCGTCGCCAACACGCTTTTTTGTTGACAGCGCAACCACACGCGCCTAGCAATCGCCGCAACGGAGCCTATTCAGCCTCTTTCACCGCGCCTTGAACGCGCACATTAAGCACAAAAGCAACTCGCATCTAAGTCGCCTGCTTTTACATCCATTCCATCACCAACTGCATGTCCGCGATCTTTTCCGCGCCCATCGCATCAATCTCATTCGGAGCAATTTCCACTATGTCACAAGCAACAGATTCAAACGAAACCACCACCGTCAGCAACGATACAACAAACAGTGCACCAACAGAGTCAGCCCCCGAGGCCGCACCCAAACCACGCCGACGCACACGCAAAAGCAGCGACCAAAACGAGCCGGCAACCCCAGCGGACGACAACAGGGCATCGAGCACTAGCGAGGCGGAGATCAGCGCCGATACCCCAGCGGACAACAAAACGCCATCCACCTCAAAACGGCGCAGCCGTGTGCGCAAAAGCGCAGTCAAGACCGAGCCTGCGGAAAAGAGAGCGAATGAGCAGGATGAAAAAGCTGAAAAGAGTGAGAACAGCGACAAACATGGCAGCGGCGAGTCGCACCATCCACAGCCACGTCGCAACCGCCCCAAACGCGGCGGCAACGGCAAACGCAATCGCCGCGATGAGCCGGAAGAGCAGATCTCCAACGAGATGGCAGGAGTCACCCTGCATCTGAAGGAGATCTCTGCCAAATCACCGACCGAACTGCTGGAGCTGGCCGACCAGTATGAGATCGAGAATGCTGCCGGCATGCGCAAGCAGGAGCAGGTTTCCGCCATTCTGCGCGCCCATGGATTGCGCGGTGGTACCATCTACAGCGAAGGGGTGCTGGAGATTCTGCCCGATGGTTTCGGCTTCCTCCGTTCGCCGGACACCAACTACCTCTCCGGCCCCGATGATGTCTATGTCTCCAGCAACCAGATCCGCCGCTTCTATCTGCGCAAGGGCGACACCGTGGCCGGCGAGATTCGCCCTCCGCGACGCGGCGAAAAATATTTTGCCCTGCGTACCGTCGATACCACCAACGGCGAACCGCCGGAGATGGCGCGCCAGAAGGTGCTGTTCGACAATCTCACACCGCTCTATCCCGATGAGCGATTGACCATGGAGATCGACAACCCGACCAAAAAAGATATCACCGGACGCATTATCGACATCGTTTCACCGATCGGTAAGGGGCAGCGCGCGCTGCTGGTGGCACCGCCGCGTACCGGTAAGACGGTGATGATGCAATCGATCGCCCACTCCATCGAGATCAATCATCCGGAAGTGGTGCTGATGGTGCTGCTGATCGACGAACGGCCGGAAGAGGTCACCGACATGAAGCGCTCGGTCAAAGGCGAGGTGGTCTCTTCCACCTTTGATGAGCCGGCGCAGCGCCATGTGCAGGTCTCCGAGATGGTGATCGAAAAGGCCAAGCGCATGGTCGAGCATGGTAAGGATGTGGTCATTCTGCTCGACTCCATCACCCGTCTGGCACGCGCTTACAATACGGTGGTGCCATCCTCCGGCAAGATTCTCACCGGTGGTGTCGATGCCAACGCCCTGCACCGGCCGAAGCGCTTCTTCGGCGCGGCGCGCAATATCGAAGGCGGCGGTTCGTTGACGATCATCGCTACAGCGCTGGTGGAGACCGGTTCGAAGATGGATGAGGTGATCTTTGAGGAGTTCAAGGGCACCGGCAACATGGAGATCAAGCTCGATCGTAAACTGACCGACAAGCGCGTATTCCCGTCGATCGACATCGCTCCCTCCGGCACCCGCAAAGAGGAGCTGCTCACCCCGCGCGAAGATCTGCAGAAGGTATGGATTCTGCGCAAGATCCTCTCACCGATGGGCAGCGTCGCTGCTATGGAATTCCTCATCGACAAACTCGGCGCAACGAAAAACAACGCCGAATTTTTTGAGTCGATGAATCAGTGAAGGGGGAGGGGAGAAGCGTTAGGGGTGAGGCGTTAGGTTTCGTCCAGCCAGTTTTGTAGCGATTCGACGATCATACGTGCCTGCTTGGCATTGGTGATATTGAATTTGGAACGGGGAGTATATTCACCCGAACGCTTCTGATAGCGGCGAATGGTATATTTATCCTCACCATACGCCTCGGCGGCGTGATCCCAAGTCTGGTAACGGAACAAAATCGTTGTCCATGCTCCCCTGCTGAGAATCACTTTATCCAGCTCTTTGGTGGTTTTGATACCACCCTCTTCATAATCAATTGTCAGGTCGTCCGGTGTCATATCCACTCCATGCAGCAATTTCGCGGCACCATAACCACTTCCCTCCTCACAAGCCAGTCATGGGCACGCATCGCTCAAAGCAAACGCATGAAAATTATTCGCATTCCGTAACTATTCAGGTCGCGTTGCGAACACCCAACGATTGAGTAACAAAATGATGGACTCGCCATTTTGTTGCTCAAGAGTTATGGACTACTAATTGGCAAACTCCGGCAATAGTTCTGCGGCAAATACCGGCCCATCGACACAGACGCGGCGATACTTCTCTTCGCCCTGCTCGTTCGTCTTAACCACGCAACCGGCACAGCCGCCGATCCCGCAAGCCATATGCTCTTCGAGACTAAGGTAGGTCGGCAGTGCCATCTCGCGCCCGAGTCTGGCCACCGCATGGAGCATCGGATGCGGCCCGCAGGAGAGCAGCACACAGCGCTGCCGTTCCTCAGCCGGCAGCGCTTGCAGATAGCGGCGCGCCAGATCGGGCACATGCCCCTCAAAACAGCCATAGAGCCCCGCATTGGAGGCCAGCCGCGATGCGATACCGCGCTCCTCCAGCGATGTGATGGCGAGAATCGCGTTGCCATCGATACCGGGCAACAGCATGGTCGAAGGCTGGAGCGCAAACGGGAACTCCACCTCGGAACCGGCAAATAGCACAGCGTCGCCAGCGGATCGGTGCAGCGTATCGGCGGCAAATATCATCGGCGGAATCCCCACCCCGCCACCGATCAGCAGATAACGTTTGCGCTGATCCGAGAGATCGAATGGCCGCCCGATCGGCCCCAGCAGCGGTAGAATCTCCCCCGCCTTGCGTTGTGCCAACTGCTGTGTCCCCGCGCCAACCGCCTTGTAGAGCAGATCGACCGTGCCGCGTGCCGGATCGCTCAGCATGATGGAGATCGGCCGCCGCAGCGCCCGCTCCTCCGACACGCGCAGATGCACAAACTGCCCCGCTCTGGCCGATGCGGCGATCTTTGGTGCCTGCAATCGCAACACATACTGCTCCGCAGGGTGCGCCACATGCGCCAGAATCGTCGCCTGCTCTTCAAAAATCGTATTGCGGAAATCTCTCATATCCTTGCCCCGGATCATCAATACCAACACGTCTGCCGGCTGGCTGCAGAAACTATCTCCCCGCACAGTGATGTCACCCATTGAGCCCGCCCATCCATCTGGATAGCGTTCCAATCTTTGATCGCTACTACGATGCAACGACACACTGGAGTCCACTATGCTCGACAAATCCCTAATGGAGATCCTCGCCTGCCCGCAGTGCAAGGAGAAAGTCCACTATAACGACGACAAAAGCGGCCTGATCTGTGATCACTGCCAGCTCGAGTTCCCGATTCGGGACGATATCCCGGTGATGCTGGTTGATGAGGCGAAATCGTTAAGCGCTTAAATCACCCGCCCGCCACACCACCATGCTGATCTATGCATTGATGTTCATGCTGCGCCTCGTGCCGGTGCGTCTGCTCGGTGCGCTCGGTGCAGGCTTGGGGCGGCTCGCTTACCTCTTCGATCGCCGCCACCGCCAGATCGTCTTGCGCAATCTCGACCGCATCTACCCCGAGCGCGATGAGGCGTGGAAGATCCGCATCGCGCACGAATCCTTCGCCGAGCTGGGGCGCACCAGCTTTGAATTGCCGCACGTCTATCTGCGCTCCCAAGCGTTCCTCCTCTCCCGCATCGAACTCTGCAACCCCGAACTGCTCGATGCCGCCAAATCGGCCAATCAGGGCGTCATCCTCGCCGCCTGCCACCACAGCAACTGGGAGCTGGGCGGTCTCTCCCTCTCCATGCTCGGCCACACCACCGATGTGATCTACCGCCCCATCCGACAACCGTCGCTCGATCACTTCATCCGCAACGCCCGCAGTCGCTTCGGCGCCATCTTCCACCCGCGCGAAGCCGGCCTGCGCTGGATTCCCCGTGCCCTGAAACAGAATCACCTCATCGCCGTCATGGTCGATCAGCACCTCTCCAACGGCACCCCCGTCCCCTTCCTCGGCCATGCAGCACTGACCACCACCATGCCGGCGCTGTTCACCAACAAATATCGCACGCCGGTAGTCAGTGTGATCCTGCACCGCATCGGCAGGCGTTTCCGTTTTCGCCTCGAGTTTCTGCCGGTGACCATCGACTCCGGCGATGAGCTGCAGACCATGGAGGCCATCGGCAACAGCTTCGCACCGGCCATCCACGCGCGCCCCGAACTCTGGCTCTGGTTGCATCGCCGCTGGCTCTATCTCGATGAGCAGGAGCAGGCATGAGACACCATAAGCCGATCTCCCATCTGCGCTGGAGCAAGGCGCTCAAGCAAGCACTCTTGCGCTGGAAAAAACTCGACATCGCGCAGGAACGTGCGCGGCTGGAACGCCACCAACTCCCCCTGCTGCAGCGCTACGCCAAACAGCTCCCCACCGATGGTGCGATTCTGGAGATCGGCTGCGGACCGATCTGCATCAGCCGCCTGCTACCTCAGCAGCATAAAACCTACCTTGACCCGCTTATTGACGACTACCGCCGCATCTTCCCCGGCGAACTCCCCGAAGATGGCGAATTCATCGCCAGCATGGGCGAGCGCATCAACAAGCCGAGCGCCTCCTACGACTTGATCATCTGCATGAATGTCCTCTCCTTTGCCATGAACCCTGAACTGATCCTCAATGAGGTCGAACGACTGCTCAAACCGCACGGCAAGTGCATCATCGGCATGCGCACCCACAGCGCACTGGAGGCGCGATTACACTACCTGCTCATTCAGCTCTGCCCCGGCATGTGCAACTACACCCGCCCCTACTACTACGCGCTGCCCGGTATTCTGCGCACCTTGTCGCGCCATTTTCATGTCGAGCAGCAGAAGACGCGCAAACAGGGATGGTTTCAGATCCCTCTCTTCAAGCGCGAAGAGCACCTCTTTATCTGTAGTAAAAAAACGCACGCCACATGAGCCGCCATCTACTGCTGATGCCGCCCAACTGGATCGGCGATGTGATCATGGCGCAGCCGGCCATGCGTGCGATGGCGCTGCACTATCGACAACAGGGGTATGCGCAGATCACCCTCTGCGGCCGGCCGTGGCTGGCCGATCTGCTCCCCTTTCTCAACCTGCCCGATGCGCACTATCGCGCCCGGCTGCCGAAGGCGGAGCGCGCCGTACTCTTCCCCAACAGCTTCCGCGCTGCCTGGCAGTGCCGAAAAGCGGGCGTCAAAGAGATCATCGGCTACCGTGGCCAGTGGCGGCGCATGCTGCTGCACCGTGCGCTGCCGCACCGCATCAGTCTCCAACACGAGCACCACCGCCAGTTTTATCTCGATATTGCCCGCCAGCTGTCGGTTCCGATCGAGGATGAACATGTCTCGCTGCAGGTGCCGGAGGGTGCGATCGAACACGCCCACGAGCTGATGGCGATGCACGGTATCGCACCCGAGCGCGCCATCTGCATCGCCCCCGGCGCACAGTTCGGGGCGGCCAAATGTTACCCCGAAGATGGTTTCAAACTGGTCACCAAAAAACTGGCCGCCGCCGGCTGGCAGCCGATCATCCTCGGTATGGAGGCGGACATCCCCACCGCCCGCCTGATCCTCTCCGGCATCACCACACCGAGCTGGAACGCCGCCGGCACCACCTCGCTCACCCAGGCGCTCTGCCTGATCGCCGCCAGCCGACTGATGCTCTGCAACGACTCCGGCCTGATGCACGCCGCCGCCGGCCTGCAGATTCCGACGGTCGTCCCCTTCGGCGCCACCGACCCGGCACGCACCGCACCCGATGGCAAGCGGGTCGAGGTGATCTATCAACCGGCCGACTGCTCGCCCTGCCTGCAGCGCGAATGCCGCGTCGAAGGGCACCCCTGCATGCAGAATATCCCGCCGCGTATGCTTTATGAGGCCGCCACCCGTCTGCTGGAAGGCGCGTGAAAATCCTCATCGTCAAACTCTCCGCCTTTGGCGACATCATCCACGCCCTGCCCGCGCTCGATACGCTGTTGGCGCGGCCACAGGTGCGCGAAGTGCACTGGCTGGTCGATGCGCGCTACCGCTTTGTCTGCGATCTGTTTCCGAAGCACGTCATCATCCACGAGGTTGCGCTGAAAGGCGATCAGCCCATCCGCTCGGCATGGCGCACCATTCGTCAACTCAAGCGCCACCAGTTTGACGCCATCCTCGATCTGCAAGGTCTGATAAAATCCGCCATCCTCGCGCGCGCCATCGGCCAGCCGGTCTATGGCATCGATCGCAGCCAACTGCGCGAAAAGGCGAGTGCGCTGTTGATCCAACCCACGCCCTTCCACGCGGAGGAGCGCCACGTTGTGCAGCAGCAGATGCGCGTGGCCGCCGCGCCTTTTCATCACCCCAGTGAACAGCCGATCGCCTACACGCCGCCACGCATCAATCTCGCCACTAGCCGCGTGAAACTCGATGACACCTTGCTACCGCGTTTGCAACTGAAAGATACCCCCTACGTCATTCTGCACAGCGCCGGCGGCTGGCGAACCAAACAGCTGCCGGATCGCACCTGGCTACGCATCGCAGAGGCACTGCGCCAACAGCAGAAAACCCCGCTATTCACATGGGGCAACGCAGCGGAGCAGCAGCACGCCAGCACACTCGCCACCGCCAGCGGCGGCTTCGTCTTGCCTGAACGCCTTAATATGTCAGCATTGTGCACGCTGTTTCATCATGCCGATGCCGTGGTCGGCGCCGATACCGGGCTACTGCATCTCGCCGCTGCCCTGCAACGCCCGACCATCACATTCTGGGGGCCGTCGGCCTCATGGCGCTCCGGCCCATTGAACAGCGCCCACGACCCACAAGGAGATCGAAACTGGCATATCGAATCGAACCCCGCCTGCGGCCCCTGCTTCAAACGCCGCTGCGATCACTTCACCTGCATGGATGCCATCGATCCCGCTGCGATCATCAGGATTCTCAAGCACCTACCACCGCCTTCTGGCTAACCGCACTGCTCCTGATTCTCCTCTCCACTCTCGCCCACAACGCATCCGCCAACGAAGCAACAAACAACCGCTGCATGCCATTCATTGGCGAGACGATGCAGTTCAGCGTCAACTGGGAGTTCGTCAACGCAGGCTCTGCGCGCATGGAGATCCACGCTCAGCCCAACGGCTGGCAGGTCAAAACCTACGCCCGCACCAATAAGCTGCTTGATCTGTTCAAAA
>Ga0256829_1003898_pt1 | contig 10046 bp, 7 predicted proteins | sample 131447metaG_FD_185979 | JGI IMG/M metagenome (GOLD analysis project Ga0256829, IMG submission 185979) | Hydrothermal vent microbial communities from Lau Basin, Pacific Ocean - 131-447 | ecosystem: Environmental > Aquatic > Marine > Hydrothermal vents | place: Pacific Ocean: Lau Basin | collected...
CCCGAATTCTTAAAGTCATGCGCTGCAATCTCAACAATCTGCGCCAGCAGCGCAACCAATGATTGCCGCCAGCCAAGGTAAGTAACCATGACCGAGCAACAACACCGCCTGAGAAAGATACTTCCATTCCTGTTCAAGCAAGTGGATGGCGAACACCAGTTGAGCAAGGAAAACCTGCGCTGGTTCAGCCTTATCGTAATCGCACTGGTCGCCGGCTACTGGGCGTACGTGCGCAGCCACACTGTAAGCATCAACGACGCGCGCATTGCCAGTGACGTAGTTGTTATCAGTTCCAACCGCTCGGGCTGGATTGAGAAGTTTGCCGTAGGTGGCGGCCAGAAAGTCAAAGCCGGCGATGTACTGGTTCAAATTGATGATCGCACCGCGCGCCTGGCACAACAGGAAATCGACCTGCAAATCAGCACTCGCCGTGCAGAAATCGAACGAGCTAACACCGAACGCGCTATGGTCAGCGAAGAACAAATCAGTCGCCTGGACTCCCAAAAAGAGCGTCTCAACAGCGCAAAATCCAATGCCAACAAAGCCCAGTCGGCCTTGAAACTGGCAGAGAGCAACTACTCCCGCTCCAACACTCTGTTGAAAAAACAGCTTGTCTCGAAGCGCCGCTGGGAGGAAGACGAACTGCGCTACAAACAGGCCAAAGAAAGCTGGGACCAGGCCAAATCCGCCCTGTCACAACAAACCGCCGAGCTTCGCAAGGCCAAAGCGCAAATGATGACGGTAGAACTTCTGGACGCCCGTATTGCCATCATGGAACAGGATATCGAGCGCCTTAAAGTCAAGAAGCAACAACTGGCACTGGAAGTGGAAGACCGCCAAATCCGCAGCCCCATTGATGCCGTCATCGACAAGACCTTCGGCCATGCGCAGGAATACATCTCCCCGGGGCGACGCTTGGTAATGCTGCACAACCCCGACAAGATCTGGATCAACGCCAACATCAAAGAAACACAGCTGCGCCACATCGCCCCCGGCATGAAAGCCAAAGTGCTGATAGACGCCTTCCCAGACCGAGATTTCCAAGCCACCGTCACCAGCATCGACAACGCCACCACCAGCGAATTTGCCTTGCTGCCCAACCCGAACCCCAGCGGCAACTTCACCAAGATCACCCAGCGCCTCCGAGTGAAGCTGAGCATTGATCAGGTAGAGGGGCTGTTAAAGCCGGGCATGATGGTGGAAGTGAATATCGATACGCGCTCTTAAGCAACCAGCAATGATAAACGCCATTCGCAATCTGGGACGCCAGGCCAGCGACGACACCTTTGAATCGCTGGCGGAAAAATACGGGGACAAGTACCGCGCCCTGGCCATTGCCGCCGTAGGCTCTGGCACCTTTGTGGCTCTGCTGATGTCCACCATTATCAATGTGGCCATCCCGGATATCATGGGCGCTTTTGGAGTCGATCAAAGTGACGCCCAGTGGCTGTCTACCGGCTTTCTGGCCAGCTCCACCATCAGTATGTTGGTGAGCAGCTGGGTCATTAATCGCTTCGGCGTGCAAAACGCATTTTTCTTTCCATCACTGGCCTTTATCGCCGGCTCCATGGTCGCCACGGTCAGCCCCAATAACGAAGTACTGATTCTCGCTCGAGTAATTCAGGGCCTGGCCTATGGCTTTTACATGCCCATTGCCATGTATGTGATGACCCGCATCTTCCCTCCGGAAAAACAGGGCATTGGCATGGCGATTTTCGGAGTGATGGCCGTGCTGGGTCCGGCCATCGGCCCCTATCTCGGCGGCTTAGCTGTAGATGCCTTGGGCTGGCGCTCGGTCTTCTATCTGCCCCTGCCTCTGGCCCTGTTGAGCCTGCCCATGACGCTCTGGTACTTGCCTGGCCATGTCGACCCGGACAACCAGAGCCGACTTGATATCAAAAGCGTGCTGTGGCTCAGCATCGCCACCACCCTGATATTGGTTGGCCTGAGTAACGGGCAGCGCTACGGCTGGAACTCGGACTTTGTCATATTTTGTCTTGGCGCTGGTGGCTTTGCCGCCTTTGCGTTCATCAGCCAGCAACTGGTATCCAAAGACCCGCTACTCAACCTGCGCCTGTTCGCCAACCGGGACTTTGCCTATGCCTCGATCGTCTCAGTGCTGTTTGGCGTCGGCATGTTCGGCGGCATGTATGCCGTACCCCTGTTTTTGCAAACGATTCAGGGCATTACTCCCACAGAAGCGGGACTGGCCATGCTCCCGGCGGGTATTGTACTGACCATCACCTTCCCTATTGCGGGGCTGCTCAGCGACAAGCTGCCCACCAACTGGATGGTTGTTCTGGGTATGCTTTTGATGGCCTACGGTACCGCCGTTATGGTAATGGCCGACCGCTTTACTCCTTTCTGGACCATTTGCTGGTGGCTGATCATCAGCCGCATTGGCATGTCAGCAATAATGCCCTCCATGAGCAAAGCCGCGTTGATATCCCTACCCACGGTTTTGCTCACCCAGGCCTCCGGCACCATTAATTTTGTGCGCCAGTTGGGAGGTGCGGTGGGGGTTAACCTGACATCGGTCACTCTGGATCGCAGCACTAGCGCACATATGGAGTACATTAACAATTCCCAGAACGAAGAGAATGTACAAACCCAAACCATGATCGCCCAACTGATCCCCGAGCTGCACCAAAGCGGCGTAGACATGGCCAGCCAGCAACCGCTGGCCGCCTGGATTATGCAGAAGGAGCTCTACCGCCAAGCCATGAGTCTGGGATTTCAGGACACTTTTCTATTTATGGGCATAGTGGTGGGCATTGGCGTCATTCCCGCTTACTTTCTTGGACGCACTCGCAAACAAGACTGAACACCTATACTTTGCTTCATCTCGCCTGGTTTAACCGGGCTTGGTTTCGCCCCGCTTGCATCTGGCCTCGCGGCCGTTACAATCCGGCTTCTTTTAAGTTTCCCCAGATTATAGATACCTGTGCCATGAACATTCGCGAATTACTCAACCAGAAAGTGCAACACGCCATGACGCAAGCCGGCATCCCCGGAGAATTCAGCGCTCACTTGGCCCCCGCCAAAAAAGCGGGCTTTGGCGATTACCAAGCCAACGGTGCCATGGCCGCGGCCAAAGCAATGAAAACCAATCCTCGCGAGCTGGCACAGAAAATCGTTGAGCAGCTAGACCTGGATGGCATCGCTGACAAGCTGGAAATCGCAGGCCCGGGCTTTATCAACATCCACCTGAACAATCAGTGGTTGGGTGAAGCTCTGGCAGCCAACCTAAACGACCCACAGTTGGGCGTTGCGGCCAACGGCGAGCAGACCATCGTTGTGGATTACTCCTCACCCAACCTGGCCAAAGAAATGCACGTGGGACACTTGCGCTCCACCATTATTGGCGACGCCCTGGTTCGAGCTCTGGAATTTCAGGGGCACAATGTTATTCGCCAAAACCATGTAGGCGACTGGGGCACTCAGTTCGGTATGCTGATCGCGGAACTCGAAGAGCAAATGCAAGCCAGCGAAGATGCTGAATTTGCCCTGAAAGATCTGGAGGTGTTCTACCAGCAGTCAAAGAAACACTTTGACGACGACGAAGACTTTGCCAATCGCGCCCGCGACTACGTCGTGAAACTGCAATCCGGTGACGAGCGCATTCTCAAACTCTGGGACAAGTTCAAACAGGTCTCACTGCAACACAGCGAAGAAATTTACCAGCAACTCAATGTCACCTTGGATGCCGACAGCGTTCGCGGCGAGAGCGCATACAACGACGCCTTGCCCGGAATTGTTAGCGATCTGCAGCAACAGGGACTGGCTGTTGAAGACCAGGGTGCCCAAGTGGTGTTTCTCGAAGAGCTGGCCGACAAGGAGGGCAATCCCAGCCCGGTAATTATTCAGAAGCAAGGCGGCGGCTACCTCTACGCCACCAGCGACCTGGCGGCACTGCGCTATCGCGCCGACAACCTCAACGCCGACCGCGTGCTCTACTTTATTGATGCCCGCCAGTCGTTGCATATGAAGCAAGTTTTTACCGTGGCAAAGAAAGCCGGCTATGTGGGCAAGGCCATCAGCCTGGAGCACCATGCGTTTGGCACCATGATGGGAGAAGACGGTAAGCCTTTCAAAACCCGCAGTGGCGGCACGGTAAAACTGGCGGAACTACTGGAAGAAGCCGTTGAACGTGCCCGCGCCCTGATCGACAGTAAAGACCCAGATCTCAACGAGGATGAGCGCACAGAAGTGGCGCGCAAAGTGGGCATTGGCGCGGTGAAGTACGCAGACCTGTCCAAGACACGCACCAATGATTACATTTTCAGCTGGGACTCAATGCTCAGCTTCGAAGGAAATACCGCTCCCTACCTGCAGTATGCCTACGCGCGTATTCGCAGTATCTTCCGCAAAGCCAACGTCGATGCCAGCACCTTGGAAAAAGTGAGCATCGAAACCGATGAGGAAAAAGCTCTGGCTCTGAAGCTGTTGCAATTTGACGAAACTCTGGGACAGGTAGCGCGCGAAGCTTATCCGCACATGCTGTGCAACTACTTGTATGATGTGGCCAGCCTGTTTATGCGTTTCTATGAAGCTTGCCCCATTCTTAAAGACGACGTCGCCGACGACGTGCGTCTGAGCCGATTGGCAATAGCTGAAGCGACAGCACAAACCTTGAAAACCGGCCTGGATCTTCTGGGCATTGAGACTATGGAAAAGATGTAACCAGAGCGGGCCGCAGTAGCATCGAGGTGTCGGAGTAACTCAACTCCTCCGACACTTAACCCCTCCGATACTCTGCGCCCATTCCATTATTTTTCGTATACCACGTAGAGTTTCTTAGCCGTTTCCACTGTTTCCCACACACCGGAGAAGCCCGCAGGAATAGCGAACATATCGCCTTTATTTAAAGTGATAGCACCACCCTCGTTATCGTGAACAATCACCTTACCCTGTAATAGAAAGCACACCTCTTCCTCGGTGTAGTTGACCTTGTGCGATCCTGGCTCTCCCTGCCAAATGCCAGCGCCGAAGGTTTCGTCTTTGTTGTCGTAGCAATGCCAAATTAGTTGCGCCGGATTGCCCGCAAGGACCTTTTCGGAATCCGGCATATAGCCCTCGGCTTCGACCTTATCTTCACCGATTAATTTGATATTGCTGACAGACATAACATTCTCCTAGTGAAACTCGTCACTCATTTGCTTGATTAAGGCGTCGAGCAAAGCTGTCGAAGCTGTACTCGCGACCGAGGAAATCTTTTACCAACTGCGCCGCAGGTTTGCGCCCCCCTGCCGCCAACACCTTGTCGCGATAATCCCTGGCAGTCTCGACATTGAGCAGCCCTTCTTCTTCAAAACGACTGAACATATCCAGCGCAATAACTTGCGACCACATATAGGTGTAGTAGATAGCGGAATAGCCATTGAGATGGCCAAAATTGGCGTAAAAGTGGGTATCTTCAACGGGAGGGACTGGTGAATACTGCTTCTCCAACTGCAGCATCAATTCATCCAAATCGTAGCTGTCCGGATTTTTGCGGTAGTAGTTCAACGACAGCGCGGCATAGAACATCTGAATACGAGTGGAGACGCCGCGATTAAAGTTGCGTGCAGCTTTCAATTTTTCGACGATCTCGTCAGGCAGGACTTCGCCAGCGTCGTTTACAGCCAAACTTTGCAGCGTGGACTTGTCGTAAACCCACTCTTCGAGCATTTGCGACGGCGCCTCTACAAAGTCCCACTCGGTGGCAATTCCCGCTTGAGTCATCCAGCGGTTGTGTCCGGCAAAAAGCTCGTGCAAAAGATGGCCAAACTCATGCAGGAAGGTCTCCACTTGGCCGAACTCCATTTTTTCCAGTGGATCACCCTCTCCGGGAAAGTTACAAACCAAGGTTGCAGCAGGGACCTGCACATCTGCTATGCCGGACACCGTTGGAAACATCGCCGCGTGTTGATACTTGCCTTCACGCGGATGCATGTCGAGATAAAAGCGCCCGATCAGATTGTCGCCGTCCCACATTTCCCACGCCTCGACACTGGAGTGCCAGACATCAGTTTCCCAGGGTTTAAACTGAACCTGAAACAAACGCTCCACCAGATCAAACACACCCTGCTTAACTCGCCCATAGGCGAAATAATTGCGCAGAGACTTGGCGTCCACTTGATATTGTTCGGTTTTAATTTTGTCCTGCAGATAACTCAGCTGCCAACGCTGCACCTGCTCGGCATCAGGTTGCTCCTGCTGTAGGCGCTGCAAGAGGCGATGTAGATCCTGCTCCATAACCGGCTGCGCGGCAGCACTGACCTTTTCGATGAACTTCGCTGCATTCTCGCTGTTACCAATCATCTTGTCGGCAGTCACCCAATCGGCATAGGACTGATAACCCAGCAGGGAAGCCAACTGATGACGCTGCCCAATCAACTGCCGCAGGTTGTCGCGATTTTCCGGAAATGCGCGATTGCGCCCAACCACAAACATCTGCCGGCGCAACGCGTCATCGGCAGCGTAGGTGACAAAGGGAATATAATCGGGGTAGCGAGTACTGATATGAATCACGCCTTTATCATCAGGCTGGTGAGTGGCGATATAGTCCTCGGGCAAGCCGCGCAGCTGTTCTACTGAGTTAAGTTCCAGGTAACGCACATCCTCACGCAGAGTGCGACTGAAGTCCTGCCCTGTCTTGGTTATTTGTTCCTGCAGAACTTTCACCTGATCGCGTTGCTCTTCTTCCAGAGCAACACCGGCCAAGCGGAAATCCCGCAACAGCACTTCTACAAAATAAAGCGTTTCCTCATCCAGTTTGGACTGATCGACCAGAGCCAGGATTTCGTACAACACCGGCGACAAGCTTATGGCGGTGCTGAGCTTGTCCAATTCCCTCGAACAGGCTTCTGCGGCCTGACGCATCGTCTCATCCGGATATACAGACGCATACAGTCCTGAGCGCTTCGCCGCATCAGCCAGCGTCACCAGCAATTCATTCAGAGGCAGCAAAAAGTTGGCTTGGTCCGGCAGAGCCGATAGAGCTTCCAGTCGGCTTTTTTGGCCCTCGATAGTTTCCAGAGAGTCCTGACAATAACGTTCAAACTCAGCAACCGGAGTCGCTGGCGTAGTAGCAGCGAGACTCACGGAGCAGGTCACTGCGCCCAGCAGAGTGACCAGCGAGCGCCTCAGGCGATTTGGGGTGCGCATCGGAGAAAACATAAAGCATCCTGTCGTACAAAAAAGTAATCCGATATTACGGAAAAACCGTTCTGCGTCTACGATTGCCCTCTGATTGCCACACATTTTTGTATAAATTCGGCGTTGAAATAACTATTGGTTAATAAGTCATCAGGCCATATAGCCTATAAATCGTTACCCCGCTCTGAAAATGAGCCTACAATAAAGGCCCTGAGCTAACGCAGGTTTTATCATGCCCACAGGTATCAACAGCTACGGAGTTAATCCTGGCATCGCCACCTCTCAAGCGGGACTGGATCAGTCGCTGGAGCGCTTATCATCCGCTAAACGTGTCAATTCGGCGGCCGACGACGCGGCGGGGCTGGCCATATCTAGTGGATTTAATGCCGAGATTCGCGGTTTTACTCAAGCCACACGCAACGCCTCTGACGGTATTTCCCTGGCTCAAACCGCCGAGGGCGATCTTGGCTCGATCACCGACAGCCTACAACGACTGCGAGAACTTGCGCTACAGGCCGGCAATGGCACACTCAATGACTCTGATCGCCGCGCTCTTGATGCTGAGGCACAACAACTCAAAGACGAAATAACCCGAGTTACCGAAACCAGCAACTTCAATGGTAATGCCCTGCTGTCTGAAGATCGGTCGCTAAATCTGCAAGTTGGTTCCAACGCCGGTGAAACAATTGCCATCGAAACCCGCAATTTTCAGGAACAATTGGAGAGCAGCGGCTTTAACGACATCGACCTAAGCTCTACTGAAGGCGCTAATGCGGCGCTTTCCGCCATCGATGACAGCCTGGATAACGTCAATGCTGTACGCAGTGATTTTGGCGCGGTTGCCAACCGTCTCGAGGCAGTAACCGGACAACTTTCCGAGCGCCGAATCAACAGCGAGGCGTCCAACTCCAGAATTGAGGGCGCGGACTTTGCCAGAGAAATAGCGGAAAAAACCCGCAATGAAATACTGCTGAATGCCAGTATCATTTCTCAAACCAATCAGAATCAGCGCGGAGAGTTTGTACTACAATTGTTGAGTTAGTGTTAACAGGCCCCAGCTCATTGTGGAGAACTCTTCATTTGAAGTATTTTGCGCATTCATGCCTATGCTTACTGCTGCACCTGTTATCCTTTCAATGCTTGGGAGAGCAGATGCCGCAAATCCCCCTGAACGTTTCCACTTCAGACTACGGCTACCTGCGCACCATTGACTACTCTCACCTACTGTTAGACCCCAAGCGCCAATTGACCTATCGCGACATGGATCACCAATGGCGACTCGGCAACTTCGAACAGCCGCGTAATCGACACGCTGGTCAAGGTCTAACACGACACCCAACCTGGACCCGCTTTACCCTGCACAACGACTCCGAGGCCACACAGCATCTGGTACTGGAGTACATCGATCACGCCTTGCCGCAACTCGACCTCTACAGCCGGGCCATTGAATACCCGATATTGGAACATCACGGCCAACGATCCATATACCAGCGCTACAGCGGCAATCCGGGAAAACACAGTCGCTACTATTTCCCGGTAACAATGTCCCCGGGAGAAGCGCGCATCTTCTACGCCCGTATAGGCTTTCAGAATATCGCAGCACTCTATCCGGACATGCGTATCTGGCAAGCCCATGAGTTTGACAACTTTCGTTATCGTGAAGCTTTTGCTTTGGGGAGTTTTGTCGGCTACCTCGGGCTCATATTTCTACTCGCCCTGGTACTGTTGTTTGTTTTTAAACAGGGTTACTGGGCCACATTCGCCGCCTTTGTGGCGAGCTCCGCCTTTGCTTGGGGCGGGGCGACGGGGTTTCTTCCCGCTTTGGTGTTTGTGGAAGGGTTTCACTGGAAGTACAAGGTAATCGCAGCCGCATTCAGCGTATCTCTGGCAGCACAATTTAGCCGGCAGCTGCTTCAAACATCGCAGACCCTACCACGCTTTGACTGGGCAATTATTGGGCTGGCGCTCTTCGGAATAATCCCTGTTGCCGCGTCGGTTACCGAATACTCGCATATCGCCCTGCCAGCACTGCAACTGCAACTCATTGGTGTCGGCATCCTGATGATTGCCGGCTATTTGTGCGCCAACCAAGGTAATTCGATTGCCATCGGCTTTACACTGATCTGGAGTCTGTACGTCGTCGCACTGACCATACACCCCATGCGCGACCTGGGACTCTTGGACAACACGCTCGGAACCTACTGGCTCGGCGCACTGCTCACCGCGCTGGAATTGACGCTATTACTGGGCCTCAGCTTGTACTGCAGCCTCCGCCAAAGACACACTCTGGAGTATTGAATTCAACATCGATTCTGCCATTCTCAGCGCGACTTCAACGCCATAGAGCTGTGCATCGTACTCGATGCCTGTCAGCGCAGAAAGTAATATACGCGCTTCAATCTGAGGCTGCTTAGCGCCGACTTGGCCGAGCATGCGAGCTATGGTTTCCAATTGCGCCTGGTGCAATAATTTGAAGGGAACTGCAACAAGGGGGTTCTGCAAAGCCTCATAACGATAGGCCATTTCGATATTACGGCCAGCACTGTCCTTGAGGCTGCAACGTAAATGAGTCATTAGAAGTGCGACTAATTCACGCCACAGGCAAGCAGTACCGCCCTCAAACTCTGAATCCTCACTCAAAAACTCGTCAAAGAGCTGCTGTGCTTGTGCTTCCAAACTGACAGAACGTCCCTTATCGACCAAGATGTAGTGCACAAAAGCATCGTGCAAAAGGGTATTGATGTCTTCGAAGTAATAGGTGGTCGCGGCCAAGGGCACGTTCGCTTCACCCGCCACAGCGCGGTGACGCACTGCGCGAATACCGTCGCGGCCAATAATGCGCAAGGTGGCATCCAGAATGGCCTTGCGCCTGATTCGACTGTCTGAGCGCAGCGCCTCACGCCCCA
>Ga0256829_1003899_pt1 | contig 10044 bp, 10 predicted proteins | sample 131447metaG_FD_185979 | JGI IMG/M metagenome (GOLD analysis project Ga0256829, IMG submission 185979) | Hydrothermal vent microbial communities from Lau Basin, Pacific Ocean - 131-447 | ecosystem: Environmental > Aquatic > Marine > Hydrothermal vents | place: Pacific Ocean: Lau Basin | collected...
AAAAATCTAAAAGCAAAAATCTTTTACAATCTAGCAAATACAGCCGTTAAACTAAAAAAATATGAAAAAGCAAAAGAGTATTATATTTATGCCCTTGCCCTTCATGAGGATAAAGATGCTCTCTACAATCTCAACCTTTTAAGAAAACTGCATCTAAAAGAGACAAAAGATGTTAGCAAAATGATGCCTCATAAGCAAAGCAATGCACAAGAAAAATCTCAGCAAAAAAACTCTAAAAATAAAAAAAAGAAGAGTGCTAGTAAAAGTAAAAACTCTTCAGGTAATTCCTCTAAGAGTGGTAGTGGAGCGGCGAGTTCTAAAAAATCTAAACAGAAAATAAAAAAGTTCAAAACTTCAAAAAAGCGAAGGGGAAATTATAAATTTACCTATAAAGCTTATGAAAAAATAAACAAAGGATATACAGATGAAAAAGAGCCTTGGTAGAACAGTTTTTATATTTTTACTACTCTTTAGTTATGCTCATGCTAAAGAGTTAGCAAGTTACAAACTCTATGCAAATAAAACGACTGCATATACAAAAGAGGCAATCACTATCACCTTTGAGAGCAAACAAAAAGATTATACAGACAATATGATGTTTTCACTAGAGCCAAAGAAGAGTAGTGATTATAAAATAATTTTACTAAATAAGGAAGTTGATGACAAAAAAAAGCATCATTCTAGTGCAAGGTTCACCTATCTTCTTTTTGGACTCAAAGCAAAAAATATCTCTGTAGATTTTGACTTTATTGTCCGAACTGCAAGTGATAAAGCTGTGGCTAGTAGCTTTGTTGATGACCATGATGATAGTATTGCCACACAAACTCATGATACAGTTATGCCCATGAAGCCACTCAATATTTCCATAAAAAAGCTAGAGCATCATGTTGATTTTGTAGGGGATTTTACTCTCAAAGCACATATCACACAAACAAAAATAAACCAATATGAGTCTGCAAATATAACATACACACTTCAAGGAACTGGATACGAAAAGCAACATCTACAACCTATAAAGGAGATAAAAGATGTTACCATCTTCTCTGAGATAAATGACCTTTACAAAAAAAACACAAAAGATGGTTATGCTATAAAAAGAGAGTATATCTATGCTTTAAGTGCAAAACAAGATTTTACCATTCCAGCACTTTATCTTAAAGCCTATTCACCTACAAAAAACACATACTATACACTAGCAAATCCAAAGCACTCTATAAAAGTAAAAGCCATTGACACTGCAAAACTTTTAGACAATGACGAGTATCCAAGCGATAAACCATTTATTGATATATCCACTCTTAAAAAGTATTTTATATATCTCTTAATATTTTTTAGTGGTTATCTTACAGCTAAGTTAAAAACACCTTTTTTTAGAAAAAAAGAATACTCTAAAGAGTATAATGCCATTAACAAAGCACAAAATCCAAAAGAGCTTCTCTTTACACTTATAAATCTTCATAAAGAGAAAATATTTACAAATGAAGTGCAACTTTTAGAAGAGATACTTTATAAAAATGCACCTCACAATTTTAATGTTATTAAGAAAAAACTACTAAAAAAGGTTTAGTAATGAAAATCATATTATTACCAACACTGCTCATGATACTAAACATAACTCTCTTAGCACACAAAGAGAGTTCTTATGAAAAAGGGCGAAGTATCTACTATGAAAACGGTTGTGCAAACTGTCATGGTACAAATGCCGAAGGAAGTAGCTACTATCCTAAACTATCAAATAAAAGGAAAGCTTTTCTTAGTAAAAAACTCAATAATTTCAAGAAGGGAATAGCAACAACACAAAAGCAAGAAATAATGTTCACATTTGCAAATGCCCTCTCAAAAGAAGATATAAGAGACATTGTAGAGTTTCTTTCTTCTTTCAAAAAAGACGATTCAAGTAAGTATAATGTCGAAGAGGACTTGTTAGGAGTGGATTTTTAATCTTTTCATAATATTATCTTATTTTAGGATATAATAAAAAACAAGGATATATCATGACAGAAGAAAAAATGGCATTAAGTAAAAAGCATATCTCTACAGAAGTAGCGATGGTAACAAATGAGCTTACAGAGCAAACTATCTATACAGGTCTGTTTGGGACTATTGATTCAGCAAGAATCAATACAATCGCAACCAAGATAACAAGTCTTTGTGAGAGCAAAGAGAGTTCTGTTGCTATTATAGATTTGGGCAATGTTACTGCTATTGACACTGCTGTTGCTGGTTATATTAATGACTTAGGTAGGATTTTAAAGTTTGTTGGTGTTACACCTATTATATGTGGAATATCTGGAGAATTATCACGAACTACTGTAAAAGCAGGTGTAGATCTTGATGGGTTTATAATAGTGAGAAACCTCAAAGAAGCTCTTGCTAAAAGCTATGAAATCACTGGTCATAAAGTGGTAAAAATATAAAAGCAACATAAATGCAAAAACACTTTGATATAAAAACAACTGCACAAACAAACAGATGCCTAGGCACTGTGAAAAAGTTTGCTGTGCAGTTTGGCTTATCACTTCATGAGAGTGAACTCTTAGCAATCGCCATCTCTGAAGCAGTTACAAATAGCATCCGTTATGCAAATGGAGCTGTTGTTGAACTTTTTTTAAGTGAAAACAAAAAAGGAATTGTCATTACTGTTGAAGACTTTGGTCATGGCATTGGCAACTTAGAAGAAGCCTTAAAAGAAGGATATACTTCAAGAGAAAATAGTCTTGGACTTGGGTTTAGTACCATAAAAAACTCTGTAGATGAGTTTCACATCTTAAAAAACAATGATACAGGTTTTATAATACGCCTAGAAAAGTATCTTGATTTAAAAGAGTATGATATTGCAGAATTTTCGATAAAGAAAGAGGGTAATTCTTTTAACGGAGATACTTGTATTGTCAAACATTATCGTGGTGATTGTTCTTTGTTTGGAGTCTTAGATGGAGCTGGTTCTGGTTTTAAAGCCTCTCAATCAAGTGAATTTGTCAAAGAGATTATCTTACAAAACTATACCTTAGCTTTAGATGATTTACTAAACTTGTGTCATGAAAAACTATTTATGTCTGATTTTACTCGTGCTGTAGAAGTTGTACTTGTTCGTATTACTCCTGATAGCTTAGAGTACATCACACTTGGAAGCACCTTTATAAAATCTTTTCCTTCATATCCATTTCAAACACAAAGAGGAAGTCTAGGTTTAAGTATGAATAGGTCTTTAAAAGTTATCAACATCGACTTAGAAAAGCATTTTTGCTTAAGTTTATGTAGTGATGGTATAGACAATACTTTTAACCTCTATAGTCTATATAAAGATTTCTCAGCTCAAGAACTATCTGCCCAAATATTTAATAATTATAATCTTGATGATGATTCTAGTATCATCCTTATAAAAAGGTAGTAAAAATGTCTCAAAATGAACAGAGTATAGCTCTACACCAATATCTAAACAGTATCATTACTAACATCCCTTTTGGGATTATAACGGTTGCTAGAGATTTGGATGTAGCTATGATTAACTCTTTTGCAGTTTATCTACTCGGACATAAGGACTCTTCACCATCTGAGTTTGTTGATGTCTCCTACAAAAGTGTTTTTGACTTGACTGATAAGCTTTTAGAAAAGTTTGAAACTGAAATCATCTCAAGTAAAGAGAGAAAGTTTGACTTTAATCATTATGAGTTTAACAACAAAATACTCAATGTTAAATGTCGTTCTACACTCTATGGCACACTTTTCATCATAGAAGATTATACCAAACAAGCGAAACTAGAAGAAGAGTTGGAGTTTAAAGCACATTATGATGATCTAACACAGCTACTCAAGCGACCAGAACTTGAAAAAAGAATACAAAGATTTAAAGATAGAAACATGGGTAAAGAGATAGTAGGTAGTGTTGTTTTTATCGACCTAGATAGATTTAAACCTGTAAACGACTCGGCAGGACATAAAGCAGGAGATGCACTTTTAAAAGCTGTTACTGAGATTATGAGTGAGGCTATACGAGAAAGAGATACTCTCGCTCGAGTTGGTGGAGATGAGTTTGTCATACTACTAGAAAACTGTCCTCTCAATAGGGCTATATCCATCACAGAAAAAATCAGAAAAGATATAGATGAGTTTGTATTTATTTGGGAGACACAAACATTTAGCATAGGTATTTCTGCAGGTATATCAGAAGTTACTCATGAACTTCCTTGTGTACTTGATGCCATTAACATAGCTGACCAAGCCTGTCTCATAGCAAAAAAGGAGGGACGCAATAGAATTCATGTCGCAGATGAGAAGTTACACAGTAATAAAAACTATAAAGAGGAAATCTCTTGGATAAATGTTATCAATAAAGCCCTAAAAGATGATGACTTTATACTATATAAACAAGAGATACATGCACTTGACTCTTCTTGCGATGTTTCTCACTACGAACTTCTACTTCGTTTAAAAGATGAAAATGGCAAAATCCTCTCCCCTGCTGCATTTATGCCTGCAGCAGAGCGTTATGAACTTATGTGCAAAATAGACGAATGGGTAATCACAAATGCTTTTAAAAATATACAAAAAGATACTAACTACTCCATAAATCTTTCAGGACAAACAATGTCCTCACCTGACTTTTCAGACTTTATTATAGAACTTGAAAAGAAGTACAAAGTAAATCCAACTCAAATAACCTTTGAGATAACCGAAACAATGGCAATAAAGTTTCTCAAAAATATGAGACTGCTAATAAAAAACCTTAAACAAAGAGGATACACTTTCTCTTTAGATGATTTTGGAACAGGGCTTTCTTCTTATGAGTATCTAAAAACAATGCCTGTATCATTTCTAAAGATAGATGGGGTATTTACAAAAGAAATAGTAAAAGACAAAGTATCTTATGCCATGGTAAAGTCTATCAATGAGATAGGTCATGTAATGGGGCTTAAAACTATTGCAGAGTTTACAGAGAACCAAGAAATACTTGATTCACTCAAAGAGATTGGTGTTGATTATGCACAAGGTTATTTTATTCATAAACCTGATAAACTATAATCAACATGAGGCATACTACTCAGTAAAAAACTCATTATATACTTTTTCAAAGTAGCGTTTAGACTTTTCTACTTTGGCAATTTTAGCATCAAAAATCTCTTTTGTTGCAGGATATTTCACTGAATACTCTTTATAAATCTCACACTTCATATCCATATTATTACTAAATCGCTCTATTACTGATCTAAAATCTTCAGGAGTAGCAACCCACTGCATAAATTTTTGAAACATTCTCTCACGAACATCTATAGCAAAAGACTCATCAAGTTCTTGTGCCATTCTCTTTAAATCCCATCTTGAAAAGTAAACACCACTCTTCTCGGGAGGCATTATCTCAGCATAAATCGCTTTGAGATAATCAGGATAATCTTCTGGTGCATCCATATCACAACTACCATCAACACAGGCCTGATCCATAGCTCTTTTTTGCATCTCTTCAAACTCACCTCTGAGTTCATTTAAATTTTTCATATCCATAATAATTTTCCTTTATTTAATAAACTGTTTATATATCTCTTGTGCTAAAGTTTCACCAACTAAAACACCATTTTTTTCTAAATAAGTACCAATAAGTCGCTCACCATCTCGAACTACAAAATCACACTTCTTGTAAACCTGTACAAATTCATCTGCTTCGTCCAAAAGTTCAACTGCACTCTCTTGGTATTCTGTTGCTATATATGCACCATTAACATGAGATTTTTTCATGTTGGAGAGAGTAAAATAAAAATCATCTTCTCTGATGTTCATAGGAATCATCATAGCATCACTCTTCTCACTCTTTATAAGCTTATTTAACATTACAAAAAGACGGTTAGGACTTGCGTGTTCTGCTATAAGTCCATAAAGTTTTGTCTCATTTTTAATCTCGTCATTCTCATTCATTGTATCAATATTTTGCATATTTTCACTCATTATTTAATCCCCCATAACTCTCTTGCTTCATCCTCTTCAATCTTACATCTACGGCACAACATTTCACCACCATGATAGTCAAAAAAGTTACCACACTCATCACATCGTTTAATGTTAAAACGAACAAGTGTCTCAATCTTCGGTTCAAAAAAGTTATCAAATGAAAAAGTATCCCTTAGAGTCAAAGAGTCTGGTTCACACACATCATGACAACTATGACACTGTACACATGAGAGTGGATTGAAGTTTATCACAGAACCTTTACCATCAGAAAAAAGTGCACCTGTTGGACAGATTCTATAACACATTTGACAATTTGTACAAGTAGATTCATCTAAATCTTTTTGTGATATAAAGCTAATATCTGTAATGTCTATTGTATGAAACTTATCAGGAATTCCTGCTCTTTTCATAGCCATTAAAAGCAAACTTCGTCTATCTGGAATATTTTTTTCTTTTATTTTAGCTATATCTGCACTTGTTACTTTATGAATTTTAGGTGTTGTGTCACTTGATGCCACTTCATTTTCAAACTGTTGTTTTATGCTTACAGCTTTTTTCAAACCATCTTTTGAAAGTAACTCTCTTCTAGTAAGTGCATCAGACTCGGCATTGTCTTCTTTTTATCCAAATCTTCAAGAGAGATAGACTTGTCTTGCTCCATAGCTTCTAAAACAAAATTTACTTCTTCTATTCTATCTTCTATGATTTTTAGATTTTTGCTAGCAATTGGACACTCTTTACACGCTCCAATATCAGCTTTTATACTCTTTGGTGATATAAGGGCTATGCTTAAAAGTTCTTCTACACTCAGAGCTGCGATACAAGGGAGTTCATCTTTACATGAAAGAGTATCTAAGCTTTTTTCTAAAAAATTAAAAACAAAATTTATCGGTTTAAAATCATCAAGTTCAAAAGCGGCTGTTGGACACACTGCATCACATCCACCACATCCAACACACTCACTTGGAGTAAAGGAGACAAGACCATTGTTAATTTTAATGGTATCTACTGGACAGGACTCAACACATTTATCACATATAGCAAATTTATTTGAAGTATGTACACACTTAGCAATATCTAAAGTCAATAAACTCATGCTGTATGGTTATACTCTTTATCTTTTAAATCACTAAGATACTGAAAATCACTCATGATAAATTCTAAATTAAAATCAGCCAAATCAAAATAAAAGGCTGTTCCTGATTCATTTTTCACACTAATAAGGTACATTGGCATCCACTCTATGATATGGTCTTTCATAAAACCATACTGAAGTTGAGCAAGTTGTTTTGCCATCTCAACATCACCATCTTCAAGTGCTTTAAGTTCTGCCTTACATAACTCATACATAAATTCAAGTTCTATACCTATATGATCAGCCGACATTACACGAGCCTTATCAAGTTCTACTTTAAACTCAAAAGCATTAAAGATAGCTTGTATAGGGTTATCTCCACCTGTTTCCATCATTTGGTCTTCTCTTGTATAAAATGACTCATACGGAATAAGGTGTAGTAAAAAAAGGTTAGTAAAATCAACATTGAGATACTGCTCAATCAACTCTTTTCTATCATATTTATCTCTTTTCTTCCATTTTGCATAAGTTGGAAAAAATGAGAGCATATTTTCATCATCTTCTATTGATTTTAATAGCCCTTCGTCAAGTTCAGACATTGTTAGTCTTGAAAGTAGTGCATATATATTTATACGAGCAATTTGCTCTTGTTTTAATTCATCATTCATTTGATAAAGTACCTTTATGGAAAGTTTTCTAATTGGAGAATTATATTAAAGCACCACTTGAAGTGGGCTTTAATTTAAAAGTTAAGCGTCTTTAATCTCAACTTTGTAAGCTTTTTGACTAGGCTTAACTGGACGCTTAATATGATAAGGACGACGCCATTGATCACCTGCAGCAAGTGGACGAGCTAGTGCTTGCCATGCTTTATACACTTTGAAGTTATTTTCATAATTTACATGAATATCGCCGATTTTTTCATCAGCACTTGCTTTTGTAATAATAACTTTTTGATGCCAACCATGGTTACCAGCAACTGGGTCTGGGTGAACTGGAGCTACAGCATTTTGCCATGCACCTGAAAGTCCATCCCACCAAATATCATCTAAGTCTCTGTTATACTCTTTAAACTGCCATGCTGTATGAGGTTTAATTCCCTCAGTAGTTGTCATAGTTCCAACTTTTCCATCATTTGTCATAGAAACTTTTGGGGAACCTAAGCTCATAATACCAAGTGAATGCTCAAACCCAGGAATATCAACAGAATTTTGAAGTTTCCAACGACCAGCATGGTGTGAACATGCGAGAACACCAGGACGAGTTGCTTCAGTAGGTACTGCCATAGCAACAAAGTAACCACTTTTAATACCTGAAAGAGTATCCTCAATTTGAACCTTAACAGCATCACCGCGTTTAATACCAAGTTTCTCAGCATCTTTTGTGTAAATCCAAATTGGATTGTGATTTTGAGAAATCTCCATAAGATGCTTAGAGTTCACAGAACGAGTGTGAATGTTGTATGGTAAACGATAAATAGTATTTAGTGCAAATTCATTATCTGCTTTCATATGTTTATGGTGTACTTGTGTTACAAGTTCTACCATTTTATCATTTTCAGCATCATTTCTTGGATAGATAGGCACTGCATATTCTGGCCATTTCCATTCAGTTAGCCACTCAGAGAAAAACTCAAGTTTTTTACTTAATGTATGGAAACCTTCATGTAATTTTCCATCAACATCAACACCGATAGATTTTTCTAATTCACCATCTTTTACCCATAAAGCACCAAATTCATCTTTACGAACTTCATCTTTATGATGTTTATGTCCATGTGCTATATAGTTAGTACCATCAAATTCTAGTTCTTCTTCTTGTGGTTTATATACATTAGTCTTCTCAGTCCATGCACCATGATCTCTGATATAAGAATATACTGGATACTCTTCACCTTTGTACATTTTTGTAGCTGTCTCTTTAAGTCTTGGTAATAGGCTTAATGCAGCATCAAAATACTCAGGTACAGTTACACAGCGTGATGGATCTTTTTTACTTGCCCAATAATCTCTAACACCAAGTTTTCCATCAGGATCAACATGATGGAAGATAAGGTTTGGCCAGAATTCTGACTCTTCCCAAACTTCACCAAGACCAAATTTAGCATGTGCTTCAAGTGTTGCACGAGTTGGATCTTTTGGCTTCCAACCAGATTTTTCAGCTGCAACACGAAGAACTGCTTGACGAAATTCTATGCGTTGTTCAGGTTTTGATGGAGTTGATTGTTGATCATTTCTCTCACCAGCAAGTCCAACAGGAAGCACATAATCACAATACCAGTTAGTCTCAGACCATGTTGGAGACAAGTTGAATGTTAATTCAAATTTATTCTCATCCTTAAGTGCTTCCATCCATCTGAAACCATCTGGATTTATCCAAAGTGGGTTATGCATTCTTGGAACATAAACAGCTATAGATTTAGGAATCTTAAGACCTTTTTTAGTCCATTTATCATGCCACTCATCATCCATCATCATCTGAGGCATCATAAAGCCCATTTCATATGTTGCGATTGGATATTCAGGAGGCCATGCAATCTCATTCCATGCATCAGTTTTAGTAGGGTGTTTACCAGCAACTGTAGCTTTATCACCTTTACCTGCAACTGAAATCTCATGCCAGTGGTGCATACCTATTCCACCGATATCTCCACGCATAGCTCCAACAAGAGCAAGAGGCAAGAAACCTGCACGAGTATTCATCCAACCACCACGGTGACCGATTGCTCCTGCACGCCATAGATATGAAGCTATTTTAGCACCAGCTGGAACAAAAAGTTCCCAAAGTTGGTCAAGTTTATACTCCATACCTTCAAGTTTACACTCTTTAACAACAAATTCTTTTGTGTATGGAGAATAAAGCTCTTTTGCTAACTCAATAAATGACTCATAAGAATCATCTTTTGGCATTTTAGAGATATAGCCATAACCAATCATCTTTTTAAGATAATCTTTATTTGCCATCAATCTATCCCAGTTGAGCCACTCTTTTACATATTTATGATCTACTATAGCTGAACCATCTTTTTT
>Ga0256829_1003900_pt1 | contig 10041 bp, 4 predicted proteins | sample 131447metaG_FD_185979 | JGI IMG/M metagenome (GOLD analysis project Ga0256829, IMG submission 185979) | Hydrothermal vent microbial communities from Lau Basin, Pacific Ocean - 131-447 | ecosystem: Environmental > Aquatic > Marine > Hydrothermal vents | place: Pacific Ocean: Lau Basin | collected...
CATTCGTGCAGTTTCATGGTTGGACCAACCACGATGACCGAACGACCAGAATAGTCGACGCGCTTTCCGAGCAGGTTCTGACGGAAGCGACCGTGCTTACCCTTCAGCATGTCTGAAAGCGATTTCAGAGGACGCTTGTTGGTGCCGGTAATTGTCCGGCCGCGACGGCCATTGTCGAACAGAGCGTCGACAGACTCTTGCAGCATCCGCTTCTCGTTCCGGATGATGATGTCTGGTGCACGCAGCTCCATCAGGCGCTTCAAACGGTTGTTTCGGTTGATCACGCGGCGATACAGATCGTTCAGGTCAGAGGTCGCAAAGCGGCCACCGTCCAGCGGCACCAATGGGCGCAGATCTGGTGGGATGACTGGCACGACATTGAGGATCATCCACTCTGGCTTGGCGCCAGATGCGAGGAAGGCCTCAACGACTTTCAGTCGTTTAGAATATTTCTTGGTTTTCAGCTCAGAGGTCGACTCCGCGAGGTCTTCGCGCAGCTGATCAGCCAGCAGGTCGAGGTCGAGCCCTTCAAGGATCTCTTTGACCGCTTCCGCACCGATCATCGCCGTAAAGGCGTCTTCGCCGTGCTCATCCTGAAGGTCCATATACTCTTCTTCAGTGAGCAATTGCTTTGGCTCGAGCGGTGTCAGTCCAGGTTCGGTGACGACATAGCTCTCAAAGTACAGAACACGCTCGACATCTTTCAATGTCATATCAAGCAGAGTTGCGATCCGGGATGGCAGAGATTTCAGGAACCAGATGTGAGCTACCGGCGAGGCCAGCTCAATGTGTCCCATACGCTCACGGCGAACCTTTGCGAGCGTAACTTCAACGCCGCATTTCTCACAGATAATTCCGCGATACTTGATCCGCTTATATTTTCCGCAAAGACACTCATAGTCTTTGATCGGTCCGAAGATCCGAGCACAGAACAAGCCGTCACGTTCTGGTTTGAACGTCCGGTAGTTAATCGTCTCTGGCTTCTTGATCTCACCGGACGACCAGCCGCGGATTTTCTCCGGGCTAGCGATCGTAATCCGGATCGCATCGAAGCTAGGGACTTCTTCTTTTTGTCTGTAAATGCTGGCTACATCTTGGCGCATATGTTTCCACTCCTTGGGAGGGTTTGGCCGGCTTCCTCGCCGAAAATCCGACCTTTGAACCTGTTTACTCTACTGCCCTAATTCAAGGCGCGACGGCTATTCAGCCGCCACGTTTGAGTCTCCGTCATTGTCTCCAATCAACTCGACGTTCAGGCCGAGCGATCGCATCTCTTTGATCAACACGTTGAAGCTTTCCGGAATACCGGCTTCGAATGTGTCATCGCCGCGAACAATGGCTTCGTACACTTTCGCACGACCGGCCGTATCATCCGACTTAACGGTGAGCATTTCCTGCAGCGTGTACGCCGCGCCATAGGCCTCAAGGGCCCAGACTTCCATCTCACCGAAGCGCTGACCACCGAACTGTGCTTTACCGCCGAGCGGCTGCTGTGTGACCAGAGAGTATGGTCCAGTTGAACGGGCGTGGATCTTCTCATCGACCAGGTGGTGCAGTTTGAGGAGATACTTATAGCCCACAGTCACCGGACGTTTGAATTGCTCACCGGTGCGGCCATCAAAGACCACGGACTGACCTGAGCCATGTAGGCCTGCTCGCTCGAGCATTTCCACAATGTCTGGCTCGCGTGCGCCGTCAAAGACCGGCGTCGCAAACGGCACACCCTTGTGCAGGTTGCCTGCGAGCTCAACCAGATCCTCTTCCGACTCAGGAAGCGGCTCTTCATTGCCGTAGACTTTTTGGAGAGTCTCTTTGAGCTGTGCGACATCATTATTCGCACGCCACTCTTCGAGTGATTCCGTCACCAGTTTCCCGAGACCAGCCGCAGCCCATCCGAGGTGGGTTTCGAGAATCTGCCCCACGTTCATACGCGATGGAACGCCGAGCGGGTTCAGCACGATATCAACCGGAGTTCCGTCCTCAAGGAACGGCATGTCTTCGATCGGGTTAATCTTGGAGATAACCCCTTTGTTCCCGTGACGTCCGGCCATCTTATCGCCTGGCTGCAGCTTACGCTTCACAGCGAGGAAGACTTTCACAACCTTCATCACGCCTGGTGGCAGATCATCGCCCTGCTGGACTTTGTCGACCTTGTCATTGAAGCGGGCATCCAATTCGCGGATCGCTTCGTCGAACTGCTCGCGCAGACCGTCAATCTCAGCTTGTGCCTTTTCAGACTTCAGTGCGATTTCCCAAAGGTCGCGATCAGACAGTTCTTCAAGGTCAGCAGCAGAGATCTTACCGGCGCTGAAGCCTTTCGGTCCTGCCGCAGCCTCTTTACCGGTCAGAACTTCACGCAAACGGTTATAGGTGTTGCGCTCAAGGATAGACTGTTCGTCTTCTTTATCCTCTTGAAGCTGCTCGATCTGCTCACGCTCGATTTGCAGAGCGCGCTGGTCTTTGTCGATGCCGTGGCGGTTAAACACACGCACTTCAACAACCGTACCGGCATCGCCCGGAGGCACACGCATAGACGTGTCACGAACATCTGAAGCTTTTTCACCAAAGATCGCGCGCAGAAGTTTTTCTTCTGGCGTCATTGGGCTCTCACCCTTTGGCGTCACTTTACCGACCAGAATATCGCCAGCTTTCACCTCGGCACCAACGGCAACAATGCCCGCTTCGTCGAGATTACGGAGCGCTTCTTCGCCAACGTTTGGAATATCGCGGGTGATTTCTTCTGGGCCAAGCTTGGTGTCGCGAGACGCGATTTCAAACTCTTCCAAGTGGATCGATGTGTAGACGTCGTCACGCACGATGCGCTCAGAAATCAGAATCGAGTCCTCGAAGTTGTAGCCGTTCCAAGGCATAAACGCGACGAGCACGTTACGGCCGAGCGCCAGTTCGCCGAGATCGGTTGATGGGCCGTCAGCGATGATATCGCCTTTCTTGACCACATCGCCCACGCGAACGATTGGACGCTGGTTGATACAGCTGTTCTGGTTCGAACGACGGAACTTGGACAGGCGATAAATGTCCACACCGGACTTGCCTTCCAGATCCTCAGTCGCGCGCACAACGATACGCGTGCCGTCAACTTGCTCGATCACACCGGCGCGGGACGCAACCACCGCCGCGCGGCTATCACGGGCCACAACGGCTTCCATGCCGGTTCCGACCAGCGGCGCATCCGTTTGCACCAATGGCACCGCCTGGCGTTGCATGTTTGATCCCATCAAAGCGCGGTTCGCATCGTCATTCTCAAGGAATGGGATAAGCGCCGCAGCGACAGAGACAACCTGCTTCGGCGAAACGTCCATATACTGAACGTCTTCCTTAAGCACGAGCATCGCTTCGCCGTTCACACGGGCGTTGGCGAATTCGTTGATCAGCTCGCCATTTTCGTCGACCTGCGTGTTGGCCTGAGCAATCTTATAGAGCTGCTCTTCCATCGCAGAGAGGTAGATCACCTCGTCGGTCAGCTTGCCGTTCTCAACTTTCCGGTATGGGCTTTCGATAAAGCCATACTTGTTGACCCGCGCATGCGTCGCCAGAGAGTTAATCAGACCAATGTTCGGGCCTTCTGGCGTTTCAATTGGACAGATCCGACCATAGTGGGTCGGGTGCACGTCGCGAACCTCAAAGCCCGCACGCTCACGCGTCAGACCACCTGGCCCAAGCGCTGAGAGACGTCTTTTGTGCGTAATCTCTGAAAGCGGATTTGTTTGGTCCATGAACTGCGACAGCTGCGAAGAGCCGAAGAATTCACGAACAGAGGCCACAACTGGCTTCGCATTGATCAGGTCGTTCGGCATGACCGTGTCGATATCGACAGAGCTCATCCGCTCTTTGATCGCACGCTCCATACGCACCAGACCGATGCGGTAATTGTTTTCCATCAGCTCGCCGACAGAACGGACACGGCGGTTGCCGAGATTGTCGATATCGTCGACTTCACCTTTGCCGTCTTTCAGGTCGAGAATAACTTTCGCCACACCGACAATATCATCATTGCGGAGTGTACGCTCAGTGTCTTCCGCTGGCTCATAGCCAGGAACCGCAACTTTCAGACGGGTGTTCATTTTCACCCGGCCAACCGCGGACAGATCATAGCGCTCGCTATCAAAGAAGAGCTGATTGAACAGTGCGTCAGCAGCTTCCTGGGTTGGTGGCTCACCTGGGCGCATAACACGGTAAATGTCAGACAGCGCTTCGAAACGCGTGTCGTTCTTATCCGCCTTCAGCGTGTTGCGCAGCCACGGACCGCGGCCACCGCCATCAACGTCGAGCACTTCAATGGCTTTGATTTTTTGCTCACGCAGCTCAGCCAGCAGCTCTTCGTCGAGAAGATCGCCGGACTCGCCGTAAATCTCACCGGTTTGACGGTTGACAATATCGCGCGCCAGGAACTTGCCTTCGACCGCTGTGGTCGGCAGCAGAAGCTCTTCCGTGCCACCCTCTTTGATCCGCTTCAGCGCGAGCGCAGTGATCTTGCGGTCGGCAGGCGCAACAACTTTACCAGACTTGGCGTCGACCAAATCGAAAGCTGGCTTCACGCCCTTCCAGGCGTCTGGATTGAACCCGGTAATCCAGCCTGCTTTGTCCAAGCGGTAGATTGAATGGGTGTAGAACATGTCAAGGATCTGGTCCGCGTCATAGCCAAGCGCCATCAACAGAGTCGTGGCTGGCAGCTTCCGCTTCCGGTCGATCCGAACGTTCAGGATGTCTTTCGCGTCAAACTCAAAGTCGAGCCAAGAGCCACGGTAAGGAATGATCCGGGCCGCGAAAAGCAGCTTACCAGATGAGTGCGTCTTACCCTTATCGTGATCGAAGAACACACCTGGCGACCGGTGCATCTGGCTCACAATAACACGCTCAGTACCGTTCACGATGAACGTACCTTTATTGGTCATCAGCGGGATATCGCCGAGATAGACCTCTTGTTCTTTAACTTCCTTGACCGACTTGGCGCCGGTGTCTTCATCGATGTCGAACACGACGAGCTGCAGGCGCACTTTCAAAGGCGCCGCATAGGTCAAATCGCGCTGCATACATTCTTCTGTATCGAATTTCGGCGGCTCAAACTCATACGAGACATATTCGAGCGACGCGCGCTCGTTAAAGTCGATGATTGGGAACACTGACTTGAACACGCCGCCGAGACCGTCATCGGTCCGCTCTGCTTGCGGTGTGTGCATTTGCAGGAAGTGTTCATATGAGGAGCGCTGAACCTCGATCAGGTTTGGCATATCGATGGCTTCGGGAATTTTGCCGAAGGATTTGCGGATGCGTTTCTTTTCAGTGAAAGAGAGTGCCATCTTGTCTTCCGTTCTTTGCGCTTCAGCAGGGATGCCGAAGCCGCGTGTCGCCTAAAACGCGAGGACGCGGCAAAGCCAAACTGGCCTTGCCGCGCTTATTTCTGTCGAGATGGCGCCTCGCGCAAACCCCATCCCGCACTATACTCACCCCAACAGGGGCAGAAGTCTTACTTGAGCTCGACAGTCGCGCCGGCTTCTTCGAACTTCTTCTTGATTTCTTCGGCTTCGTCTTTTGCGACGCCTTCTTTGATTGGCTTCGGAGCGCCTTCTACGAGCTCTTTAGCTTCTTTCAGACCAAGGCCGCCCACGACTTCGCGGACAACTTTAATCACGTTGATTTTCTTCGCACCGGCATCGGTGAGAATGACGTCAAACTCGTCTTTCTCAGCAGCAGCGTCGCCACCAGCGTCTCCGCCAGCCGCAGGGCCTGCAACAGCGACAGCTGCCGCAGCTTTAATGCCACGCTCTTCAAGAAAGTCGTTCAGTTCTTTTGCTTCTAGAATGGTGAGGCCCAGGAGCTCTTCACCAAGTTTTGCGATATCAGCCATTTTTCTGATTTCCTGTTTCGGGTTGATGTGTTTGCTGGTCTTTGTTGTGGAATTGACCTTACGCTGCTGCTTGTTCGCCGATGGCGTTGATCGCGCCCGCCAGGCCTTGACCTGGTGCATTTAGACGCTGACCCAGCTGGCTGGCTTGCCCCAAGAGGCGCGCAACCACAGTCGCAATTTGTTCCTCACGAGATGGCATTTTGGAGAGCGCACTCACGCCCGCCGCATCAAGAATTTCGTCTCCCATCATGCCGCCAACGATAACGAGCTTCTCATTATCTTTAGCGAACTCTGAAGCGCCCTTTGCCGCAGCAACTGGATCCTCAGCATAAGCGATGACGGTTTGGTCAACGAACATGGCACTCGCCGCGTCGCCGCCTTTTCCATCAAGCGCTTTTTTGAAGAGACGGTTCTTGACCACTTTCGCAACAGCACCCTGCTCGCGCAGTTTGCTACGGAACTCAGTCATCTCCGCAACTGTAAGACCGGTATAACGTGCCACGATGACACTGCCTGAGTCAGCAATAACGCCTTCCAGCGATTTGATGGCTTCGGCTTTTCCGGCTCTATCCATTACGGATCTCCTTCAAACAAGGCGACCGGACCATCCGGGCGCCTGGGGTTGCCGTCAATGACGCCTAGACGCCACTTCAAGCGCCTGCCCAGGGCATCCGCAGACCAGTCCAATCTGTGAAAACATCACAGACCAACCTGCATCACCCCGTCTATCAAGGGATTTACACTTCGAACAAAGCCACCCATGGTCTCGGACAGGAAACGGGAGACCGACGAATCGCCAATCTCCCGCAAGCCGCGTTCCTTAACCTTTGATCCACAGGTGCGCAAGCCCTAAAATCACAAAAGTCAAGGGTAGGCGAAACTTTTCTCTATCCCGCGTCCAATCCCCGCTTTTCGCCATCGAGGACCACGCCCCATATCGCAATGTCGGGCCAGGCCTCCCCAGGTGTATCCAAGGGGTTCGCCTCGAGGATTGTAAAGTCTGCCCGCTTGCCAGGCTCAATACTGCCAATCTCATCCTCAAGTCCTAAAGCATATGCCGCATCAATCGTGATCGATTCCAGCGCCTCGACCGCGCTCAGCTTTTCCGATGGAGTGAGCGTCTCGCCTTCCCGGGTCGAGCGCAACATGTGCACGCTGGCTGCCCGCAAGGGAAGCGGCGGCGCCAATGGCGCATCGGAATGCAAGGTCACCGGCACACCGGCCTCACTCAGGCTGGCCAGCGGCAGGATCCAGTTTCCCCGATCCGGCCCGAGCGGCGATTGGTAGGCTTGCCCAAGATAGAAAACGTAATGGCTCGCCGCCGAGATCCCTGCCCCGAGCTCTGCCGCGCGCGTCACCTGCTCCGGCGAGAACAAGCCAGCATGTTCGAAAATGAACTCGCGGTCGGGCGCCGATGGGCGCAGCTCCGCCAGTGCATCAAGCGTTGCAGATTGAGCTGCATCTCCGTTCGAGTGAATTCGCACCGCCAGCCCGGCATCCCAGTAGGGTTGAATCGTCGGAGCAATCTCTTCTGGTTTCAAAACCCAAAGCCCCTGCGTGCCCTCAGACTGGCCGCTCAGATAACCTGGTTCAGACACCCGCATGGTTTGAGAGTAGAACGCTGCATCGGTGAAAAATTTCACTTGCGGTAAGACCGGCGCCGGCGCCTCAATATCACCAGCGACCATGCCTAAGACCGTCTCGACACGCTCCTCCCCGAACGCGTGCTGAAACGCACGATGCTCTGGCACCAAATACAGGCGATAGCCAGAATGCTCCATCGACCGCCAATTGCCGCTAATGTTCGCATTCTCCAGCGGCAGCGTGAAAATGCCATACCCAAGATCGGCCACAGTGGTCACACCGCCCGCGCGCAGCAGGCTGGAAAATCCATTGAGCCCCTGCTGCAAGCGATCCGGCGCCAAGAGGATTGGCCCAATCGATGCCATCAATGCCGGGATCGCATCTTCATAGACGCGCCCGGTCAGAGCCCCGTTTTCATCAAGGTCAACGCCTTCAAACTGCTCATGCAATGAAGCGTCGATGTTCGCCCATTCAAGCCCGGCTGAGTTCAGATAGAAATCATGGCTGGAATAATGCCAGATGATCAGCGGGCGGTCTGTTGTCACCGCGTCGAGATCCTGCCGGGTCAAATCCCCATGCACGAGATTATGAAAGCCATACACGATCAGCGGTTCACCTGCGGGCGCTTCGGCTTCGATTTCTGCCAGCGTCGCAAAGAAGGCTTCTCGCGTCGGCAGACCGCGCACCATGCCTTCAGGCGTCGCCATTGGCCAAGGCGGCGTGAGCGGCGTCGCATATTGCAGCGAAGATAGCCCCATATGGACGTGGGGATCGATCAATCCCGGCACGATGGTCATCTCGGCAAAAGTTGTATCTGTGTCCGCCCCCGGCAGATCGCCTTGCAATTGCGCCAATTCACCAACCGCAATGATTTTACCATCGCGGACGGCCACCGCTTCCGCAACTTCGTCGCCAACCATGGTGACTACACTCGCAGCCGGATAAATCGTAGCATTCTCGCCTTGCGGCGGCATTGGCTCAACGGCCTCATTCGAACAAGCTGACACGGTTAAAACGAGGGCGCTTATCACGCTTCTTTTGATCATAGTTTTTGTCTCCCACGCCCAGCTTGCCCGGTTCGCAACAAAAAGCCAATCACGATATGACTGGACAATTTGGGCGGCGCATTGTCCTTTGCCCGCGATCAGACATTGGGAGATCTGACGATCATGACTATCAAACAAAGCATGGCGCTGAGCGCTCTCATGCTTGCCGCAGCCTGTGCGGCCCCTGCCCCGGACTCAGAAACAACTGACCAACCGGCAGCAGATTCAACAACAAGCCTCGACGCCAAGGCCGAGAATATCGAAGCGCATATGCGATTCCTGGCCGATGACGCCCTTCAGGGCCGCGAAGCCGGAACTGACGGCTATGACCAAGCCGCCGCTTATGTGGCCGCCGAGCTCGAAGCACTCGGCGTTGCGCCCGCCGGCAATGACGGCACCTATTTTCAAACCGTTCCTCTGCGGCGCAGCTACCGCGTTCCGGAGGCCTTATCTTTGACAGTGTCCAATTCCGAAACCGGCGACGCCTTAGCACTGGAAGAGAATGTCGATCACGTTGTCTACGGCTCGACGCGCGAAGCCGAAAGCAGCGTCACCGCCGAAGCCGTTTTTGTCGGGTTTGGTGTGGTCGCCCCTGACCTTGGCCGGGATGATTATGCCGGCTTGGACGTGGACGGAAAAATCGTCGTCAACTTGGGCGGCACCCCAAAAGGCATCCAGACCGAAGAGCGCGCTTATTATGGCAATCGCAAGTCTGCAGAAGCGTCAGACCGCGGCGCCGTCGGGGTCGTCACGTTGACAACACCTACACGCGAGCGCGTTTACTCCTTCGCTCGGCTGATTGGCGAAGGCCGTTTGGAGTCGGCGCGCATGAGCTGGCTGGGGGAGGACGGCGAAACCTTCTCTCGCGCCCCAAACCTGAGAGTGGCCGCGGCCCTGTCCATGGAGGGCGGCCGCAAACTGATGGAAGCGGCCGGCCAAGACTTCGACGCGATCATGGAAACCGCCGAGGCTGAAGGCGGCGCTGTCGATGGGTTTGACCTGCCATTCACGATCAGCATTTCGCAGAGCTCTACACTCGACACGGTAAACTCTGACAATGTCATTGGCCTGATCGAAGGCAGCGATCCGGTGCTCAAGGACGAGATCATCGTGCTGACGGCTCACCTCGATCATATCGGTGTCTCCAAATCGTTCGAGGATGACAAGATCAATAATGGCGCCCTGGACAATGCGGCCGGCGTGTCAACCATGCTGGAAGTCGCTCGCATGGTGCTCGATGGCGAACGCCCACGGCGCTCCATTATGTTGCTGTTCGTGACCGCTGAAGAGAAAGGCCTGCTGGGCGCGCAATACTTCGCCCAGAACCCAACCGTCGACGCCTCGCGCCTGGTTGGTAATGTGAACCTGGACATGCCCGTTCTGACCTATCCGTTCGAAGACGTTGTCGCCTTCGGTTCGGATCGCTCAACAATCGAGTCGGCGGTGAAAGAAGCGGCCGAAGCCATGGATATGAGCCTCAGCCCAGACCCGTTCCCGGACCAGGGCCTGTTCACCCGCTCCGATCACTTCCGCCTGGTTGAGATC
>Ga0256829_1003901_pt1 | contig 10040 bp, 12 predicted proteins | sample 131447metaG_FD_185979 | JGI IMG/M metagenome (GOLD analysis project Ga0256829, IMG submission 185979) | Hydrothermal vent microbial communities from Lau Basin, Pacific Ocean - 131-447 | ecosystem: Environmental > Aquatic > Marine > Hydrothermal vents | place: Pacific Ocean: Lau Basin | collected...
CTCACGCATTATTACCATGATGTCAAAGGGGTCGCCGTCATCGTAGTATGTCTGCGGGATGAGCCCGTAGTCAACCGGGTAGAAGAACGGACTGTAGAGCACCCTATCAAGCTTTATGAGGCCGTGTTTCTTGTCAAGCTCGTACTTGTTCCTGCTCCCCTTAGGGATCTCTATAACGGCGTTGACAACCTCCGGAGCGTTCGGTCCGGGTTCTATGTCATGGAATGGGTTCATTTCTAATCACCTCTCACCAACTCTACAGTTAGGCTTTCAGATAGTGCTTTTAAAGTTTTGGTCGGGAGGGGGAGAAAAGCAATCAGCTGGCGCCGTTGTTTCCAGCCCGGTACTCGTAAACCACCTCACCGTCGGTTATCGAGTAAACGTCCTCCCCGTTCTCAACGCGGTGCACTATCGGCTTGTCAACGAGGTCAAAGACCCTCTCAAGGTCTTCAACGGAGTCAAGCTCGATCGGGTCATCCGGAACTCCACTCGGGGTTCCCGCAACCACGAACTTCCTCAGGCCCTTAAGCTCATCCTTCGGCTTCCTCTCCCGCCTTGTGTAAGTAAAGCCCAGCGGTGGAAGGGCAAAGGCAAAGGCCATAGCCGGAAAGACCGTCCTCCCGGTCGAGACTGGAACGTTCTTTCCCAAGAAACTGAAGGTGTTTACCGTCGTGTTGACAGTTCTACCGACCTTCTTGTAGGACTTCAATGATCCTTCAAGGGCCAACATTCCAGCGGTGTTCCTGATGAGATTTATCCTCTGGGTGAAGGTTTTCCTTCCGGGAACGCTGACGTTGACGATCAGGTAGACATCCGAGGCCGCTCGATAAAGGCCCGTTCCCTCGCGAAGATCAGCAAGGGCGCCGGTGAGTTTGGTCATATTGAAGTTAACCGGAATCGAGAACGAGCCTGAAAAGTCCCCTTCCCAGCGCTTTATCGTCGTGTTCTTCAGGGATATGCGCTTCTTGTTGGCGGTAACGTAGTAGTCAGCCCTCAGCACCGCGCTGTAGGTTCCTCTTTCAGGGGGGCTTGTGGAGTAGTCATAGGCACCCCTTATCTCGCGGGTTATCTTCTCCGGGTAGTATCCAAGCGGCGTCCCGTTTCTGTAGACCGTCTCGTTCGAGAAGAATCCCATATGACTCAGACTTCCCCTCTCAACGTAGAGTGTCCTGTAAGAAACCTCCGTCGTTGTAGGACTCTTTAGGTAAGCCGCGGCCGAATAACCGCCAAAAAGAACTGCCAGACTTATAAAAGCGACGAGTGCAATGGTAATCGCCCTGCTCCGTTCAATCCTGAAATTTATCATGAATCATCCTCCTCCGAAAAACTAGTTCCATTGCAAACGGCCCTCACATTCAGGCCGTTGCTCACTATCCCATACCCCTCAATCCTCGCACCGGAGTTGAGGGTGTGGGTTCCACACGAAAGCCCGCAGTGTCCGGCCCGCACCGTAACGTCGATGTGCTCGCTTCCCCCTGCCGGAACCCTAACGTACCAGACCAGTCTGGTTCCCCTCCTGCAACCGCAGCCAGAGGGTGCGAGGAAATAGGAGCCTGAACTTGCCCTAATCCCACAGGGGACGATCCGGAAGTCGGTGGAAATGAAGTCGGTCACCGTAAGCTCAAGCGGCTCGGAGGTGGGATTCGTAACGGTTATCCTGAAAGTCCATGGACCCCTCGCCCCCCTTTCAACGGTCGCGTTTCCGAAGATGAGGGTCTTCTCTATCTTCGGATCGCCCCTCACAATGACCTTAATCGGACAGGGTGAGAGCGATGCCGAGCCGCCGTCCCAGCTGGCGTAGAGGCCAAGCGGGATTATGTACGTCCCGGGACTTACGTTCCCTGCGGTAACCCTTCCAATCAGAGTACGCTCCTCTCCAGGTGAGAGAACGGCCGAACCCCCATTTTCAGTCTCAACCTCAACGTCCAATCCTGTGGGAAGCAACGAGTAATCCGGCTCAACTGCCACAGCTACCTCATGGTTTCCGGGCAGGTAGTTCATGACCGTCAGTGCACCGAAGTTCTCGGTGGAGTTCTGGCCCACCGTAACGACCGCCGCATAACCATCGTTACACCTGAACCCAACGTACTCCTGGTCGTGCGGCACGATGTCCACCGAAACGTCCCTGACCGAGCTGTAGCCCTGGAAGTTCCCGCTCGATCCCACCACCAGGAGGAGACCAAGGATGAACGCCAAAGCCAGGAAAAGTGTCCTCATATCAACCATCCCCCATGAGTTTGCTCAGGAGGCTTCTCCTCCTGGTTCGTATTCTAAGAACATCGCCGTCCGCTATGTCAGCCAGTCGGTAAAAGGCTAGGAGAACTAGGGCCAGCTCGGCCGAGTAAGCGACCAAAGGAAGGTAAGGATTCGCCCCGTAGAGTGCCGCCACAAGGTTCCCCGGCAGTATGGCTGGATAGGAGCGAACCGCCACCTCCACACGGTAGATCCTCGTATCGGCTGGGACCTTGACGTCCACCGTTACGTTGTGGAAGGAACCGCCGCCTAGCTTGAATGCCCTTGCGTTTGTGATTTCCGCCCCTTCCCCTTTCTCCCCGACGAAGTAGTAGAATGGATATACCGCGCTGTTCTTTACAGTAAGGTTTCTCTCGAAGGAACTCCCTGGGAGGTACCAGCCCTCTTTCTGACCGCCGGCAAGGGTTGAGGAGTAAGTGAACGCGAGGGTGCCCCACGACGCCACGGTAACGAAGATAAAGCCGGCAATGATTCCGACGGACAGAACGGCGTAGAGGGTTCTCGCCCTAACGCGGATGAACTTCCTTCTCTTCGAGTGGCTTCTTTTCTTCCCCCCTCCGGAGAACGTCAGGAAGGCACCGAGGATGAGGAAAATGACTACGGCATAGACGCTCGTCAGGCGCTTCCTCATTGACTCTATGAACGCTCCCCCTCCCCTTATGACTAGTGGATGGCCAGAGAGGGTTATCACCTTTCCGGCGACATCGGAGGGTTTGACGGGGGGGTAGATCCCATCCTGCTGGTCTGTGGCCACGTTGTTGTCTCCCTTCGTCAGGTAACCGTTCTCAGAAACCGCAAATATCCTGTGGACGGTCCAGCCGTCGCGCCTGTGGAATACTATGATGTCCCCAACGTCTCCGGTCCTTGAGAGCGGGTTTATGAAAAAGAGGTCGCCCTTGTTTATTGTAGGCGTCATGCTCTCGGAGTATGCGTAGGAAATCAGAATAGGCCTGTCGAGCAGAAAACCCGCCACTGAGGCGGTCAGGAACATGAGCAATAAGGTTATCGTAATGTTTTTTACCAATCCTTTCATGGATATCCCTTCCTTACAGCGCGGCACGAGCCGTCGGATTAGAGCGTATGAGAGCTATGAAAACCGATTCAATTCACAAAGTTAATGTGGGAGGCAAAAGCCTCAGACTGAAATCACGGCCCGCATGCACCTGCGTGTGCCTCAAAGCTCATCTGAAACTGATCCATGCCCTCGGTAGCGTTGGTGTTGTCGAAGATCATGCCTATGGGGACTGGGTTGCCGTGCTCGACTGTGAACTCTATGTTGTCACCTGGACCCGCTATCGGGCTGGTGTAGTTCCCTGCAAAGAGCAGTACGTTGTCGTGGTCGCTCTTTATCTTGACGCAGATCGGGTAGTTGGTCTGGTTGTTCTCCCAGAGGTGGTTGCTTACCTGGAACATTTCTTCAAAGACGTAGGTCGTGTTCGGGCTCATGCCGTTTCCGCCGCCCTCAGGGTGGTTGGGGTTGTACTGGCTTATGTCGACGTAGAGCTTTCCAGCGTCGTAGGTCACGTAGGGCTGAAGTGCAGTAAGGTCAATAAGTTCGTTGTCGTCCGAGACGACTTGGAATGATGCAGATCTGTCCGCTGAGTAGTAGCGGAAGTTCGCACCCGCTCCAACCGCTAGGAGCATTCCAATCATAAGTACGGCCAATCCAAGTAGTTTATTCATGCTTCATTCCTCCTTCAGTTGTTCCCCTGTCCGCACTTTCCAACAAGCTCCGACGGCTCGGTGCCGAGTCTGTAGGCCTGTATGTGGATGGTACTGCTCTGAGTGGTGTTTGTAGCGTCGTTTCCAACCGTAAAGTCCATTCCAACCTTAACTGCGTCGCCGTTGTTCACGATGAAGCAGACGTCGTTCTTCGCCATGTCACTGGCGTAAACAACTGTGCCGTTTGCACTGTCGTGTACGTTCATGTCTGCACCGTAGAACTGGATCGCGGTGTTGGCGTTGGTTATCCTGACAACAATTGACATGTTGTTCTCCCAGAGGTGGTTGCTTACCTGGAAGACCTCATCGAAGTTGTACTCTGAGTTCGGGCTGAGTCCGTTTCCGTAGCCCGGCCAGTTCGGATTGTTCGGGCTTATATCAACGACGAGGACGCCGCCATTGTTTATGTACGCGTAGGGCTGGATCGGGGTGAGGTCAATAAGCTCGTTGTCGTCACTCACGATATTCCAGTGGACGCTCCTGTCTGCGTTGTAATCCCTGAAGTTGGCTCCGGCTCCCAAAACGAGACCAAAGGCCACCAGCAGGCCAAAAATTCCCAAAGCAAGATTCTTTCTCAATTTTTTCGCCTCCGTTTGGAGGCACCGTGGACCAGATCAAACCTGGGTGCGGGGGTTTTAGAACCCCTCGGTGCCACGAACACACACAGCTTTGGCCCTGCATCACAGCAGTGCCCCTTAGGCGGGCAACCCCCTAAGGTTGCTCCACATCAAACTTAGCCTCAAAGGTATATAGTAAATTCCGGGTTACCGGTGGGGTAACGTTACGTTACTCCCAGTAAAAGGCCTCGCTTACCTGAAGAAGCTCTGAAAAACTCACACCAGCCGCCTAACCCGCCGGTGGTGCACAAAACTGATAATGAGGTACACGAGTGACGCGAAGATAAGGTGGACGTTTCCGAGGTAAAAACCTGTGAGGAGAAAGATGAGCGAGGTACCCGTGTAGAAGGCACTCCAGCTTATGTCATTCCTCTTCACGACCTCCATATAGACGGTCACGTCGTCGGGTATCCTCAGTAGTGTGACGGTGCCCCTATCGAAGGAGATAACCCCCTCCCTCTGGAGTCGCGGGATATGGGTCTGGACGAGGCTCACGTAAACGCTCTTCCTGTGCTTCCTGTCGGTCGCGCCTTCCTTCTCTGCAATGAAGTCAACCACTTCCCTGAGCTCCGCTCGCCCCTCCCTGTTCTGGAGGAACTCTATCATCAGCATCCTCCTGCTGTTTCCTAGTATGACCGAAGAGGTCCCCACGTTTTTCACCTTAACCTGTAGTGCTTCCTTTGATTTCCGTTTGTGTAGAAAGCCTCGACCACACCCTTTCTAACGAGTCGCCTGAGAACCCTTTCTACCCCCTGCCTCGTGCAGTCCAGGCCCCTCTCATGGAGGAACCTCGTTATGAACGCAACGCTAAGTTCCCCATGGGCGCGGAGCATGCCTCTGATTTCACTCTCCAAGTCCACTGAACCGTTCATGCCATCACCCCACATTAAGCCCGCGGTGTGTAACACCCGGATGTTGATTAGAGTTGGACGCCATCTTATTTAAGAGTTCCTAAAAAGTTTTATTCACCGATCACAACGCTCAAATTATGATATCCAAAAAACGGGTCTTATCAAGCAGATAAGCCACAAAAGCGATAGTATGAGAGCGTTTCATAACGGGGGTTCTTAAACAGGACTTGGAGTTTTTCCAATATCCTAAAAATAATGTAAGAAAATTCCATGAGTTAAAGACCTGAAGATGGAACACACAGAAAAATCCCACAGACATAAAGAAACCATTATAGTGAGGATTACAATACGAGGTATAACATGAGGTTCGAAAAGCGAAGACGGGGTTTAAATGGTAGCCCCGCGGGGATTCGAACCCCGGTCCAGGGATCCAGAGTCCCCGATGCTTGGCCGCTACACCACGGGGCTGTACCCGCTGATAGATGAAGGAGGGGATTTATAAATTTTTTCCTTTAATGGGGCCGACGGACGGGGCAAAGCTTATAAAATCTCCCCACATGTATCCCCTTGGAATGGGCCGGTAGCTCAGCCTGGTTAGAGCGCGGGGCTTTTAACCCCGTGGCCGCGGGTTCGAATCCCGCCCGGCCCGCCAGAATCGTCCTCACTTCTCCAGAAAGCAAGTTCTCATGCGAAAGCCTCATGATAACCGCCTCCTCGATGAAGCGGCTCCTGGTTAGTTATTAGGACTGTGGTCATGGTCTTCACCACAGTTCAGCGACTTTGCCGATCTCAAACTTCCACATCTTGGCTAGGTTTTCCATACGCTCTGAGAAGCGCTCGGAGAGTTTGTACATCCCACGATCCTCGTAAACCATACCGAGGGCTAGGAGCTTTTTCAGGACCCTACCTTTGGATCAAGTTTCGCGTGAAACTTCGCTAGTGGTTCTTTGGTTTCTTTCATGGGATCACCTCGGCTGTGATGATTTTGCAGACTGTTCTTATGGTTAGATTCCTCGTAAGGTTTACCCTTAGGGACAAGGAGCTAAAAGAGGCTGTGGATGTTGTTTAATAGTTGTTGGAGTGTTTGCTGGTCGAGTTTTCCGATCAGTTTTCCATTTAGAACGAGGTCTTTGGGAAGGGTGAATAATTTAAATGGCTTGATGATACTTATGTTTCTTAGGTTTCCTGTCCCGGGTATTAGGTTGGAGTTTGAGATTATTATCAATCTCTTTTTGAGTTCCGGACGTAGGGTTAGTATCCGATAGTCTTTGTGTCGGGAGACTTGGCAGACTATGACATCTAACTTGTCTGAATTGAAGTTACTCTCTGAGACTATTATGACGGGCCGTATTTTGTCTTTTAAAACGAACTGTCTTTTGTATGCCGTGTTATTCTGGAGTTCATAGTAGGGAAATGGTGCCGTCCATATTTCACCCTGTTCGAACATGTTTTGTCCTCCTTGGGTTAGGGAATCACTCTTCTAGGAGTTCGTCAATGAAGTAGTCATCTATTGCTCTTGGTTCAGGATTTAGGGACTTTATTTTCTCTGCAACGATTTTAAAGTCTTTTTCAAGTTTGGCTATGTCTCTTTTTTCCTCAACAAGCTTTAGGACTCTCAGAAGCAAGAGGAGGGAGTATCCAATTAGTTCCTCCATGGTTTTAAGATCCCTGTTCTCTGCCATTATCCTGAGGATGTTTGATTCGAGGAATAAGAATTTGTCAAGGGTTTCGAATTGTTTAATCTCTTCCTCAGTCAGAGTATCTTTGTTTAACGCTTTTTCCCATAGCTTTGTGTTTGATTCATTCATTTGGGCCTGAAGTTTTACTATCTCAGGAATTAGAATATTGAGAATTTCCTCTTTGACCTCTTCTGGACGCATGTAGTTGTTTTCTGCGGCTTCTATGAGCTCATCTAAGAATTGAGACATTTCAGAGATGATAATATCGTGGATATCTCTTATTGCCCTCTCATAAGATTCTTTGGTTGCCTCTTCAGGAGTGATCTTTAGGAGTTTCTGTAGGATCTCATCGGAGTTTTTATCTATTTGTGTTCGTATTTTTTCAAATGCATCTGATAGGGAGGTGATATCCGTGAACACGGGGGGACTTCTTTGAAGAATCTTTGCCAGAATGCATAATATCCTCTCGCCACTTGGGCGCACATTATGATCGCCCTCATAGCCTCTATCTCCAAGGGAAGGTATCCGTATGGGGCTTAAATAGGTTTCGTACGTAATAATTATTACTCCATCGTTTCAAAAGCTAAAAGTCCTGACTTCCTCCCCGCCCTAAAGAACGAGGCTTTCGGGAGAAAGAAGTAAAGAAAATCACTTGAGATTCAACTTTAGAAAGAGAGCTACGAACTTTGATGAAACTCTGCCCAGCAAAGTTTCGATGGTGGGCCCGCGGGGCTTCGAACCCCGGACCTCCCGCTTATCAGGCTATGGAACACTCACAAACGGCCAATTGGAAAAATGTGAGCCTCTCAAAATGCTCCTTTTGGAAAAAGAACGACTGATTGGAGAATGGCAGAAATGGGGAATGCAGCACCTGTCAAAAAAGACGCTCATTGAGTATGAAAACGCACTCAAAAAAGTACAAACCTTCAATGATATACTACAAATGAAAGACGGCTCGAAGAATCAACGACTCGCACTCAGAAGCCTTGCAAAATACATGTACGAGGCAAAAATCATCACAAAAGAAGAATACGAAGCAATAAAGAACTGTGTCAAACTCAAAAGGACAAATAACATCGACAAAAGACTCGGTCTTCAACGGGGAGGAGGAGTCCGGAAAGCAGGAGACAATTGAGCGGTTCATAAAGGGCTGAATTCAAAACCTTTATATACTTTTCTGGACGTCCCCCATTATGGGGGGTGTCCAAGTATGTTGTTTGATATCCATCCAAAGACATCAATTGGAGAGTTGTTCGGAAGAAAAGCGGAGTACCTGAGTTTTCTTGATGCAGTAGAAAAGAGAAGAAACTTCTTCATAATCACTGGACCGAGGAGGATAGGAAAAACGAGCTTTCTCTATGCAACGCTCAATGAACTCGAGAAGGAGTACGATATCCCCTATGCGGTGATTGACGCGAGGGCCGCTACGTCAGTGAACTCGAAGTATCCGCAGAAGGTTATTGCCGAGCGCTTGTATAAGGCCATAGTACGAAAAGGATTCATAGGAGGCATCATCTCACGATTGAAGGGTATAAACCTCGGAGGGGCTGGGATTGAACTCAGAGAAGAAAATTTTGACATCATCGACGTTTTCTCGGCGATAAACGAGGGGAACGAACTCGCTGTGATAGCCTTTGACGAGGCCCAATACCTCAGATTTTCGAATGAAGACCTTACAAAGCTCTTTGCCTGGGTTCTCGACAGTCTCAGTAACATCGTACTCGTGTTTACCGGTTCTCAAGTTGGTGTTCTTGAGAACTTTCTCCGCCTTGACGATGGCGGTTCACCGTTGTATGGAAGGTACGAGGTGAGGATCAATCTACCGCGTTTCAACCCATCTGAAAGCCTTGAATTTCTGAGGAGAGGGTTTGAAGAGTATGGAATTGGCGTAAACGAACGTGAGCTTCTTCCGGTGGTGAATACTCTCGACGGGGTTCCAGGATGGCTCGTCCACTATGGGGCACACCGGATTGATGGGCTCAGGAATGATGAAGCCATTGAGCGGGTTCTTGAAAAGGCCACAAAGTACGTACAGACGGAGTTTGAGGAGCTGGACAAGCTCTCTCCACGGTACAGAGTTGTAATCAGGGCTATAGCCCAGTTGAGCGAGGGCAAGGGTTATGCAAGATGGGAGAAAATCAAAGAGTTCGCCGAGAGGGAGTTGGGGGAGGAAATAGACGAGAAGTCAATGAGGGGGTATCTATCAAAACTCATGGACTATGGCTTCCTTGAGACCATTGGATACGGGAAGTATAGAATCCCTGATCCGGTCATGTATCGGGTTTTCAAGAGGATGTGATTGTACATTTTTGGACATCCCATATTATGGGGGTCCTCTCAATTTTCTGCTGATGAGATGACCTCCATGAGCAGGTCATCGCTGTACTTATCGATCACGACTTCAGGATTGACATAGCAAGGAAGAGGCTCCTCAAAGGCGTTGGGGATGCGGTGATACAGCTCTAGACTCCCTTTGGCGGTGGTAAGACACACTTACTTATAGCACTCTATCACAAGGCCCAAGAGTGGGGCGCGTCTCGACGGAACCGCCTTTGACGCGAAGGAAGTCATCCCCTGGGAGGAGCTTGAGCGCCAGCTCACGGACAGTACAGGTCGCAAGATGAAGCTCTCCAAGGTTCTTGAGGAGAAGGCGCCAGTACTGATTCTCGTTGAGGAACTCCTTGAGTACACGATAATACACATAAGACCTTCCGCCAAAATAGTACCAAATTGTGATAATAGTGCGTATGGGAAGGGAACAACATGAGGAAGCGTGTGTGTATCACCGTGAGCGACCAAATTTTGGCCTTCTTTTCTTTATTGCCAGTCTTGGAGGAAAACGTTCCGAGGCAAGAAATATGGTGGGCCCGCGGGGCTTCGAACCCCGGACCTCCCGCTTATCAGGCGGGCGCTCTGAC
>Ga0256829_1003902_pt1 | contig 10038 bp, 8 predicted proteins | sample 131447metaG_FD_185979 | JGI IMG/M metagenome (GOLD analysis project Ga0256829, IMG submission 185979) | Hydrothermal vent microbial communities from Lau Basin, Pacific Ocean - 131-447 | ecosystem: Environmental > Aquatic > Marine > Hydrothermal vents | place: Pacific Ocean: Lau Basin | collected...
AACCTCCAGCGCCGCTTCGACCGCCCGGGCAAAGCCGGTGGAATAGGCCACCGTACTGTCACCGGATATCCGGGCGCATAATTTTGCCGCCCCGTCTATATCCCGGCCTTCCAGCAGTTTTTCCACGCCCTTGTGGGCATAGCCCAGCCGTTCCTCAAGCCGCACCACGGTCTCGCCAAAGGCGGTAAAGCGGAAATGGCCCGGCTCGATAATCCCGGCATGGACCGGACCAACCGGGATTTCATGCAGACCCTCGCCCTCGACCGGCAGGAATTGATAGGGGTTGTCATCATCATGTTTGAGCCACGGACGCCCGTCGGGCAGCCCTTTCGCCTCGATAGAAAACAAGTCCTGAATGGTTCGCTCGAACCGCATGGCCGGGAGATGAAATTGGGAGATGGCCGGATACTGGTTATTTTTTACCGTCACGGAGGCCACGGCGAACATATCTGATGATGGCTCGAACAGGGCCATATGCACTTGTTCCCCGTCAGCCCACAGGCCAAGCATATCAAGGCTTTCGCCAAGGTCATGGGCCACATCAACCCACATTTCAGGCGTCAGGACAAAACGCGGATAGGGGTGGTGACGGGCCACGGCCTCGCCGGTTATTAATTTTTCTGCCAGTGTGTTATGTTTCATATTTTCTATCCCAGCAATCGCGCAACCTGTTCAAACCAGCTGACCAGTGTTTCCGGCAGATACAGGCCTGCGACCAGAACCAGCGCCAGATGGATGAATAACGGCACCGAACTTGCCGTCACCGGCCCGGCATTGGCGGTCGGCTCGCCAAACAGCAGGCCCTGCAAGCGCATAATCAGCGCGCCAAAGGCCACCAGCAGCCCGAATGCCAGCAGCCCGGCAAGCAGAGGCTCGCGGGCAAAGGTCGAGGTCACTATCAGAAACTCGCTCTTGAACACGCCAAAGGGCGGCACACCGGCGATGGCCAGCACCCCGAGGCCCAGCGCCCAGGCGAGCAGCGGATGGCTTTGGCTCAACCCGCGTATTTCGGCAAGTTTCTGGGTGCCCTTGGCCTGCGCCACGTTGCCGACGGCAAAGAAAATCGCCGATTTGGTCAGGCTGTGCATGGTCATATGCAGCAGTCCGGCGAAATTGGCCAGCGGCCCGCCCATGCCGAAAGCAAAAGTAATGATCCCCATATGCTCAATAGAGGAATAGGCAAACAGCCGTTTGATGTCGCGCCGCCGATAGAGCATAAAGGCGGCAAAGATCAGCGACACCAGCCCCATCGACATCAATATCGGGCCGGGGGACAGAGCCTGGTCATTTCCGGCGATGATCATCTTGAAGCGCAGGACGGCATAGAGGGCAACATTAAGCAGCAGGCCGGAGAGGACGGCGGAAATCGGTGTCGGCCCCTCGGCATGGGCATCGGGCAACCAGGCATGAAGCGGCGCCAGCCCGACCTTGGTGCCATAACCGACCAGCAGAAAGACGAAAGCCAGACTGAGCAGGGCCGGATCAAAATTTGCCGCATTGGCCATCAGCCGGGTCCAGGTCAGGGCGGGCATCCCTTCCCCCAGAATATGCTGGGCGGTCAGATAAATCAGGATCGTGCCGAAAAAGGCCAGGGCAATGCCGACGCTGCCGAGAATAAAATATTTCCACGCCGCCTCTATCGCCTCCCGGGTGCGGTAAATCCCGACCATAACCACGGTGCTGAGCGTCGCAACCTCGACCCCGACCCACATCAGACCAACATTGTTGCTGACCAGGGCCAGACTCATCGCGCCGAGCATGGCCTGATACATCGCATGGTAAAAGCGCAGAAAACCGGGGGTCAGATGACCACTCTCCAGCTCATGGCGGATATAGGAGGCGCTGAACAGGCTGGTGGTAAAACCGATGAATGTATTCAGCACCACCAGATAGATATTGAATTCATCAATCAGGAAAAGCGGCGTATTTACCGGCCTGATGTAAAATAGCGAGCAGGCGGCAAGGAAGGCGACAAAGCAGGCGACAATATTGGTATAGGCCCGCATGCCATGCCCCGGCAGAACCAGCAGCAGGATAATCGCCACCACCGGCGTTGTCAGAATAATATCAAGGCCGAGGTCGTTCATTCCCGGTCCCCCCGATACTGGTTAAGATTATCAACATCAATCGTATCAAACCGCTCCTGAATCCGGAACAGGAACAGGCCGAACACGAAAAAGGCAATCAGCACCGAAAAGGCAACGCTGATTTCCACCACCAGCGGCATGCCCCGGGCGCCGGTGGCAGCAAGGATCAGACCGTTTTCCAGCGACATAAAGCCGATGATCTGGCTGACGGCATTGCGCCGGGTGACCATGATCAACAGGCCAAGCAGAATAATGGCGAAGGCAAAGGCCAGATCCTCCTTGATGACCCCGACCTCTCCGGTGGTGACCGGAAAGATGACCATAATCGCCAGAATGGTCAGCCCGACACCGGCCAGCATGGTCATGCCGACCCCGACAACATCCTCTATATTCTGGTGAATGCCAAGGTTACGCACGATGCGGAACAGCGCCATGGGAATGACAATCCCCTTCATGACAAGGGCGATTACGGCGGTAATGTAAAGATGGGCCGCATCCTGTATATAGGCCTGCCAGGCGACCGCCATCGACAGGACAATTGCCTGTATGGCAAAAATTTTCAGCAATCCGAACATGCGCGCCTGATAGAGCAGCATAAAGCTTGTGACCAATATGATCCCGGCCAGAAAATGAGATATATCCGCACTGATATTTACCATTATATACCCCTTGAGACAAAAAGCAGGATCGTTGCCAGCAGACCCAGAATGAGCGCCGCCCCGAGAAATTCAGCGACCCGGAACACCCGCATCTTGGCCACGGCGGTCTCGCCGATTGCCAGGAAAAGTCCGGCCAGCAGCAGCTTCGCCAGATAGAGTATGATCCCGATGGCATATTGCCCGGCGGACGCCGGGGCGGATGCCATACCAAAGGGGATGAAAATACAGCCGAACAGCGACAGATAAAGCAGCAGCTTGATCGACGCCGCCCATTCAATCAGCGCAAGGTGACGTCCGGAATATTCAAGGATCATCGCCTCGTGAACCATGGTCAGTTCAAGATGCGTGGTCGGGTTGTCAACCGGAATCCGCGCATTTTCGGCAAGAGTGACAATGATCAGGGCAATGAAGGCCAGCGCCAGAGAGGCTCTCAGGCCAATTGGATTGGCAGAAATATATTCGGCAATCAAGGACAGCTGCGTCGTCCCGGCCAGCAGGGCCACGGTGAAGATAATCATCAGCATCGCCGGTTCGGCCAGTGAGGAAATCATCATTTCCCGCGAGGAGCCAATGCCGCCAAAGCTGGTGCCGACATCCATGCCCGCAAGGGCCAGCGCGAAACGGGCCGTGCCAAGCAGGGCAACAATGGCGAGAAAATCTGTCGCCCAGCTGAACATCAGTCCGGTGGCAAAGGTCGGAACCAGCGCCGCCGCCACCCAGATTGCTGCAAAAACAATATAGGGCGCAACCCGATAGAGCCATGACGCATTTTCCGCCATCATAACATCCTTGCGGAGCAGGCGGAAAATATCGTAATAGGGCTGAAAGACCGAGGCCCCCCGATGCCGCAGCAGCCGGGCCTTGATTTTACGGATGATGCCCATAAGCAGCGGGGCGACGAACAACACTATGCCCATCTGAATCCCCTGCGTGAAAAGATCGGTTATCATCGCCATACCACCACCATTATCAACAGAATTATCAATGTGGCAAACATCAGCGACAGGTAACGGCGGATCGTCAGAAACTGGAGAAAATTCAGCCGCTCTGTCGTCTTTTCCAGAAGATTATTCAGCGGGGTGAAAATAAAGGCCCAGGCCGGGTCCGACATTTTTACGCTGAAATGCGCCGCCCTTGTCTCTCCGGGGGCCGGCATGTCAACTTTTTCCCGGGCATGAAAGACAGTACCGCCAAATATTCTGCGGATAGGCTGACTGAAACTGCCGGAGGTATATTGGCTGGCGGCGGACTCCGGCGGGGTGCCACAATCCCATGCCGGTCCCCGCCGGATCACCCGCGAGGCAAAATGGTGAATGAACCAGGCGGTCATTGATCCGGCCAGCAGCAGGAAACCCAGAATTATCAAGCCGTTATAGGAACTTTTCTCCGAAGAAAAAGGAATGAGGGACAGGGCTGAATGGCTGTCCCCCTGTGGGGGCAGGCCGGCGGAAACCAGCTGATGCACTGCCGGGCCAATTCCGTCGACTGCCACTGTTGGCAGAATACCGATCAGCAGGCACAGGATGGCAAGGATGGCCATTGCCGTGAGGGAAAATCGGTCAGTTTCCCGGGCGGTCCCGGCCTGTGCCGTTCTGGCCCGGCCCAGAAAGGTAACCCCGAACGCCTTGACAAAGCAGGTCGCCGCCAGCGCCGCTGACAGGGCAAGCACCGCGCCGACCGCCGGAACCAGAAATTTCAGCAGGGCTTGTGGTAATTCCGGACTGGCGAGAATAGCCTGAAAGGTCAGCCATTCGGAAACAAACCCGTTGAATGGCGGCAGGGCCGAAATGGCGACCGAGCCGATCAGGAAGAAGAATGCGGTATAGGGCATGCGGTGAATAAGCCCGCCGAGATGATCAATATCGCGCTCACCCGTGGCATGAAGCACCGATCCGGAGCCGAGAAACAGCAGGCTCTTGAACAGGGAATGATTGAAGATATGCAGCAATGCCGCCGTCATGGCGACCGCCGCCCCGGCCTCCAGCCCGTTGATATGGAAGGCGAGCGCCAACCCGAGGCCAATAAAAATAATACCGATATTTTCGACAGTATGATAGGCCAGTAATCGTTTCAGATCATGCTGCATCAGGGCATAAAGCACGCCGATCAGGGCGGTCGCCGCGCCGATGATCAGAATGGGCACCGGTCCCCACCAGCCAATCCTGTTGCCGACGAGATCAAAAACAATCCGGATAAAGCCGTAAATCGCCACCTTGGTCATCACCCCGCTCATCAGAGCTGAAACATGGCTCGGGGCGGCGGGATGGGCCAGCGGCAGCCAGATATGCAGGGGAAACAACCCGGCCTTTGACCCGGCGCCGAGCAGGGCCAGTGCCAATATAATCGCCCCGCCCCATGCGGGCAGGCTGTGGCCGCGAATGGCCTCGAAAGAATATCCCCCGTCGGCTCCGGCCAGGATGCCAAAGGCAAATAACAGCATCAATGTACCGAAGGCGGCCATGGTGAAATAGGTCAGCCCGGCTTTTTGTGTTTCCGGGTCGCGATGGTTTGACATCACCAGCATCCATGATGTCAGGGACATAAATTCCCATGACAGCAGAAAAGTAAAGGCATCATCGGCAATGACCACCAGATTCATCGCACATAGAAAAGCGGCAAAAAACGGCAATATCCGCCGGGGTTGCGCCGCATGAACCCCGTAGCCAATGCCGTAAAGGCTGGTCATCATCCCGCCCAGATTGACCACTATCAGAAAAAAGGCCGACAGGGCATCAAGCCGGAAATGAGTCCCGACCCATGACAGGCCAACGGGCAATATCATGGTTTGCGGATGACCGGAGGAAAACAGCAGGGCCGGCACGGCACCAATGAGCAGACCGGTGCTGATAATGGCGGACAGGCCATAATACAGCCGCACCCAGGCCTTGCCAGTCCGGATCACGCAGGAGAATGCGGCAAGGCAAAGCAACAGGACCAGCCCGGTCAGGATTACCTGTAAAGCGGTCATGGCGTTGATGATCCGCAATATTTCCTGCTGTTGGTGACAGAGGCAACTCTTGCCTTCTGTCTTGTGCAAAAGGGTCTGTTCATTGTTATCCTAAAATATAGCAATAAGTGACAAGGGGCTTTTGCAGGACAGGAATATGTTGCGCTGCACCCTCTTTTGTCGTGGCGCATATTCCACCTTTTAAAAATATTTTTCAAGGCAAAAAATACTCTGGAATGAATAAAAGAACGGGGTCAGATATTTTTCAAGCAGTGCTCTATGGAAAAAGTAACCCGCTCTTAAGGAATTTGCCGTAGGATATGGCGTGAATATATAATAACGGGTATAGAATATATGACAGGTCAGAATATTGAAAAAGATGGTCTGCTGGACCCGCGTTTTCTGGAAAAATCATATCAGGAGGCGATGGCGCTTACTCAGGCCGTGGCCAGTTATCTTGAAGTTGAAAACCGGCAGGTCAGAAATTACAGCCTGAATTTGGGGACAGAGGTTTATTATGCCAGCGAAAGTATGCGGGTTTCCACCTGCCTGATGCAGGTGATGTCATGGTTTCTGGTTCAAAAGGGGGTGGCCGCAGGTGAAATTACCAGAAAACAGGCCGGGGCGCTGAAATTCCGGCTCGGGGCCAGGGATATCTGTCTGGCAGACGTCGATACCAGCAAGGGAGACCTGCCCGAACAGCTCGTCACATTTCTGCACAAGGCCCAGGCCCTCTATCGGCAGGTTGCCCGGATGGACAGAATGGTTTATGGCGACCATGGGGAAACAAACCCGGTGCATGAATTATTCAGCCGGATTCGCAACAAAGACATATCTGAATAAGATATATGAATAGCCGGTTATTTTGACAGTTTGAAATTGCCAAAACGCTTGTTGAACTGGGCAACACGGCCCTTGTCAGCAAGTTTTTTGGAGCCGCCGGTCCATGCGGGATGGGACTTTGGGTCAACTTCCAAAGTCATCGTATCCCCTGTCTTCCCCCAGGTAGAAAAGGTCTTGTAGCTGCTGCCATCGGTCATAACCACATTTATTTCGTGGTAGTCCGGGTGAATATTCTGTTTCATCGCAATTATTCTCCGCGAAAATTTGTTGCGCCTATATAGCCAAGTCAGTTTGTGAAAGCAAGGGAAGTTTATAAATTTTATCGTTGAAAATGATTATTTTTTTATCGGGCCATTGCCGGATGATGTCATGCTGACTATATGAGGATGGGCATCAATTAATAAAGGGTCAGGGATCAGATGAAACAACCGGTTCACCGTAAGCCCGCAGAGTCAGAAGATGATGCGGCTCCTAAAAAAAAGATAGGTGAAATCAAACTGTTATGGGGGTTTCTGTCCCAATATAAAAAAACCATTGTCAGTGCGATGGTTGCCCTGTTGATCGCCTCCGGTGCGACGCTGCTCATTCCGCTGGCTTTTCGCAGCATGATTGACGAGGGTTTCTCGGCCAAAAATGCCGGACTGATCAATATTTACTTTGCCGCGCTGCTCGGGGTGGCGATTGTGCTGGCGATTGCGACCTTTGCCCGGCATTATTATGTTTCATGGATCGGGGAACGAGTCGTTGCCGATATCAGGCGCGCCGTATTTACCAATGTTATTGGCCTAAGCCCTACCTTTTTCGAAAAAAACCTGACCGGGGATATTATTTCGCGCCTGACCACCGATACGACGGTTATCCAGACTGCGGTCGGCTCGACCCTGTCGATCGCCCTGCGTAATATTCTGACCCTGGTTGGCGGGCTGGCCTTTATGGCCGCGACCAGTGCCAAGATGCTGGGACTGGTGCTGCTGGTGGTGCCGCTCGTCGTTATACCGATTATTTTTCTTGGCCGAAAGGTACGTAAATTATCGAGCCGGACCCAGGACAGGACGGCTGAGGTCAGCGCGGTTGCCAGTGAGACCATCGGGGCCGTCCAAACCATTCAGGCCTTCACCCAGGAGGAAAGGGAAGCAAAGAGATTTGCCGGTTATGTCGAGGCGGCCTTTGATATTTCCATCCTGCGTATCAGGATACGGTCCTGGCTTACCGGGCTGGTTATTCTGATGATGTTTGCCGCGATGGATTTTGTCCTGTGGATCGGCGCCTCCGATGTGATTACCGGCAAAATGACCGGCGGGGAGCTGGCGTCCTTTGTCATGTATGCGGCGATGGTGGCGGGGGCCGTGGGGTCTTTGAGTGAAGTTTACGGTGGTTTGCAACGGGCCGCCGGGGCGATCAGCCGATGTGTGACCCTGATTTCAACCGGGGCGGATATCAAGGCGCCGGAAAATCCCGCCCCGTTACCGGACATCCGCGAAGGCCGCCTGGAATTTTGCGATGTGAGCTTTACCTATCCTTCAAGGCCGGATGAGCGGATACTCGATCATTTCAGCCTGTCGGTGGCCCGGGGCGAGAAGCTGGCCATTGTCGGGCCGTCCGGGGCCGGGAAATCAACCGTATTTCAACTGATCCAGCGCTTTTATGATCCGGGGCAGGGCGAGATACGTCTTGACGGAGTCAATATCAGAACGGCGGACCCGGCAGAGCTGCGCCGCCGTCTGGCAATTGTTCCCCAGGAAAGCGTGATCTTTGCCACCAGTGTCGAAGACAATATCCGTTACGGCAATCCCGATGCCACCGATGAGATGGTCAGGGCCGCCGCCGTGGCCGCCCGGGCCGATGAATTTATCGTCAGGCTACCAGACGGTATGCAGACCTATCTTGGCGAAAGAGGCACCCGCCTGTCCGGCGGGCAGCGCCAGCGGATTGCCATTGCCCGTGCCATCCTGCGCGATGCGCCGATTCTGCTGCTGGATGAGGCGACGTCTTCCCTTGATGCGGAAAGTGAAAAGAAGGTCCAGGAAGCATTGGAGAAACTCATGCAGGACCGCACCTCTATCGTTGTTGCCCACCGGCTGGCGACGGTGCAGAAGGCTGACAGAATCGTCGTGATGGACAAGGGGCGGATTGTCAGCATTGGCACCCATGACAAGCTTTTAAAAGAGGGCGGCCTTTATGCCCGCCTCGCCAGACTCCAGTTCGGGGGCCATTAAATCCGCATCATCTCTGGAAATCCGTTTCATCTCTGGGTCAGGCGCATTTCAATACGCCGGTTGCGCTTGAGGGCCTCGGGACTGTTTGATTTATCCAGCGGGTGAAATTGTCCGAAGCCGGTTGCCGCCAGCCGTTCCGCCGGGATACCTTCCGAGATCAGGAATTTGACCACCGACAAGGCCCGGGCCACGGAAAGATCCCAGTTGGAGGGGAATTGTTCGGTTCTGATCGGCAGAATATCCGTATGGCCGTCAACCCGTAATACCCAGTCAATATCCTTGGGAATTTTCGCCGATATTTTCTTCAGGGCCGCAGCAATTTTAGCCATTTGCCGCTGGCCTTCCGGCCCGAGGACGGCAGAGCCGGAGGCAAAGAGAACCTCTGACTGAAAGACAAAACGGTCGCCCTGAATGCGAATATCCTGACGGTTGCCAAGAAGTTTTCTCAGGCGGCCAAAGAATTCGGAGCGGAACTGATTGAGTTCCTTGACCTTGGAAGCCAGGGCGGAATTCAGTCTCTGACTGAGATTTTCAATTGATACCCGCTGTTCCTTGTCGCGTCTTTCGGAGGCTTCGAGTGCCGCATTCAGGACCGAAAGCTGTTTACGCAGGGTGGTCAGTTGATGATTGAGCAGGTCTATTCTGCGGTTTGCCGCTTTGGTCAGTTCCTTCTCACGGCTGATGGTCGCGGTCGAATCACGGTATTTCTTCTCCAGTTCCCGTATTTTCTGAACCTGCTGGTCACTATTTCTCTTTATACCGCCAGAGCGGCCCTCGGCATCGGCAAGGTCTGATTCCAGTTCGAGGATACGGGCCGCAAGATCCTCTTTGGAGATGTTCGCTTCCTGTAAATTGGAGGAAATGCGGTTAAATTCCACGCTCAGGTCATTATTGATCTGTTCCTGAATGGCCAGGCTGTCCTGAAGATCAAAAATCTCGGCCCGGAGCTTGTCAAGAATATCTTCCTTGCTCGACAGGGCCTGGCCGAGGAAAAACTGGGCGAGCATAAAGATCGACAGCAGGAAAATAATGACCAGCAGCATGGTGCTGAGGGCATCAACGAATCCCGGCCAGCTGTTGGCCATACTGCCGTTTCCGGGGCGTCGGCCCCTTGTCCGCAACAGCGCCATCAGTCATCCTTTCTGGCGGTCAGTTTCTTGCCCATGGAGATGACAGGCTTTTTATTTCCCTTGGGTTTCGGGGTCGGCATGTCGTAATCCATGGCATCATCAGTGACCGGGGGGACAACGGGGGGGACGACCGGGGCTGCGGCGGGCTGTGACGGT
>Ga0256829_1003903_pt1 | contig 10038 bp, 11 predicted proteins | sample 131447metaG_FD_185979 | JGI IMG/M metagenome (GOLD analysis project Ga0256829, IMG submission 185979) | Hydrothermal vent microbial communities from Lau Basin, Pacific Ocean - 131-447 | ecosystem: Environmental > Aquatic > Marine > Hydrothermal vents | place: Pacific Ocean: Lau Basin | collected...
TCCAGCATTGGTAGAAGTAGCAATGAATGAATTTGATAAGCACATGAAAACGCCAAATCAACTTCACGTAACAAGAGATGATATTACTATCACAGAAGAAGATTTAGTAGAAATCCCAAAAGGAACTGTTACCGAAGCAGGAATAAGAAAAAACATAAACGTCGGCATTCTTTATATCGAGGCTTGGCTACGTGGTTATGGCGCAGTTGCGCTGTATAATTTAATGGAAGATGCAGCTACAGCAGAAATCTCTAGAACTCAAGTTTGGCAATGGTTAAAAAATGAAGTAACTCTTGAAGATGGACGTGTATTTAACAACCAATTATTTACTGATATTTTTGATGATGAAGTTGAAAAATTGATCACAGAAATAGGAGACGATGCTATTAAAAACACAAAATTTGAATTAGCGATATCGTTATTTAAATCTTTGGTAACTGCTACCGAATTTGAAGAGTTTTTAACATTACCAGCTTATAAATACTTATAAAAAAAATGATCCTGCGATTGCGGCAACAATCAACAGGATCCAATTATTAATAATAAATAACTATTACAAAATTATGAAAAATTTATTTGATACTAATTACAATTCTGCTTTACAAACAATACAAGATTTAAAAGCAAAATTTGGTTCGACTTGGGAAGCAATTTCGGCTCAAAATGGCGCAAGAATGAGGTTTCAAAACCAGTTTAAAACAGGTTTAGATATTGCAAAATATACTGCAGCTATTATGCGAAAAGATATGGCAGAATATGATGCAGATGCTTCAAATTATACACAGTCTTTAGGTTGTTGGCATGGTTTTGTGGCACAACAAAAAATGATTGCTGTAAAAAAACACCACAATACAACAAATAAAAGATACTTATACTTATCGGGTTGGATGGTAGCTGCATTACGTTCAGAATTTGGACCATTACCAGATCAATCTATGCACGAAAAAACAGCAGTTCCTGCTTTAATTGCAGAGATTTATGATTTTTTACGTCAAGCAGATGCAATAGAATTAAACGATTTATTTAGACGTTTAGAATTAGGCGAAGATGTACAAGATCAAATAGATAATTTTCAAACGCATATTGTTCCAATTATAGCAGATATAGATGCAGGTTTTGGTAATGAAGAAGCGACGTATTTATTAGCTAAAAAAATGATTCAAGCTGGTGCATGTGCGATACAGATTGAAAACCAAGTGTCTGATGCCAAACAATGCGGTCATCAAGATGGTAAAGTAACTGTGCCACATGAAGACTTCATAGCAAAATTAAATGCGGTTAGATATGCATTTTTAGAGCTTGGAGTTGATGATGGGATTATTGTGGCAAGAACAGATTCTGAAGGTGCAGGATTAACACAAAAGCTTCCGGTAAGTAAAACAAAAGGCGATTTGGCATCTAAATATTTAGAGTTTGTAGATGCAAATCCAGTTAATATTGAAGACGTAACCGAAAATGAAGTGTTGCTAAAACGAAACGGACAATTAGTAAAACCTGTAAGATTAGCCAACGGATTGTATAAATTTAAAGAAGGCTCTAATATAGATAGAGTAGTGCTAGATTGTATTACTAGCTTACAAAACGGTGCAGACCTTTTATGGATAGAAACTCCAACACCAAACGTAAAGCAAATTGCGCATATGGTAAATCGTGTTAAAGACGTTGTGCCAAATGCAAAATTGGTTTACAATAATTCACCATCGTTTAATTGGACTTTAAACTTTAGAAATCAAGTGTATGAAGAAATGTTAGCTGAAGGTGAAAACATGACTGCTTACGACCGTAATAATTTGATGGATGCAGAATATGATAATACCGAATTATCGTTTAGAGCAGATCAAAAAATTAAAACATTTCAGATGGATGCAGCTCGAGAAGCAGGTGTTTTTCATCACTTAATAACATTACCAACATATCACACTACAGCGTTACACATGAATGATTTAACCAAAGGATATTTTGGTAAAGATGGTATGTTAGCTTACGTTAAAGACGTGCAAAGACAAGAAATACGCAAAGGTGTAGCTTGTGTAAAACACCAACGTATGGCTGGATCTGATTTAGGAGACGACCATAAAACATTTTTTGCAGGAGATAATGCTTTAAAAGCTGGTGGCGCAAAAAATACTTCTAATCAATTTGAAACTAAAAAACAGGTTAAAAAAGAGGAAAATGCTATAAGCGTTGTTGCTTAATTAATTTATTAGTTTTAATTGAAAAAGCACTCTAAAAGTAGAGTGCTTTTTTTGTAACAATTATTTTGATTTTCAGACTTATAAGTAAAGCAGATTATGGGATACATGGGTTTTGGAATGTTAAGTTGGTTTATAATATGAAACCTCGTAAACCTTTTTCTGTTGAAAGAAAACCGTCTTTTACAGCTGTTCCAGTTTATAAAAGAAAATTTAAGCTTCAGCATTCTAAATCTTCATCTAAAAAAGTTGCTTTAATTGCATTAATAATCTTATTGATTGTTACACCAATTTCATTTTCTATGGTTAATCAGTTTTTAAAACATTCAAAAACTATAACTACAGCTAAGCAAAAGTTAGATAAAAAAGAAGATGAAATTGCGTTTGATTTTTTATTAGAATCAGGTATAAATCGACTGTATTCTAAAGATTATAAAGGTGCTTTTTCTGAGTTTAAATTAGCATATAAAATCAATCCAAAACATTTACAAACGCAAACATTAATTATTGAAACCTTAACTGTATTATGCGTTAATAACAATGATTATTGCAGTTATTTAGACAAGTTTTTAAATGAAATTAATTCATTTTAAATTCCATTTTAATATCTGCTCTTTTGTAAGGTGTATTTTGTTCTAGTTTTACTTCTTTAAAACCATTTTTTTTGTACAAATAAATGGCATTTTCTAAAGATCTGTTAGAATAAAGTAATAAGTTTTTAAACTTATTTTCTTTAGCAAAATTTATAGCATGGTTTAATAGTTTTTGTCCAATTTTTTGACCTCGCATTTCAGGTAAAACAGCCATTTTTGTAAGCTCAAAACCTTCTTTATCTTTTAATGGCATAAATGCATAGGTACCAACTATAGTATCGTTTAATTTTGCAAAAAAGATATAACCACCTTTGTTAATAATATACTTTTCAGGTTGGCTTAAAACGTCTTCATCTAAAGGTTCTACGTAAAAATAGGTTTCTAACCATTCTTTATTTAGTTTATAAAAATCTTTACTGTAAAGTTTATTAAATGCTATAATATTAATTGTTCCAGTCATTAATTTAAATATATAAAGGCAAATCCAAAAAGTAGTAAACTTATAAATGAAATGAAAAAGGTTAAATTAAGAATTGATTTATCTGCAATATTTTTTTTTACCAAATCAATAATCATCCAAATAGGTATTGCGATAATTAAAATCAAACTAGGTATAGTAAATAATTCTGCTAATGCTTGAAACCATTGAGAATTAATACGATTTATGTATAAAAATAAATGAGTGACTATATAAACAAAAACTAAAAAAGCTAAAGCTAATCTTATATATTCAATTTTTAGTTTATTCATTTTTGGTGTTTTTTGCTTTAATAAAATCGGTTATTAAATAAGTAATTAATTTACCTACTTGATTGGCTGTTTTTTTTGTTGGTGCAGCTTCGCAAATATGCAAATATTTTACGTGTTTTCTTTTAGCAAAATAATGTAAAAATTGTCTTGTTTTTTTAACGCTAAACCCACTTGGTGTTTTTGCACTACTTGGTATATTAATGATAGCATCGCAATCTATTTCGATACCAAATTCATTTTTACAAATATGATCTTTACCACGTTTTAAAGCGTTTTTAAATGATGTTTTTTGTTTTACTTCTATGTCTTCATAGGTTATGTAGTCTAGCTTTTTATCAGTGTCTAAATTCTCGAAAATAGGAGTAGAGGTGTAGTTTTCATGTAAACCAAAAATAAAATACTTTTTTAAAAAACCTTCATTGTATGCGTAGCTAAAACCATTTCCGCTATGTCTTCCTTCTAAGTTTCTAAAATCGGTATGGGCATCAAAATTAATTGCATTAATCGGTTTTTTTAAGCCTAAAGATGTGCCTTTAATCATTCCGTAAGCATTATTGTGTCCGCCACCAATAGCAATAGGTGTTTTACCAGCGCTAATAATTGTACAAACTAAGTCTGTAACGTGTTTATCAATTTCAGTAACTAATTTTCTTGCACTTTGTATATGTTTTTTGTCGTTTTGCTTAAGTTTTGATAGTTGTTCTAACTCTTCAGTAAAATCTAAATGTCCTAATATCAAAACTCTATTAGCTGCTGTAAAAGGGTTACTTTGTATATTTAACAAAACTTTAATTGTGGCATTCCAAGCGTTGTAAGTGCCAGTATTTCCTAGGTTTGCGAATACACCAACATCTTCTGGTAAACCAAAAATAACGTAGTCAACGTCTAAAGATTTAATTGCGTCGTATATATTAGAAACGTTGGATAATAACTTGATTTGTTCACCAAATTTTATTTCTCCATCACGAGTATTAAGTAAATTTTTTACTTCTAATTTTTCTAATAAAATTAGTTTTTCCATTTGCTTTTTATAAGTTTTGTAGAATAAAATTAAGGTTTTTAAATCAAAGTTTATCCAAAATAAAGAATTAACGTTTCACCCTTAAAAAAAATTAAATATTATGGCAAACAACACTGCAAGCACAGGATTAAAAGTAGCATTAGGTATAGCTTTAGTGTTATTTATTGGTACAGCTGTTTATACTGGATCTTTATATAGCGAAAAACAAGAAACAGAGCAGCAATTAAAAACAGAAAAAAATGATGTATTAGCCAACTTAAATGCAATGAAGTCTAAGTACGACTTGGCATTAAGCGAAAACGAAGTGACTAATCAAAATTTAGTAGATGCAAGAGAAAGAATACAAGGTCTTATAGATTCTTTACAAACTGCAGAAACTAACGTAAAAAGTTTATGGAGGTACAAACAAAAGTATCTTGCATTACAAGAAGAAATGGATGTTCTATTAACAGAAAATGACCGTTTAAAAGTAGAGAACATGCAGCTAGCAACAACTTTAGATAGTACAAAAGTGCAACTTGAAGAAAGAGCAATGTTTAATGACTCTTTAATGATACAAAATACAGCATTAGCTGAAGTTATGGAAAATGCAGCTGTCTTAAATACAGTAAACCTTAAAGGGTATGGTGTTTTAGTGCGTAATAATGGTAAGTTAGTGCCTATGGAAAGAGCTAGACGTGTAGACAAAATTAGAGTATGCTATACTGTTGCTAAAAACAAGTTAGTACAATCTGGAGATAAAGAGTTGTATGTGCAAGTTATTGATCCAAAAAACAATATTTTAGGAGCAAACCAACAAGTAACCTTTGGAGAGCAAACTTTAAATTATAGTGTTATTAGTAAGTTTAATTACGAAAATGGAAACTTAGATATATGTGAGTTTGTAAGTAATAATACAGACGACGATTTTGAAGATGGTCGCTATCAAGTAAACGTATTTAACGGAAACGAATTGGTATCTAGCTCTGAATTTACACTTAAATAATATTCAGTAACAATGTAGATATTGTTAATTATTCCACTAAAAAGCCCATATTAATTTTGGGCTTTTTTTTATGCAATAATTTGACCGTTAATAATTACAGTTTCTATGTTATTTTCTCCAAAAGAATACGGTAAATAATAGTAGCTAGGTATTTGTTTAGTGATTATTACATTTGCTTTTTTACCTCTGGTGATACTTCCGTATTGTTTTTCTATGCCCATAGCGTAAGCACCATTAATGGTTGCTGCATTTATGGCTTCTTCAGGAGTCATTTTCATTTTAATACAAGCAGTACTTACTACAAAATTCATATTTCCGCTAGGTGTAGATCCTGGATTATAATCTGTAGCTAAAGCTAAAGGTAAACCTGCATCAATCATTTTTCTTGCAGGAGTATACGGAATACTTAAAAAGTAGGAGCAAGACGGTAACGCAACTGGCATGGTATTACTACCTTTTAAAACTTCAATGTCTTCATCATTCATTTCTTCTAAATGATCTACGCTTATAGCATTATTTTCTACAGCTAACGCTACGCCACCAAACGTATTAAATTGATTCACGTGTATTTTTGAAGCCATATGATGTTTTTTACCAGCTTCTATGATTTGTTTAGTATCATCTAAATCAAAATATCCTTTTTCGCAAAAAATATCAATGTAGTCTGCTAATTGCTCTTTTTCAATTAGTGGTAGCATTACATTTATAATTTCATCTAAATAACCTTGTTTGTTGTTTTTATAATGTTGTGGTAGTGCATGTGCACCTAAAAACGTGGCTCTTACTTTTACAGGAAATTCTTTTTTTATGCGTTTAATTACACGAAGCATTTTAAGTTCTGCTTCTGGAGTTAGTCCGTAACCAGATTTAATTTCTATTGCGCCTGTACCTAACTTCATAACGGTTTTAACACGTTGTATAGATTGATTGTAAAGCTCTTCTTCAGATGTGTTTTGAAGTGTTTTAGCACTATTTAAAATTCCGCCACCACGATTGGCAATTTCTTCGTAAGTCAACCCATTAATACGGTCTACAAACTCTAATTCACGATTACCAGCGTAAACAATGTGCGTATGAGAATCGCACCAAGTCGGTAGCACAAATTTACCAGTTGCATCAATAGTGGTTTCTGCTTCTATGGAAGCAGCATCTTCCATTGGTCCATAACTTATAATGGTATCATCTTCTATTAAGAGATATGCATCTTCTATTGTAGGTAGCGTTTTCATGTCATTACCTGAAATAAACGATGGACAATTTTCTCTAACTTGAAGTAATGATTTTATGTTGGTAATTAATATGGACATATGGTTATTTTTAGATGAAATTCAAAGATAGATATTTTAATAAAAATTTATAATTGAAATATTCGTTCTTTTCAATAATAATGCAGTTTGTCGAATATTTAAATCTAAGTCAAATTTTTCAAAAACTTTTTTGTACTATGTCAAGATTAACTAATTTTAATCAAACATCCCTTAAAATATCAAATGATAACACCTGACTTAATACAAGCATTTAAAGATAATGTAAGTGAGTTTTATGATATTTCTTATGAGTCTTTGCACCTTTTAAAAGAAATAACAGAAGTTAGAGAGCTTAAAGCTGGAACAATTTTAGAAAATGTTGGAGATATACCTAACAGCATTTATGTTATTATTGATGGGTATTGTAGATCTTATTTTGTAAATGAAAAAGGTAAAGAATTTACAAAAGCAATTTATAAACCTTTAGATATTTTCACTTCTTTTAATGCTATAATCAAACAAATACCGGCAGATTGTTATTATGCAACTTTAACAAAATGTACTGTAATAGTTACAAATTATAACGAATACATTAATTTAAGAGAACAACATCCTGATATATTAAAGTTTCATTTTAGTTATTTAGAAAATTTAATATGTCAAAACGATGTAAGACATAAAGAGCTTTTAAGTATGAATGCTACAGAGCGATATTTGAGTTTAAGAAAACAAATACCAAATATTGATAATTTAATACCTCAATATCAAATAGCAACTTATTTAAGTATTACACCTGTGCAATTAAGCAGAATAAGAAATAATTTAAACCATTAACATATGTTAATGCATAAACTTGATGTTTTAAGTATAATTGTATTGTTATAATACTACACACATATTAATAACTAACTTACACACAAAAAAACCGTTAAAAAGTTAATTTTTAACGGTTTTCCTTTTTTAAAGTATATAAAGTTATTATTTAAGACTTCCAACCATGTCTTCTGGTTTTACCCATTCGTCATAATCTTCTGCGCTTACATAACCTAAATTAATTGCTTCTTCTTTTAAAGTAGTACCGTTTTTGTGTGCTGTGTTAGCAATTTCGGCAGCTTTATAATAACCAATTTTTGTGTTTAAAGCAGTCACTAACATTAAAGAATTGTTTAATAATTCTTTAATCACTGCGTGGTTTGGCTCTATACCAGATGCACAATTTACATCAAAACTTACACAAGCATCTCCAATTAATTGTGCAGACTCTAAAATATTAGCCGCCATAACTGGTTTAAATACGTTAAGTTCGTAATGTCCTTGTGTACCACCAACAGTTATCGCCACATCATTACCTATAACTTGCGCACAAACCATGGTTAAAGCTTCGCATTGTGTAGGGTTTACTTTTCCTGGCATGATAGAACTTCCTGGTTCATTTGCAGGAATGATAATCTCACCAATTCCAGATCTTGGTCCAGACGCCATCATACGTATATCGTTAGCTATTTTGTTAAGCGATACTGCTAATTGTTTTAAAGCACCATGACTTTCTACAATTGCATCATGCGCAGCTAAAGCTTCAAATTTGTTTGGCGCTGTGATAAATGGTAAACCTGTAAATTCAGCAATAAATTCTGCAACACGTTTATCATAACCTTTTGGTGTGTTAAGACCAGTACCAACAGCTGTTCCACCTAGAGCTAATTCTTTTAAGTGTTCTAACGTGTTTTCTAACGCTTTTAAACCGTGATCTAATTGTGATACGTAACCAGAAAACTCTTGTCCTAAAGTTAATGGTGTTGCATCCATTAAGTGCGTACGACCAATTTTTACAACGTTTTTAAACTCTTCAGATTTCTTTTTTAAAGTATTGCGTAATTGTTTAACACCAGGTATGGTTGTTTTTACAATTTTTGAGTAAGCTGCAATGTGCATTCCTGTAGGGAATGTATCGTTAGACGACTGCGATTTGTTAACATCATCATTTGGTTGAATAGTTTTATCGCCATCACCAATAGTTTTACCAGCTAATTGATGCGCACGGTTAGCGATAACCTCGTTAACATTCATGTTAGATTGTGTACCAGAACCAGTTTGCCAAATCACTAACGGAAACTGATCATCATGTTTACCTGCTAAAATCTCGTCACAAACCTTAGCAATAAGGTCACGTTTTTCTACTGGTAACACGCCAAGCTCGCAGTTAGTGTAAGCAGCTGCTTTTTTAAGGTAAGCAAAACCGTAAACAATTTCTAAAGGCATAGATGCAGGCGCACCAATTTTAAAATTGTTACGAGAGCGTTCAGTTTGTGCGCCCCAAAGTTTGTCTGCAGGCACTTTAACCTCGCCCATTGTATCTTTTTCTATTCTGTATTCCATGGTATAGTTGATTATAAAAATAAGACTACAAATTTATAAAAAATTGAGGTCTTAATTAAGTGAATGTTAATAAGAAATAAATACTTTTTAGGGTTTGGGTTTGAGATGTTGAATAATTTGTCGAAATTGTAGTTTAATAATAATTTGTTTTAATATCATGAATTTAAATAGGTCAATCTTCTTTATCTTTTTGTTTTGCTCCACCATTAGTTTTGCTCAAAAAAAAGACAATCCTAATATAAGTATATTATTAAAACAATGGGAATTAGTAGATTTTGAAACTGTTGATAGTTCTTCAGATAAAATGATAGTAACTTTAACAAAGTATGCAGATAAGGTTAGATTTAATTTTAGAGAAGATTTTTATTTACAGGTTGTTTATTCTGAAACTAAAAAAGAAATTTATAAATGGAAGTTTAAACGAAAATTTACAATTGAAATTACACCATTAGATATTAATAGTTTTAATAAAGATATTGTGGGAGAATTTGTAATAAGAGACTTAAGTAATATTTCCTCTATGTTTTTAGCACATAAGGGACAACCTCATAATGGTATAATGCTCAAACTTTCTGAGAATTAAAAAGATTCTTAACAACTCTGTTAATAATTTTTAGGATAGTGTTGTTTAAAAAAAAGGTAATAAGTATCTTTGCGGTAACAATAAACAAGTAATTAGACGTAATCATGTTCGAATTTGACCAATATTTAGGCTTTTTAGCATTTTTAACTATCTTAACCATAGGATTTTGGTTAATGATTTTTTTAATCACATTTGTAGTTCCTTATTGGATTGGAGGAAGCTTAATAGAGCGTTTAAAAGAAATTAAAGAAGAGAAAAAAGCAAAAAGACAACAAGCTTAAGCTTTTTATT
>Ga0256829_1003904_pt1 | contig 10037 bp, 9 predicted proteins | sample 131447metaG_FD_185979 | JGI IMG/M metagenome (GOLD analysis project Ga0256829, IMG submission 185979) | Hydrothermal vent microbial communities from Lau Basin, Pacific Ocean - 131-447 | ecosystem: Environmental > Aquatic > Marine > Hydrothermal vents | place: Pacific Ocean: Lau Basin | collected...
ATTGATGGGTGGATTAGGTGTTTGTTGGTTGGCTCTGATTTGGGCGTGGGGAGGCTAGGTTGGCTTATTTATCCACAGATAAGGTTGAACATCATTTTCATGATGTTGTGATTATCGGCGCAGGTGGAGCGGGTTTGCGTTGTGCATTGCAATTGGCAGAAAAAGGTCATCGTGTTGCTGTTGTATCTAAAGTATTGCCTACACGCTCGCATACTGTAGCTGCACAAGGTGGGATGAACGCTGCTTTGGGCAATGTTTCTTCCGATCATTGGCACTGGCATATGTATGATACGATTAAAGGCTCAGATTACTTGGGCGATCAAGATGCGATTGAATATATGTGTCGAGCCGCACCGCAATTGGTTCGAGAATTGGAACACCAAGGTGTGCCGTTTTCTCGTTTAGATAATGGTAAGATTTACCAACGCCCTTTTGGGGGGCAATCGCGAGAGTTTGGTGAAGGTGGGCAAGCCTCGCGTACATGTGCAGCAGCAGATAGAACAGGGCATGCAATTTTGCATACCATGTATCAGCAAAATTTAAAGGCAGGGACGCATTTCTATGAAGAATATTTTGCTCTGGATTTAATCGTGGATGATGATGGATGCCAAGGTCTGATGGCATGGGATATTGCCAAAGGTGAATATCATTTATTTCAAGCTAAGGCAGTGATTTTAGCCACAGGTGGTGCAGGGCGTATTTTTCAGACCACTACCAATGCTCACATCTGTACAGGGGATGGTGGCGCGCTCACATTAAATGCGGGCTTACCTGTTGAGGATATGGAGTTCTTCCAATTTCATCCAACAGGTATTGCCCATGTAGGGCCGTTGATTACTGAAGCTGTTCGCGGTGAAGGTGGTTATCTTATCAATGCAGAAGGTGAGCGTTTTATGGAGCGTTATGCGCCAACGGCCAAAGATTTAGCAAGTCGCGATGTGGTAAGTCGAGCTATAGCCGTTGAGATTAAAGACGGTCGCGGTTGTGGGCCCAACAAAGATTATGCCTTGCTAAAGCTTGATCACTTGGGTTCAGAAACTATTTTAAAGAAGTTGCCTAACATTCATGAGCTTGCTTTAAAATTCGCAGGTGTGGATTGTACCAAAGAGCCTATCCCTGTGCAGCCAACGGCGCATTACACCATGGGTGGTGTGCCGACCAATCGTTTTGGTGAAGTGGTGTATACCAAAGGTGGTGATACCGATGTGGTGATGCCTGGATTGTATGCTGTGGGGGAAGCAGCTTGTGTGTCTGTGCATGGTGCAAACCGTTTGGGGGGTAATTCTTTATTAGAAATCATTGTATTTGGTCGGGCCTGTGGTAATCGGGTGATGAAGCGTCTAAAAGAGCATCGTTATCATCCAAAAATTCATGCGGATTGCTGGCAAAATGGCGTAAATCGCGTGGAAAAGTGGTTTGCAACACAACATTCAAATCATGGGCAAATTGCTGATTTGCGTTATGAGATGCAGCATGCTATGCAAATGTATTTTAGTGTGTATCGTACTGAGGAAGCCATGTTAGAAGGTGTGAATCGTATTGAAGATTTGGCAAAAGGGATGGCTGATTTACATATCAGTGATAGAAACAGAGTGTTTAACACTGAACTTATTGAAGCTTTAGAATTGGAAAACCTTATGGCGTTGGCAAGGGTGACGGCTGCTGGAGCTTTGGCACGTCAGGAATCAAGAGGAGCGCATGCACGGGATGACTATCCTGAACGCGATGATAAAACTTGGATGAAGCACACGTTGGGCAGGATTGTAAATCATCAAGTACATTTGGACTATAAGTCAGTACGAACGCAGCCCATGACAGTTGAATCATTCCCGCCCCAAAAAAGGGTATATTAGTATGGGTAAGATGATTACTTTAGAGATATATCGATATAATCCAGAAAAAGATGCCGCGCCATATATGCAGGCATTTGAAGTGCCTGTGGTAAAACAAAGTATGAAGTTACTTGATGTGCTCAATCACATCAAATGGCATATGGATGGCACGCTCACCTTTAGGCGTTCATGTGGTGAGGGTGTATGTGGTTCGGATGGTATGAATATCAATGGTGTGAATGGTTTGGCATGTATTACGCCGATTCAAGGTTTGAAGCAGCCGATTCAAGTGCGCCCATTACCTAGTATGGAAGTGATTCGAGATTTGATTGTTGATACCACACATTTTTTTGATCAATACCGTCAAATCAAACCTTGGCTACAAGCTCATGTGCCCACACCTGAGCATGAATACTTGCAAAGCCCTGAAGAACGAGCTCAACTTGATGGCTCCTATGAATGTATCATGTGCGGCTGTTGCACAACATCGTGTCCATCATGGTGGTGGAATGGAGATAGGTTCTTAGGACCTGCTGTATTGCTACAAATGGATAGGTGGGTTAAAGATTCGAGGGATGAGGCTTTGGGCGAGCGTTTAGATCAGGTTGAGGATGCGTTTAAATTGTATCGCTGCCATCAAATCATGAATTGTATGGAAGCTTGTCCCAAAGGTCTAAATCCAACAGCAGCAATCAACCATCTTAAACGTGTGTTGCTGCATCGTAAATCATAGTCTTGTGTATGATGGTTAATGATATTCGGGCATTGCGCTACCGCTTAAAGCGTCAAGGGATGCTTGAGCTTGATGTATGGCTATCCAAATTGGACATAGTATTGGAGTCTGAGGGTGTAGAAGAGATTGAGGCAATAAAGATTTTGATCAGAGAAGAGGCGCCAGTTTTGCAGGCAATGATGCGTGGTGAAAAAGAAGTGCCAGAGTGTTTGGAGGTCTGGCTGCGATGAGTATGGCGTTTAGGTGTTTTCTTATGGTGGTCATCATGGGTATTCTGGGATGTAATCAAAGCGTATCTGAGGCTGCCAGTCGTCAAGCCGTATCATCTGAAGGGTTGGTGTTTGATCCTATTGAATTAGATATGGGCGAAGTGCTTGAAGGTGAGCAAGCTAAAGCGGTGTTGTTGATTCGGAATAATAGCAAAGGATTTATACAAATTGCGAAAGTGGAAAGTTCCTGTGGCTGCACCACGGCTGAGCCAGAGACGCATTTGCTTGCAAGTGGGCAGTTTACGCCATTACATATCACTGTAGATACTTTTGGCAAATTGGGCAATGTGCGAAAGTCGATTACTTTAACCGATGGAAAAGGGAAAATGATAAAAGCATGGTTAAGTTTGTATGTAAAACATAATCCTCACGTTATGGGAGAAGGAAAGAGGAGTATTTTTGATGGTAAGTGTGCATCATGTCATTTTGAACCTGCACAAGGTAAAACAACAGGAAAGGCGGTTTATGATGCCGTGTGTATGATGTGTCATGGTGAGAATGGTACTGGAGGTTATGCGCCTAGCATAAGAGGAAAGTATGAAGAAGATGCTTTTAAACAGTTGGTGGCAAACGGCACAGGAACAAGTCATATGCCTGGATTTGCAAAGAAAAATAAAGGTCCGTTGAGTCAAATGCAAATTGACGCTCTGGCAAGATGGATGTTATCACTGGACAATAGCATCTGAATAGGTATAAATCCGCCCCATGAAAAATATTATCATTGCTCCATCTATTTTATCGGCAGATTTTGCCAACCTAGAAAAAGAAATTCGTGCCATTGATGTTGGTGGCTGCGATTGGGTTCACATCGATGTGATGGATGGCACCTTTGTGCCGCCGATTACGATTGGTGATAATATTGTGAAAGCCATTCGTCCGCATACTGAAAAGGTATTGGACGTCCATTTAATGGTCGAGCATCCAGAAACCCAAGTTGAGGCCTTTGCAAAGGCGGGAGCAGATATTATCACTGTTCATCAAGAGACTTGTGTTCACCTTGAACGTACTTTGCAATTAATTCGTTCCTTGGGCTGTAAGGCAGGTGTTTCATTGTGCCCATCCACGCCTGTTTCGAATATTAAAGATGTTTTGCATTGTTTAGATTTGGTTTTATTGATGAGTGTAAACCCTGGTTATGGTGGGCAGTCTTATATTCATGCTGTGACCAGTAAAATTGAAGAAACACGTAGTATGTTGGATGCTGCGGGTTCAAATGCTGATTTGGAAGTGGATGGTGGCGTGAATACAGCGACCATTGCTGAGGTTGTAGATGCAGGGGCGAATGCTGTTGTGGCAGGCTCTGCGGTGTATAATAAGCCTGATTATGCTGCGGCGATGAGTGAGTTGAGGGAGCTGGCAGCGGGTTAAATATAGTTTTAAGTTTGGGGTTGGATTGTTTTAATCCCGCATTAAATTAGTGGTGTAATATGTTGTCGAGCTTGCTATAGTTCGGGCTCGGGTTGCAGGTTTGGGGAAATAAGTTGTTGATACGAGACTTGTTACTTATTACATATATTTAATTAATTAGTTGGAAATTATCTGTTATTGAATTGCAGTGTAATGGATGTGAGGGGAGGAGTTTCAATATGTGGCAGAAATCAAAAATGCCTTGGATATCAAAATTCGGGCAGGTGCTTCTTATTGCATTGGCAAGCTTAATATTGCCTACTGGCGCTTGGGCAGATGATGTTAGCGATGCGGAGCAGCCATTTGAATTTCCTCATGTGAGGCATGCAAGCAAGTTTAAGATTAACTGTATGTATTGTCATACATTTGCTAGGCGCAGCAAAGTTGCAGGAATTCCGCCTGTAGCAAAATGTATTGGCTGTCATGATCATTTACCATCCGTACGTGACACGCCTCGCATTAAGAAGCTATTCTCTTATTGGGAGCAGAAAAAGCCTATCCCATGGCGTAAAGTTCATGATATGCCTGATTTTGTACATTTTACGCATAAACGTCATATTCAACGTTTTATTTTTAAAGATGGTCGACCTACACAACAGGTTTGTGGCATGTGTCATGGTGATGTAAAAACTTTCACTGTTGGACGCAAGGTTCGTGCATTAACGATGGGTTTTTGTTTAAGTTGCCATAAGCAATTTCAGGGTGATTCTGATGTAGGTAAGCCCATGCCTGCTGAGCGTTGGATGATTCCAACTGCAGCAACCGATAGACCTGTGATGGAAGTAGAACATCCACAGCCAGCAGTTCTTGATCCAGAACATCCTAAGACTATGAAGGTGGCTGAAGTGAGTAAGCTATCTGAGCGATTGCCGAAATCTGTACGCGATCATCTTGTGCATGCGCCACATGATTGCTGGCAATGTCATAAATAAATTTGAATCGGCATCTGGGGAGATTTGAAAATGAAGCAAGATAAAGTGGATGATAAATTGGCAAGTGATTGTACTCGTCGTACCTTTCTTAAGGCTATGGGGCTTGGAAGTGCTGGCAGTGCATTGGTTTTGAGTGGTTGCGGTGACACTGATATCGTCAATGAAGTGGATATCGAAGTTCGTAAAGAGCTGGTTCTTCCCAATGTGGATCCACAAGATTTTGTTCGCCCTGGTGTTGAAATGTATTACGCGTCAACATGTAGACAGTGCCCTGCTGGCTGCGGTGTACACACACGTATTCGTGAAGGTCGTGCGTTAAAATTAGAAGGAAATCCAGTCTCGTCAGTGAATAAGGGTAGTCTGTGTATGATGGGGCAAGCAGGTTTGCAAGGTCATTATAATCCAGATCGCCTAACCAAACCCATGGTGCGTAAAGGTGGAAAATTGGTTGAGGTTTCTTGGGATGAAGCAGAAGACACGCTGATAAAAGTCATGGGTCGAAAAAATAGTAAATTAGCATGGTTAAATGGTGCTACTAGTGGTCATCATGCTGCCTTGATTGGTGCGTATTTGGATGCCGTGGGCTCTAAAAACCATTTTGTCTTTGATACGCTTCCGCCTGCTGTTGGTCATGCTGCAAATGAAAAAATGTTTTCCAATGCTGTGCCGAAGTTGGCTTTGGATAAAGCGAAGTTGATTGTTTCTTTTGGCGCTGATTTCTTAGGTACATGGATGTCACCAGTGCAATTTGCCAAGCAATATGCTGATTTTAGAAATGCGCCGCGTGGTACGCTTGTTCAAATTGAACCCAAAATGACGCTTACAGGTGCAAATGCCGATCGTTGGTTACCTATTCGTCCGGGCACAGAAGGTCATCTGGCATTGGCTTTAGCTTCTTTATTGGCTCAAGATGCTAAGTATGCAGGGCGGGTTTCGTCGGATGTGCTAGCATCATTAAAAGATGTGGATATTGAAGCGGTCGCCAAAGCAACTGATATTAGTGCTGAACGTATTCATAAGCTGCATCATCTACTAACCAGTCATGCGCCTAGCTTGGTATTGTCAGGCTCTAGTGCTGAAGGTTTTGAGCATGGTTCTCAAGCTGCCAATGCTATATTGTTGCTTAATGTCATGTTGGATAATGTTGGTAAGACCATACTTCCTCGCGAAGAGGTGGACTTTCCTGATTTGCATCCACAATTGGGGGGCTGGGCACAGTTAAAATCATTTGTTGATGGTCTGAATCATGGTGATTTTGATACCGCAGTAGTATTTGGCACAAATCCAATCTACCAAGCGCCAGACTTTATGGGTGCTGATAAGGCCTTTGCTAAGGCGAAAACAAAAGTTTCTTTCTCTATGTTTCCAGATGAGACAACTATGGCATCAGATGTAGTTATTCCAATCCATTCTCCATTGGAAGAATGGAATACATCCATGCCTGCGTATGCTGTTGAAGATGGGCAATTGAATCTACAACAACCTGTAATGAATCCTGTTTTCGGAGATGATTCTACACGTGCATTTGGCGATGTGTTGCTAACACTTCTTCAAAATATAGATGCGCAATTCAAGCGTTGGGATAGTTATCAAACCTATGTGACGGATGCTTTGTTAACCATGCGCCCAGTATTGGTGAATCCGCCGAGAGCAACAGTGCCAGGTCAAACCCCTGAAGAAGGCTTTAAGCAGGGTATTCTTTCTACAGGATTTGTGCAGTTGAAGAGCAAAAAATCTAAACCGATTGTAGCAAAACTAGAGCCTGTGGATTTGCCAACTGCGACAGGTGACGATGCAAAATTTCCATTCCATCTTGTTCCATCACCACGTGCGGGGTTGTGGGATGGTCGTCATGCGAATCTGCCATGGTTACAAGAATTGCCTGATCAACTAACTGAGGTGGTATGGGATTCGTGGGTGGAAATGCATCCAAAAACGGCAGAAAGTATGGGGCTTATTACAGGTGATGTAGTGAATGTAAAATCTTCTTCAGGCTCACTTACAGCGAAAGTGGTTGTATTCCCAGGTATTCATAAAAATACGATTGCCATTCCATTGGGTCAAGGTCATACAGAATATGGTCGTTATGCCAAGGGTATTGGTGTGAATCCATATAAGATATTAAATGCTAAGTTTGATAAGCAAACTGGTGAGTTGGCTACCCATGCAACACAGGTAGCGATTACAAAAGTAGAAAATAGGGGCGATTTGGTGACATTTGCACATGGTGACCTTGTGCTGGAAAGTAACACAAGCACACAGGCTGGGCGTGAAATTGTTAAAACAGTAACTGCTGAGCAGTTCAATCGCGAAGAAAAGGAGGTATAAGCCATGGCTCTAAAACGTATGCTTGAGAACTGGTCTGACTTACGTAAGCGGGATTATTATGAAGATGAACCTTATATGTGGGGCATGTCTATTGATCTCAATAAGTGTACTGGTTGTGGCTCGTGTGTAACAGCCTGTTATGCGGAAAATAACCTCCCTGTTGTTGGTAAAGAACGTTGTGGCAGTGGTCATGCCATGCACTGGATGCGTATTGAGCGTTACTGGGAAGAGCCAGAAGGTGAGACTGATATTGATATTGAGCAAAGTGATTATCCAGAGCGTGGTGCGCACTATACGCCAATGATGTGTCAACAATGTAACCATGCGCCTTGTGAGCCAGTTTGTCCTGTGGCGGCAACTTATCATACACCTGATGGACTGAATGCACAGGTGTATAACCGTTGTGTTGGTTCGCGTTATTGTGGTAACAATTGTCCATATAAAGTGCGCTATTTTAATTTCTTTGATTTCTCCAAAGATATACCAGCGCCATTAGAAATGCAGCTTAACCCTGATTTATCGGTACGTAGCAAAGGTGTGATGGAAAAGTGTACATTTTGTGTGCAGCGTATTCGTAGTGCTAAAGATAAAGCTGAGGATGCAGGTCATAGGGATTATATTGAAGATGGTGCGGTGAAAACCGCCTGTCAGCAGACTTGCCCAACTGAAGCTATTGTCTTTGGAAATTTAAAGGATGATGATAGTAAAGTGAAAACACTTTGGGCTGAGCATGAAGTTGAATTAAATCGTCATGAACAAGAAAAAGTAGAAGATGCTCGTGGTTATCGTGTGCTTGAAGAGCTTAATGTGGAACCAAGTGTCATGTATTTGGATCGTGTGAGGGATACGGAAGCTTAATTGTTGATGTTGAAATGATTGAGTTAACGTAAGTTACAAAAAGATTAAAGAGGGGATACACTAGATGAGTGACTACAGTATGAAGGATATTGAATGGGCCAAGATTAATAGAGATGTCTTGGCGAGTCTTGAATCGCCTAGGAAAGAATTTTGGATTGTTCTTTCTGTCTGTATTTTTCTAGTATTATGCGGTGCTGCGGCTGAGGTTTATCAGTACAATGAAGGTCTTGGTACAGCATTGATGAATAAACCACATTTTTGGCAATTGTATATTTCAAACTTTGTATTTTGGATTGGCATGAGCCACTCGGGTACATTACTGTCAGCAATTTTATTGCTGACTCATGCAGATTGGCGTAAGCCAATTTATCGATTTGCTGAGGCAATGACGCTCTTTTCTATTCTTACAGCAGCTATTTTCCCAGTGATTCACCTTGGACGTGTATGGGATATGTATTGGGTTTTACCATACCCCAATGAGCGTGGTATTTGGCCGAACTTCCGTTCACCATTGCTTTGGGATGCTGCAGCAATTACAACCTATGCAACAAGTTCTATATTGTTTTTGTATGTGGGAATGATTCCTGATTTGGCGATTTGTCGTGATAATGCAAAAGGTTGGCGTAAAAAATTATATACTGCGCTTTCCATTGGTTGGATGGGACGTGCGAGTGAGTGGATGGCTTTTCGCAAAACCTACGTATTGCTAGCTTGTTTCTTGGTGCCATTGGCTGTTTCTGTGCATTCTATCGTGGCTTCTGACTTTGCGATGTCCATCATGCCTGATTGGCATATTACATCTTTCCCGCCGTACTTTGTGGCAGGTGCACTTTATTCAGGTTGTGCAGCTATTATTACTTTGTTCGTTCTTCTGCGTTATGTGTTCAAGTTCGAAGATTATATGACTACGGAAATCATGGATAAAACTGCGAAACTAACATTTGCCATTGCCATGGTTTGGAACTACTTAAACTTGAGTGAATATGCATCCATTTGGTATTCGAATGATATGTTTGAAAAAGAAGTTTTGCTGGAAAAATTCTTTGGTCCATATCATTGGGTTGTTTGGGGTATGTTGTTATGTGCGTTAGTCGCTCCATTTGCGATGGCATTTGAAAAGGTAAGACATAATATGTGGGCGATGTTCTGGCTATCGCTAGTACTACAGTTGGGTATGTGGCTTGAACGCTTCCAAATTGTTAGTCCACCACTTGCAAGTAATCATGAGCCTTGGACGTGGGCAGTTGTATGGCCTGGTCTTATTCAGCTTACTATTACGGTTGCTAGTTTTGGTTGGTTTACGATGCTGTTCCTTATCTTCTGTAAAGTGTTTCCAAGTGTGTCCATGTATGAAGTGAAAGAGATGGTATTCCATCGCCGTAAAGCAAGTTCTCGAACAGATATGGAAGATTTGGATAAGGTCAAGGATGATATGATTAAGGCTGAGGAGGGCTTGTCATGAGGAGAAGGCAGAAACATTTTCTTTTTGGTGTGTTCGATGATTTTGAAAAGGCAAGAGATGTTGTGTCCGAGCTCAAAGTGTTGGACTTAAAAGAAAAGGTAATCGATAATATTGAATTATACTCGCCGATTGAGCATCCAGAGGTTGAAGAGATATTGGGAACATTTCACCAGCCTATTCAGCGATTCACATTTTTTGGTGCGATTACTGGCGCTG
>Ga0256829_1003905_pt1 | contig 10036 bp, 8 predicted proteins | sample 131447metaG_FD_185979 | JGI IMG/M metagenome (GOLD analysis project Ga0256829, IMG submission 185979) | Hydrothermal vent microbial communities from Lau Basin, Pacific Ocean - 131-447 | ecosystem: Environmental > Aquatic > Marine > Hydrothermal vents | place: Pacific Ocean: Lau Basin | collected...
GACTCCGTTGATACCATGTGCACTATAGCGAAAGAGAGGACTGCGCAAGAGATTATGCATGCAGATATAACAAACACACAGCTTCCTGTTAGTGACTTTACTCTCTGCAGTGGTGCGATGAACGTGCTGACTCCTTTTGAGACCATCCAGTTCATTCAAAACTGTTACAATGCTTCAAAAAAAGGCTTTATCTTCAATATCCTCTGCGGCGAGGACAGCTCACCAACATACAACTACCTCTCAAAAGCCAAAATTCAAGAGATAGCACAAACACTTGATGTCAAAGAACTACGCTTGCGTGAGGATTATCTGCAAAATGACATCACAGTAGGGTTTTACAAATAATGTGTGCCATCTTTGGAATCATCGGCGAGTATAATGAGCAACAGGCAAAACATGCCCTCTCACGACTTGCACATCGCGGACCTGATTACTGCGGCATAGAACAGCGAAAAGATCTCTTTTTCGCTCATCAACGCCTCAGCATCACAGATGCCCATGCAAGAGCACACCAACCGCTTAAATATCAAAAGATTCTTCTCTCTTTCAATGGAGAGATCTACAACTTTAAAGAGTTGCGTGGGGAACTTGATTTTGATTTTAAGACACAGAGTGACTCGGAGGTCATCATCGCAGCCTATTTAAAGTGGGGTGTGGAGTTTGTTCAAAAACTGCGTGGAATGTTCGCCATTGCCCTGCTCGATGGAGAGACACTCTACCTCTTTCGCGACAGACTCGGCAAAAAGCCGCTCTTCTTTATGCAGGACAAAAAGGCTTTTTACTTCGCTTCGGAGATAAAAGGACTTACCCCCTTTCTTGCACATAAAAAGATGAATAACGATGCAATGCTCAGCTATCTCTCCTTTTTGGCACCTACGCCGCCGCACACATTTTTTCAAGGCATCAAGAAATTGGCAGCGGGCGAATATCTCACGCTGCGTGAGGGAGAAGTAACGATCAAACGCTACTATGATCTTTTAGAGACACAGCCCTCACGTATAACTAACAGAGATGAAGCCGTAGAAAAGCTGGAATCGTGCTTAGAAGAGTCCATCTCCATGCGCCTTAACAGTGATGCCCCGATAGCTGCCCTGCTCTCAGGCGGCATAGACAGTGCAACCATCAATTACTATGCCAAAAAAGAGGGCAGAAATCTGCAAACCTACACACTCGGCTACAAAGAGTTTGCAAAGTATGATGAGAGAGCGAATGCAAAAGAGAGTGCTACCTTGCTTGGTGTCTCAAACAGAGCTGTAGAAATAGACCAAAAGGGTTTTATAGAGGCAACGGAGTCTGTTTTTGATGCTCTGGATGAACCACTTAACGACCCTGCTACCGTGCCTCTATATCTGCTCTTTGATGCCATTAAAACAGACGGCTACAAGGTTGTCCTGAGCGGGGAGGGAAGTGATGAGCTCTTTTTGGGCTATCGGCAATACTTTGAGTATCTCGACATCGAAAATGCCAAAAATCTGATGCATAAGAACTGGCTCAAGAAATATTTTCGTGCAAACTTTTCGAAAAACAGAGAGTGGGAGTGGTACAAGCGGGTCTTTGATGAGAGCCTGCTCTTTCGCACAAGCGGCGATAAATTTACAGACCTGCAAAAAAATTTGCTTTTGCGGAGAAATGTGCGTGATAATGAAAGTCTCAAGTACCTCCAAAACTACCGTGAGCGTTTTGAGAACTCCGCGCATACGGATGAGAGCATCTGGTACAGCTATATCGACATCAATCTCTTTCAAGCGGAGCATTTTTTGACAAAGCTCGATCGTGTCAGTATGGCTCACGCAATCGAATCACGCACACCTTTTTTAGATCATGCGTTAGCAGAATTAGTTTTTAGTATTGACCCAAAACTCCGTTATGAAGACGGCAAAACAAAGTCTCTCTTAAAACAACTTCTTACTAACAAGATCGATAACAAGATACTCACGCGCAAGAAAAAAGGATTTTCAAATCCGTATATGGAGTATCTCATCAACTCTGGCAAAATATCACTCATTCAAGAGGTCAACAAAAAAACCGGCATGTTCCGAGAGAGTGAACTGGGCGAATACCTCAAATCGGCCGCACAGGGAAGCTTTAAGCAGCATATCTGGGGTTTGTATGTGCTATCACACTGGATACAAAGAGAGTTGCTGTGAAAAATATGCAAGAGAAACACTTCGCTTACTTAATGCTGCTTTCCATGTTCTTTTGGGGCGGCGGCTGGACAGCACTCAAAATCCTTACTTATAACCTTCCGATGGATGTCATCATCTTTTGGCGATTTTTTCTGATGAGCCTTGCCTTTATTCCGATCATCTACTATTTTAAGATTCCATTGAAGCCGAGTCTCGGTGCACTCAAGTTCATTTTGGGCAGTTCCATTTTAAACATCGCTTTTATGATCTCCTCATTTTTAGGGATAAAGTACGGTTACGCAGGGGCAGGAAGTGTTATCATCACGACATTTAGCCCCATAATGACCTTTTTACTTGTTGCCATTCTCTTTCGTAACAAACTCCAAACACGCCAATATTTTGGTCTGTTGCTTGGACTCATCGGCGGCTATATTCTTTTAGAGCTCAATGACTTTTCACTCTTTTTAAACTCCTCAAACCTTTACTTCCTCCTCTGTGCGCTTATCTGGGCAGGAGTCACTGTACTGTCACAACACTCCCAAAAGCATATTCACCCGATTCATTACAGTTTTGCCATTTCGCTCATCGCTACGTTTGTGACCTTTTTGTATGCCAAAGATTCCGACCTGCTTGCTGTTTTTCATCAGGGAGCTGCGTTTTGGAGTGCCCTGATCTATCTTGCCGTTTTTGGGCAAACCATTGCCACGACCATCTTTTTTATCTCAAGCGGCAGACTCGGCAGTGAAAAGACAAGTTCTTATATGTTCTTAGTCCCACTCTTCGCACTTTTTTCTGCCTGGCTTATTTTAGATGAGCCGATGCAGCTGCACATTATCGTCGGTGGTGCTATCAGTATGCTTGCCGTTTATTTTATAAACAAAAGATGAAAGTGACGATAAAAATAGCTTCTTAATGTATTTTTAACACCATAGAGTGTAATATTATAGATAAATTCAGATTATATAGGAAAACTCTATGAAAAAAGTACTGGTATTAGGCGGTGGTTTTGCCGGCGTCGATGCAGCAAGTCATCTTCAAAAAATGGGCTATGATGTCACCCTTGTGAGTGATAGAGAGTACTTCTACATTTATCCTACTTCTATCTGGGTACCGACACATGAGAGTGAATTTAAAGATGTCTGTGTCAATCTCAAAGAGCTGCAAAAGGCACATGGTTTCAAGCTCATCATCGATGAAGTCGCTGCTATCTCCAAAGCTGACAACCGTGTAACGCTTGGCAGTGGAGAGATCATTTCTGAGTATGATTATCTAATCATCGCTATCGGTGCTTCAAAGATGCAGCCAAAAGGCGTAGAACATACCCTCTCCATCTGTGGTGCACCGCAGCAATCCCTTGAAATTCGAGATGCACTCGACAAACTCGTTGCAAAGGGGAGCGGTAAGATTGCCATGGGATTTGGCGGCAATCCAAAGGACACCTCAGCCGTACGCGGTGGCCCTGGATTTGAACTGCTTTTCAATGTCCATAATATGCTCAAAAGAAAAGGTATTCGTGATAACTTCGAGTTAACCTTTTTCGCACCAATGGCAGAACCCGGCAAACGCATGGGACCACAGGCACTGAAGATGATGGATGTTTTCTTTTCAAAACTCAATATCAACAAACATTTCGGGAAGAAGATCACACATTTTGAATCAGACGGTATTGTCTTTGAAGATGGAAGCAAACTTGCATCAGATTTTACCATGTTCATTCCTGCGGGTAACGGCCATAGTGTCATCAAAAACTCAGACCTGCCGCAAAATGAAGCAGGCTTTATCAAAACAGACGACACCTCTTGTGTCTTGAACGAAGACGGCAGCATGTCTAACATCTACGCTATTGGGGATGTGGCAGCGCTTGAGGGCTATGAGTGGAGAGCAAAACAGGGTCACATCGCCGAAGTAATGGCAAAAAATGCTGCCCATAACATTGCGCAGCGTGATAACGGTGGTCATGATTTTAAAGGCTACAATGAGCATCTCAACATTCTTTGTGTAATGGACAGCGGTGATGGTGCTGCCTTTGTCTACAGAGATGAAAAACGTGCCTTTATGCTCCCTATGCCTTTTATCGGACACTGGATGAAAAAGGCCTGGGGATTTTATTGCAGAAACTCAAAACTCGGCAAAATACCACGGATTCCGGGAATGTAATATTCCCACCCTGTGTGGTAAAGTGACTTTTTAACGACTTTTCTCTCTTTTTTTTCACTATTTTATTTTTTATAACAATTTTATGATATAGAATTGACATAGACAGATCAAAAAAAGGGACTCATCTATGTCACATAAAACTCTATCAAAACTCGATGCTCCAAAAAATCTAAACAACAATGAAAAAGTTCTCAACCAAAATGATTTTATTGTCTCCAAAACAGATACAAAAGGAAAAATCATCTACTGTAATGAGATATTTACGGAGATGGCAGGCTACCCGGCTGCTGATCTCATCGGTGCGAACCATAATCTCATCCGGCATCCCGACATGCCCCGAATCGCTTTTAAGATTCTGTGGGAACTCATACAACAAAAAGATGAATTTTTTGGCTTTGTAAAAAATCTTCGAGCAGATGGAGGCTATTACTGGGTTTTTGCCTATATTACAGCCGATTTGGACACCCATGGCAATATCACGAGTTATACTTCTGTCAGAAGAAAGATGCCTCAATCTGCCATTGACATCATCTCTCCTATTTATAAAGAACTTCTTGAGGCTGAGAAGAGCGGTGGTATGGAAGCTTCTGAAAAACTTTTACATACACTCCTTGCCCAACATCGACTTGAATACAGAGAATTTATTATCAACTTACAATTAGGAGCTACACTATGAATCTATTTTCCAAAAAAAATGCTAATGAGACAGAACTTTTAACACAGATTGCTACCGTTTTACATGATGTAGAAAATGGAAAGCTCTCTTCGCGCATCATTCTCACACAACACAATACTCCTTTAGAAAAAGTGGCATGGAACATTAATAACTCTTTAGATCAGATGGAGATGATACTGCGTGAGACACGCTACACTATTGCCGCAGTCAGTGAAGGAAAGATGTATAGGAGTATGTTTCCCGATGGATTTCATGGTGAATTTAAAGAGACGGCACAGGCAATTCAAAAAGCTATTGCTTCTATGAAAGCCAATGAACATTACAAACTCATGGGAATTTTAACATCGGAATTCAATCAGCTCAATGGAGGTATGAAAGGCAATTACAATACTATTACAGAAGATATCAATAAAATGAAAGATGCCTTCGTCGATGTAACAGAAAAAACTGCTGTTGCTGCCAATGAGATACAAGTGACCTCTGATGCTGTAACGGCTACATCACAGGAAATTTCAAGCTTGAATGAACTTGTGAGCGATACGACACAGGCGATCGAGCTGATGGATGAAAATGTCAATGAGATCACAAATGTCGTCAACCTCATCAAAGATATCGCAGATCAGACCAATCTGCTAGCTCTTAATGCTGCCATCGAAGCAGCACGTGCAGGAGAGCATGGTCGTGGTTTTGCCGTTGTTGCCGATGAAGTACGCAAACTTGCAGAGCGAACAACAAAAGCAACCGGAGAGATCAGTATTACCATTCAGAATCTTCAACAGCAATCGAGTGGTATTTCTGAAAATGCAGAGAACATGAGTCAAATCGCAACAAATGCCAATGACACAATGGATGCTTTCTCACATACTATTCAAAATCTCAATACTAATATGCTTGAGACATCACAAGAGTCAAACCAGAGCAGCTTTACGCTTTTCTTGGAAAACTATAAGATCCAACATATCATTTTTAAATCTACTGCTTACTCTGCTGTAGTAAATAGCTCTGTAAGTCAAGAGCTCAAAAAAGATGCGCATAGCTGTCATTTTGGAATGTGGTATTATAATCAGGGAAGAAAACTTTTCGGAAAAAATCCTACATTTGCACAGATGCAGATACACCATGAAAAGTTTCATGAATATATTAATAAAAACATCGATTGTGCCCTACAAGGAGGCTGTATGGCACAAAGTAGCTCAAAAGATGAAATCGTCAAGAACTTCAAAGCTGCTGAAGAAGAATCACAAAAACTCTTTACACTCATGGATAAGTTTACTCAAGAGATAGGGCATGACATAGATATGCGAGAAGTTCTTGCCTAAGAGCGTTTGTTCGCTTTTGCCTCTTCAAGCTTGCGTTTGAGCTTCATCTTTCTTTTTGCAAGCTCACGCATATCTGCCGTGGTGTCACTCTCATCCATAATCTCAACACCCAAGATCGTCTCAACACAATCCTCTAGGGTCAAGATTCCTTCTGTTTGGTCATAGTTGTCCTTTACCAAGAACATATGCTCCTTTTTCGAAATGAAAAGGTCCAGTGCTTTACTCACAGGAACATTTTCATTAATGGCAAAGATATCTTTTTTGACCGATTTCAGTGAAACTGTGTCATCTGTCAGGGCTTGTTTGAAAAGCTTTTTGGTAAGCACTAGGCCTGTCACATCTTCTATACTTTCATTATAGACAGGAATACGAGAAAATTTAAAAATAGCATCCTCTTTTGCAATGACCTCTTTAACGCTCATATTCTCATCAAGTGCGAAGACAACACTTCGCGGGGTAAGCACTTCTGAGACCTTGATATTGTCAAGATTAAGCATATTTTCGATGACATCAGACTCTTTTTCATCGATGACACCCTCATCTTCACTCATAAGCATACTCTCTAAGAGTTCCTCTTTAGTAAGGGTATGGGCATCATCTTTACCTTGGGAGATTTTATTTGTAACAGCGAGTGTCGTCAATATTATAGGGTATGTAATCCAGATGAATATTCTAATAAAATAGGCTGCCATCGGAGCGAGTTGTTTCCAATAAATAGCCCCTATGGTCTTTGGAATGATCTCTGAGAGAAATAAAATAGCAAAGGTAAGCACCACTGAGACGATAACAACAGCATCGTTTCCAAAGACTTCTGAAGCCTGCGCACCTACGGCTGCTGCACCCAAAGTATTTGCGATGGTATTTAAGATCAATATTGATGCAATAGATTTATTGATATTCTCTTTTTGCAAGCGAAGTAGTTTACCTACAGCAGGTCTCTCTTTTTCCAAAACTGCCACATAGGACATATTGATAGAGAGCAGCACTGATTCTAAGACAGAACAGATAAATGATACACCGACAGAGAGTAAAAAGAACAGTATTAGTAAGTCCAAAGTTCACACATCCTTATAAAAGTATAATTTTAGCTAACCAAAGGAAACTAAAGAATCCTACTACATCCGTAACAGTTGTCAATATCACTGTACTTCCAATAGCAGGGTCGATTTTGAGCCATTTAAGCACCAATGGAATCATCGCACCGAAAAAACCTGCCATCAGCAAGTTTATAATCATACTCAGTCCAATGACAACTCCAAGCATCGGCATCTTAAACCATACATAGGCAATGATACCCATCACAACAGCAAATAGCAGTCCATTCATTAAAGAGATGGCAACCTCTTTTTTGATACTGCGCAAGGCATCACCCTGTGAGATCTCACCAAGTGCAAGCTGGCGTACGACAACGGTAAGTGTCTGTGTTCCCGCATTGCCTCCCATGGAAGCGACTATCGGCATTAAAACCGCGAGTGCGACCATGGAGTTAATCGTATCTTCAAAAAGTCCGATCACCAAAGAAGCCGCAATAGCTGTCAGAAGATTGATCCCAAGCCAGTAGGCACGTTTACGCCCAGCTTTGATAATGTCTTCATCCTCTTCTGCTTCATCATCAACACCAGCCAGATTATACATCTGCTCGGTTGCATGTTCGTTAATAATATCATAAATATCATCGGAGGTGATACGACCAAGCAAAACGCCTTTTTCACTTACAATCGGTAAAACGGAGAGGTCATACTGCTTGAAAAGTTCCACAACATGCTTAATGTCATCTCTGTCCATCGCTTTAATAGGCTCGAAAGATTCATTGCTCGCTTCAATATTTTCCTCAAGCGTTTTGGAAAAATCAAAGATCAAAAGGTCATCAAGTCCTACCGTATAAAGAAGCTTATGATGATTTCCAACGATAAAGAGATTTTGAATATTTTCGAGTTCATTCTCTTTACGAAGCCGTGCAAAACGTTTTATGACATCCTGTACGATCTCATCTGCGTGAGCCGTAAAGACCTCGAGTTGCATATAAGCACCGGCTTCATTTTCGTTATATTTTTGAAGTTGTTCTATCTCTTTTTTGTCATCTTCATCCAAAGTGTCAAAAACTTGCGATGCCATATTTTCATCAACATCTTCAAGTTCCTGCATAAACTCTAACTGGTCATCAGACTCAAGTTCAGAAACCGCTTGAGAGAGTTCATCAACACTTAAATTTTCAACGACATCATCAAAATATCTGTCTGGGAGTGCAAGAGCAACATCCCCTACAAGTTCCTTAGGAACTTTTTTGATCGCTTCACTAAAGGTATGATCATCCATACCTCGTAGAATATTGGCGATTTCAGAAGGGTGCATCTCGCTGACATCGTGAGATTGTATATAATTATTTAGTTCATTCATGGGCGCAATTATAGCAGATTATAGGTGCTATTTTGCTACTTTAGTATCATACTTTGTAAGCTTGTTGTAGCGGATCATACTGCGAAGTTCTTTGACATAGGCATCACCTCTCTCAGAATATTCCTTTAGTCCTTCTATCATCTGTATAGATGGTTTCCCTTCATAATTCATTGTTTTTAATACTTTGTATTGTGGTATTGTCGAAATCATAAAATAATAATCTCTAATAGCCTGATTAAGATTATTATATTTTCTAACCCAAACTATATTATGACCTTTTGTTTCACTAGCAGCTACTCTTGGTTGCTGTGGATTGATACTTCTCACACCGAAGATATTGTTCGCTTCACGAAAGAAACGAGAAGTTCCCCACGCACTCTCCATGGCAGCCTGTGCAAGCGCTATGCTCATTGGATGCGGCTTTATGGCAATTAAGAGATCTTCATCCGTCTTTGCATTGTACTTTTTCTTGAGTGCCGTAATTTTGGCTTGATTCGTATGGTTTTGAATATCTTGTTTGACAGCTTCATATTCGCGTTCAAGTTCTCTATGCACATGCTTGACAGGCGGTACCAAAAGTGCAAAAAAGCGCTTTTTCTTCTCAGCTACGCTCATATGTTTGGGAACAACACTCGGCTCGTACTTTTTCTCTTTTGCACAAAGCGTCGTTGTTGCCATTCCTGCAAATAAAAGCGCCATAAGCAGTAATAGTTTCATTTTAAATCCTGTTTTTGAGTTCATTTGTCAAGTCAATATAGACCTTTGCATACATTCCCGGAAAGATCATATCATTCGTTTTTTCAAAATGGACACGAATTCTAAAGGTATGCGCCATAGGATTTGCACTTGGAACAATTGCTTTGATGTATCCAGAAGCTCTGTAATTCAAAGAAGGAATCCTTACTTCAACTACCTTATGGCGTCTGACATATTTTAAATCAGACTCTGCGACTTCCGCATCAATTTCAAGATGTTTCATGTCTACAAGTATCATTGTAAGCATTCCAGGTGCGACCATATCCCCGACTTGAATACGTTTCTCCACAATTATACCATCATTGGGTGCTTTTACTTTTAAGTAGCCTGCGATTGTAGCGAACTGCTTACTCTTTTCACTCGCTTGCTCTACGAGAACTTGTGCAGATTCAAGTGATGCGGACACATCTTCTATGTTTTCATTCAAATCTTCCATATTTGCTCGAAAATCTATAGCAGGAATACGTTTTCGTTCACGCTTGAGTCGCGTCTTTCTCTTTTTAAATACATTTAAACGTGTTTCATACACATCGAGCATTAACTTTGCCTGCTCGAGTGCCAGATCTGCTTGTGACTCCAAAATGTCAAATTCTGCTGATTCGAGT
>Ga0256829_1003906_pt1 | contig 10036 bp, 10 predicted proteins | sample 131447metaG_FD_185979 | JGI IMG/M metagenome (GOLD analysis project Ga0256829, IMG submission 185979) | Hydrothermal vent microbial communities from Lau Basin, Pacific Ocean - 131-447 | ecosystem: Environmental > Aquatic > Marine > Hydrothermal vents | place: Pacific Ocean: Lau Basin | collected...
CTAAGGGCAATTTCTTTTGAGCTTCTTTAGTTATCAAAGTTATTTCATTATCTTGACTACCAAAACTATTTTCATCTTCTAATACATTCAAGCAAACTGCATCAAGATTCTTTTCTTTTAACATATTTTCTCCATTCTCAAGGGCATTTTCTTTGTCAAGTTCTGCTTTAAACCCTATGGTCTTTATCCCTTTTTTATCTATATTTTTTAATATATCTATATTTTTAGTTAGCTTTAAATCAAAATTATCGCCTAAATCTGATTTTTTTAATTTACCGTGATGTACTTTTTTGCAAACATAATCACTAACGGCAGCTACCATAAAAAGATAAGTTGCTTTTTTTAGATTTTGTTTTAATGCAATGTTTAATTCGCTTGAGCTAGGAGCATATATAAAATTGATATCCATTGGGAGATTTTGTACTTCATTTGTACTTATAAAAGTGATTTTAGCACCTATAAAATAAGCCACTAAACAAAGATTATAAGCCATTTTCCCACTTGAATTGTTGCTTATATATCTAACATTATCTATCTTCTCTTTTGTGCCACCACCAGTTACTATTATCTCTTTATCCCTCCAAAAATCGTCTATTAGTAAAGATTTGCATATTTGAAAAAATATTTCTAGCGGTTCAGCCATAGCACCCACGCCTTTGTCATTACAAGCTAAGAGTTTATTTTGAGCTTGGATGATAGTGTAGCCAAAATCCTCAAGTTTCTTTAGTGATTCTTTGGTGCTAGGATGAAATAACATATTTGTATTTGCTGAAGGAGCTATTAAAACTTTTTTATTAAAAGCAAGCACGGTTTGCACGAGAAGATTATCGCTGATGCCATGAGCTATCTTATTTATACTATTTGCTGATATTGGAGCTATTATGAAAATATCAGCCCATTTACCGATGTGTATGTGGTTTTTATCGTTTGACCAACTCTCCGTGCCTACATGTAAGACTTCATTTTGCGAAATCGCTTCAAATGTCAATGGCGTTATAAATCTCTTGGATTCCTCGCTCATGATTACCCTGACATTTGCATTTGATTTGATGAGCAATCTTATAAGTTCAAGAGTTTTATATATAGCAATGCTTCCCGTGACACCTATGAGTATATTTTTATTTTTTAGTAAATTATCCATTATTTTTTCCAAAAAATTTATAGAAAAAGCCATCAATCATCTTTAAAGACCCACGGTTGATAGCGAGACTTCCTTTCTTTATATCTTTTGTAACAGTTGTACCAGAAGCGATGATGACATCATCTTCAATCACAACAGGAGCTATGAGTTGGCTATCGCTTCCAATAAAAACATTTTTACCGATAATTGTTTTATATTTTGATTTTCCATCATAGTTACATGTAATGGTTCCACAACCTATGTTTGTGCCCTTATCAATCTCGCTATCGCCAAGATAGCTCAAATGCCCAGCTTTTACACCTTTGAGTGTTGATTTTTTAACTTCTACAAAATTTCCTATATGCGTATCTATGATATTTGAATCAGGCCTTATTCTAGCCATCGGCCCGATATCAGAGTTTTGAATAGTCGAGTTTTCTACAACGCTATTTGATTTTATAGTCGAGTTTATAATCTTTGTATCGCCAAGAAGACTAACTCCGTTTTGAATAACACTTTCTCCTTCTATTTGCACGCTTGATTCTATATATATACTCTCAGGTAGTCTCATTAAGACACCTTGTTTCATAAATCTTCTTTTGATTCTGCGCTGCATTAAAACTTCGGCGATACTAAGGTGGTATTTTGAATTAACCCCCATAAATGTATCGGCATTTACCATCACAGTTTTTACTTTTATATTGTTTTGATTTGCAATTTTAATCAAATCTGTTATGTAAAATTCTTTTTGTTGATTATCGTTTTTTAATTTACAAAGATTTTCTTTTAAAAATGTAGTGCTAAAGAGATAAACTCCAGCGTTTACAAGGTTTATATCTTTTTCTTGTTCACTAGTATCTTTTTCTTCGACGATTTTTTTGACATTATGGTTTGCATCTAGTACAACTCTTCCATATCCGCTTGGATTCTTACATGTAAAGCTACTCATGATAACGCTGCTGTCTTGTTTTGCAAATATCAACATATCATCAACTTCAAGAAGAGGCATATCCCCATTTAAAACTAAAAGCTTGCTATATTTTGGATTTACGCCCATTATTGCTCCCCCAGTTCCTGGAAATTGCTCATGGTCTTGGATGATATAATTTATATCTTTAAAGTATTTGCTCATCTCTTTTTGAACCAAGTCAGATTGATGATACAGAATAACATGTATATCGTCTGAGATTTTTTTGGCTTCTTTTATGATGTGGTATAGCATCTCAAATCCGCTTAATTTATGTAAAACTTTTGGAATTTTTGATTTCATTCTGGTTCCAAGTCCAGCTGCCATTATGGCGATTGAGATGTTCATAAATTTTTTCTCCTAAAAAATATAGTTAAATGTCCGATATTTTAACCAAATATTGTTTTAAGAGTGCTAAAGATAAGATGTAAACAAGAGTTTAATCATCTTTTAACACAAATAAACATAAAATATGGCATATATTTAAAGGTTGAAAAATATGGATTTAGGAACCGTCGTTGGTCTAGTGTTGACTTTAGCACTATTGTTTGGTGCTATGGCTATGGGTGTTGGTATTGGTCCTTATATTGATATTCCATCTGTACTAATTGTTTTTGGTGGAACTACTGGTGTGCTTCTAGTTGGTTTTAAAATGGAGCAAATTAAAAGTTTAGCCAAGTACTTTATGATTGCTATAAAACCTCCTCAGGTTGATATACCTGAACTAATCAAAAAGATGGTAGAGTATTCTACGAAAGCTAGAAGAGATGGCATTTTAGCACTTGAAGCTGATGCTAATGCCGAAACAAATGAATTTTTAAAAAAAGGTCTCTCTATGGCAGTTGATGGAAATGAACCTGATACTATAAGAGGTTTGCTTGAAATTGATATGGAACAGACAAGCGATAGGCATAAGGCAAATGCACAAATATTTGAACAAATGGGTGGATTTTCTGGTGCTATGGGTATGATTGGAACTTTAATTGGTCTAGTTGCGATGCTTATGAATATGTCTGATCCCTCAGCTATCGGACCTTCAATGGCTGTTGCTTTACTAACTACGATGTATGGAGCGATGCTAGGAAATATAATTGGTGGACCAATTGCTAATATTTTGCTTATTAGAGACAGCGATGAAGTCCTTGTTAAAACATTGATTTTAGAAGGAATCATGGCTATACAATCTGGCGATAACCCAAGAAATTTAGAAGGCAAACTTCTAGCATTTTTACCACCAAAAGAGAGAGAAAGTCAGTTTGACTAGGAAAAATAATGGCTAAAAAAGCAAAACCATGTGATTGCCCTAAATGTATGCCAGGTTGGTTGGCAGCATTTGGAGATTTGATGTCATTACTTTTAACTTTCTTTGTTTTGTTATTATCTATGTCAACGATGGATGCAAAAAAAGTACAAGAAGCCATAGGTTCACTTGCAGGCGCTCTAAGCGTACTTGAGGGTGGTACAAAAACTGAAATAAGCAGAGAGAGACAGCAAATGGCCTCTCCGATAGACAGTAAAAATAAATCAGCAACAAAAGTAAAGCGAGCTTTGAGTAAAACTATCTTAGAAGTGAACCAAATGCTCAAATCAACTGGTTCACCAGAAGTTACTCTTGAAGATTCCCAGAGTGGTTTTGTCATAAGACTTCCAGGTGCTTTGCTTTTTAAACCAGGTTCTGCAACCATTGAAAACGAAGATGCTATACTTTTTTTAAAAAGGATTTCGCTTATCATTCAAAAATTACCACAAAGTTTATTGGTGAATGTTGTAGGTTATACAGACAATAGCATTCCAGCTGCAAATGCACCATTTAGGGATAATTGGGATCTTTCTACGGCAAGAGGAGTTAGTGTTGTTAAAGAGTTGATACATGACAATATAAAACCTAGTAGATTAACAGCTGCAGGCAAAGCCCAATACAGCCCAATAGCTTCAAATGCAACTGCTGAAGGCATGGCGAAAAATAGAAGAGTAGAATTAAGATTTTATTCAGTTACAAATAAAAACAAACAAGCTGCTAAGCAAAGTATATTAGATACAAAAAAACAAGTTAAATAATTGAAAAAAAGTATTTTTATAATCTTTATCTTGTTTTCATCTATGCTTTTTGGTGCGGATACAATTCCCACTGTAAATTTATCTTTAAGTGCTCCAACTACACCAGAGCAATTGGTTACGAGTTTAAATTTACTTGTAGTTCTTACTGTTTTAGTTTTAGCCCCTTCTATACTCTTTATGATGACGAGTTTTTTAAGACTCATTATAGTTTTTTCATTTCTAAGACAAGCATTAGGAACCCAACAAATGCCACCAAGCAATATCTTGGTTTCCTTGGCGATGGTTTTAACATTTTTTATCATGGAGCCAGTTGCAACTCAATCATACAATACGGCCATAAAACCATATCTCGCAAAGCAAATAGGGTATCAAGAAGCATTCCAAAAAGCTGTAAAGCCTTTTAAGGCTTTTATGGTGAGAAATACAAGAGAAAAAGATTTAGCCCTGTTTTTTAGAATTAGAAAATTAAAGAATCCTAAAAATATAGATAATGTTCCATTGACTATGGCAGTTCCAGCTTTTATGATAAGTGAGCTCAAAACTGCATTTGAGATAGGTTTTTTACTTTATCTCCCATTTCTTGTTATAGATATGGTTGTGAGCTCGGTTCTTATGAGTATGGGTATGATGATGCTCCCGCCAGTTATGATTTCCCTGCCTTTTAAGTTGCTTATCTTTGTGTTAGTAGATGGATGGAACCTGCTAGTGGGAAATCTAGTAGCTAGCTTTCACTAAAGCACAACTAATCTTTCATTTTCTTTTCTAGTTTTCTTGACCATAAAGATATAGGGTATGTTAAAAGTAGATATCCGAGGGCTAGTGGTATGTAGCTCTCCAATGTAGAAAAAGTATAAGAATTAACTTCTTGTGCGTTCATAGTAAACTCATTTACGGATATGATTGAGAGCAAAGATGAGTCTTTTATGATGGAGGCAAATTGTCCGGTGAGTGGCGGTATTATACGCTTATATGCCTGAGGAAAAATAATATATCTATAAGTTTGAAATATAGTAAACCCAAGTGAGAGACCTGTTTCGTATTGTTCCTTTGGTATGCTAAATATCGCAGCTCTAACGATTTCACTTATGTAGGCACCTGAAAATATAGATAAGATGAGGACACCAGCTACATATCTATTATCTAAGCCTAAGTTTGCAGCTATAACATAGAAAAATATAAGAATTTGTACTAAAAGAGGTGTCCCCCTTATGATTTCAATATAAAATCTGGAAAAAAATCTTAGCAGTATTATCTTAGAATTTTGCCCATAAGCAAAGAAAAGACCGATAAAAAAACTTAGTATTAACGCAAAGAAAGATATGTAAAATGTTGTAAAAAATCCATCTATAAATTTTTGTCGGTAGTCATATATACTCCCCCAATTAAAATTATAATCAGTTCCAATAAACATGAAATAAGAAAATACTCCTATGATGGCAAATAGAAGTAAAAAGTTGAAGATGTAAACTAGTTTTTTAGTGTTTACATCTTCTTTGTATCTTATCTTTTGAATAAAAAAATCTTTAAATTTGATATGCATTAAAAGAAAAAAGGAATATTTAATTCAACGAATTTTTTCTTGATATTTTTTAGATATTTATATGATAATTTATCAAAAGTACCATCGCTTTTTGCTTTTTTTATAAATGCATTTATCTTGGCTTTTAACTTGGGCTGATTTTTTCTTAGTGCAATTCCCCAATACCCAGGTTTTTTTGTTATTGGTTGAAGAAGGGCAACAGTTGTTTTTTTATGATTCTCCCAATCACGATATATTGTTAATTGGTCGTATATAAAGGCATCAGCTCTTTTTTGCATAACTTCTAAAACTGCAGAACTTTCTTTATCTAAAATTAAAAGTTTTGCTTTTTTAAGATGTTCTATAGCATAAATATTTCCAGTTGTTCCTTTTTTAACCGCAATAACTTTACCTTTTTGGTTCAAATCTGATACGGTTTTTACGCCAGAAGTTGGATTTGTCAATATACATAAATTAGATTGAGCGTAAGGAATGGAAAAATCTATAACTTTTTTTCTCCTATCCGTTATGGTCATTGATGATATGATGATATCAATCTTTTTGGTTTTAAGTGAAGGAATTAAACCATCCCATGCTATATTTTGGATGATAACTTTTCTGCCTAGATATTTCCCTAATGCCTTAGCTAAATCAACACTTATTCCGCTTGGTGTTCCGTCTTTTTCACTCATCTCAAATGGGGGATATTGTAACTCCATCCCAACTCTAAGTACCTTCTGATTTGCTGCATTTGCAAAAATAGGGTTAAGCAAAAACAGCAAAATTATCGACAAAAAACTTTTTAACAGCATAACTTCTCCTAAATTTATATTTATTTGTCATTATGTCAAAGTATTGATTATAAGTAAATTAAATATTAAAAAATTATTTATCTTTTGTTATTATTTTTTCTATTGTATCGATATTTTTTGATAAATTCCAATCAATCGCACCTACATACATTTTTGCAATTTTGCCTTTTTTATCTATTATGAAAGTTTCAGGAACACCAGTTGTTTTATATTTGTCTTTTATATCTTTAGTATCCAATAAAATAGGAAATTTTAATTTCAAATCTAAGGCAAATAGTTCAACCACTTGAGGTACATTAACAGTATCAATATTTACAGCTAGCATTTTAAATTGATTTGGGTATTTTTTATTTAATTTTTCGTCAAGTGCCTGCATGGAAGGCATTTCTGTTTTACACGGTACACACCAAGTTGCCCAAAAGTTGACAAAAAGAACTTTGCCCTCTAAATCTTTTGTATTTATTGTCTTGCCTTTTAAATCTTTTAGTGAGAAAGGTATATATTGCTGACCTTCTTTTAAAAATGTCCTGACTTCTGATTTACTATCCTCTTTAGCTTGCCTAGCCTGAGATACAAAATATATCGCGGAAACAACAATTACAAATACAAACGGAATTAACAACTTTTTTAACATGTGATGTCCTTTTTGGAGAATTATACATATATTTAATAAATAAATTATGAATAAAGATTAAAAAAAGTTATATTTATGGATAAGAATTGTCACTATTAATATCTTTTTTTATTAAATTTCTTTGCATAAGAATTTTTGTTAGTTTACTGACCTTGAATATTATACTAAAATTGTATTTTTTAATAAACTATTCATAGCATAATTGATATAATTCGCAAGTCCCATAAAATAAACCCTGCTTAAATAGGCTAGAGAAAATTGCACATGATTAAAAAAAATATAACAAATGTAAATGATGGTGATATAACGGAATTTATTTCATTAAAGCAATCTGCTTTGGATAATGATTATGTTGTGGTTGAGAGTAGAAATGTTTTTAAAAAACTATTTAAGACAGATATTAAAATTCATAAGTTATTTACAACAGAAAAAAATTTAGATTTTATAAATGAGCATTGCAAAGATATAAATTTTCCTATATATACTGCAAGTGATGAACTTATGAAAAAGATAGTTGGTCATAAAATTCATCAAGGAATGATGGCTGTAATAGATAAGCCAAGTTATATCAAGTTTGGAGAAATTACAGGAAATATCGTTGTTCTAAATGGATTAACATCTCCTGAAAATGTTGGTTCTATAGTTCGTTCTTGTGCGGCTTTTGGTGCTGTTACGATTGTGATTGATGAGAAAACTTGCTCTCCTTTTTTGAGGAGATGTATTCGTGTTTCAACTGGAAATATATTTTATATAAAAGTTTATAAATCTAGTGATTTAAAAAGTGATTTACTCGCTCTAGCACAGAACGGTTACTCTATAATATCTACGGCAAATGTAAAAAATGCCATCAGTTTAGATAAGTATAAATTTCCAGAAAGTTCAGCAATCATAATCGGTAGCGAAGGTCATGGAATTGAAGAGGAAATTTTAAAAATTTCCAATACTATACTAAAGATAGACATAAATAAAGATGTTACAAGCTTAAATGCTTCTATAGCAACTGCAATAATACTTTATAAAATAACACATTAAAAAGTATAACTTTTTGCTTTGAGTGATGCGTGTGTATAGTCGCAAAAAGGTTTATTTTGTGAGGCTCCACATCTGCATAGGCTGAATTTTTCTGGATTTGCATTGGTCGAGAATTTATCAATATGAAGAGCAACTTTCCCTTTTACATTTATTGGTCCATTTTCTATGATATTAATTTTGACATCATCATATCTTTCTAAAGTTGATTTTTTGTCTATTTCATACGATAATGCACCCGAGGGGCAACTTCTTATGGATTCTTTTACACTTTTAACGCTATCTTCGTCTGGAAAAATCCAATTTTCGCTAGCATTTTTGTAGATTTTTGGAAAATTTCTCACGCAATTACCAGCCCCTGAACAGATTGAGCGATTAAATATTACAGTTATCTTTTTACCTTCATATCTTTGAATTATCTCATCTTCTAAAATATTTTTGGAGCTAAATCCTACAGCTTTATGGACTCCATCACAAAAAGGCTGCTCTTTTGATTTTCCACAAACGCAAAGAATGATGTTCTTTTTTGCATCTATTGAGTTACTGTCTGTATCAAAAATAATATTTTTATATATACTTTTGTCCCCATCTATATGGATTTTCAACGGACCATCTTTTATAAATTTTATATTGACTTCTTGCATAATTACCCCTTTTATATTTTAGGTATTATGGCATAATAATGCCTAAAATACAAAATAATTAGCTATATTTCTTTGTTCATGATGCAAAATTGTGCATCATTAATTTTTGTTTAATTATAATTAGCTATACTTTTGGCAATGAAAGGTGATTCGAGTTACATCTTTATCTTGCGTTATATTGGTGACCTTTAAATCGACAATAGACCATTAGAGAGAAACTTCATATTATATTTTCAAGCATTCCTTATGGAATGTATCAAACACAAAGGGCATTCAGATGGCAGAAGAGTTATTGAACGGAACAGTTAAATGGTTTAACAGTGAAAAAGGTTACGGATTTATTGAGCAAGAAAACGGAGGCAAAGATGTATTTGTACATTTTCGCCAGATAAATAACCCAGGTTATGATAGAGTTTCTTTAAATGAAGGACAAAAAGTTACTTTTACAGTTGGTGAAGGACAAAAAGGTCCTCAAGCGGAAAATGTAACACCACTTTAAAAACCTCATGTCTGCAGAGCAAAGATAATTTGCTCTTGCAGCTCCTTTAGATTATTCATAAATCTTTCTTTCAAACGACTACTCAGAGCCAAATAGTATTTTGGACCTTAACTTTTTATATCTTTTTGAAGTCATTTTCCTTATCTGTTCTTTTGTCAGTTTTGAGCCGTTTACTATGTTGCTTGGCAGTTGCATATCTAAGACTTCATAGCCTGTTTTTTTTGGATTTATTATCAGTGGATTGTTGTGACAACTCTCACATGACTTTGCATCTTTACTTATAGTGTGAGGAGAGTAGGGCAACCATACTTCTATCTTTTTGCCATTTATTTTATTTACATCATCGAGTATCATTTTGCCATTTTTATCTCTATAGCTGATACGGTATTGAAAAAGTGGGCGGATTATCATAATTCTTCCGTCTTTTGAGTTTGCTAAGTTGAAATGTTCCCATCTTTTGTATCTAAAACCACTGTACCAAATCCCATCTTTGAATTCATGAGTTATCCAATCAGGCATCTTTGGTGGGATTTTCTTTTTGCTTTTTATGGCTTTTGTTAAAAAGTTCGTTAAGTACCCATCTTCTTGAAGCGTTAGATTTTTCCACTTTTTATAGTCGCTTGTATCATCTCTAAAAACCGAGAGTTCATAAGAGTTATTATTCCAACTAGAGTGACAAGTGGAGCATGCTAGTTTTTTATGATAAACTGTATGGTTTTTCTTGCTTAAATTTTTATGACAATCACTGCATCTG
>Ga0256829_1003907_pt1 | contig 10031 bp, 7 predicted proteins | sample 131447metaG_FD_185979 | JGI IMG/M metagenome (GOLD analysis project Ga0256829, IMG submission 185979) | Hydrothermal vent microbial communities from Lau Basin, Pacific Ocean - 131-447 | ecosystem: Environmental > Aquatic > Marine > Hydrothermal vents | place: Pacific Ocean: Lau Basin | collected...
GCATTTGAGATGGCATTGATGAGTGATGATTTTCCAACATTGGGTTGTCCTGCCAATGCAATAGTGATGGTTTCCAAAACTTTTCCTTATGTTACACTATAAAACTATGAAATGATAACTATTATCAAAAGAAGTATAGTGAGAGTTCTCTTAATAATGCATTAAATTGAGAGTTATTATCATTAAATGACTACGGTAAATACTGCACCCTTTGCATAGTTTTTAACACGTAATGACCCTTGCATATGATCCTCTATCACCGTCTTTGCGATGTGCAGTCCAAGACCAGAGCCATCTTTTTTAGTACTGACATATTGGGTAAAAAGCGTATCTATCATCTCTTTGGGGATGCCACCTGCATTGTCCTTTACCTCTACACAGACACCCTCATATTTTTGCGAAATACTTAGGGTAATCTGCATGGCTTCATGTGGATTTTCAGAAAAGGCATCTCTAGCATTTTGTAAAAGGGCTAAAATGACTTGGTTGTATTCATTGGCATAGCCGTATACCGACACCTCATCTTCCCCCTCTATGGACACTGTGATGTTTTGCAAGGCGTATTCCATTTCTACCAAACGCGATACAGACAAGATAGTCTCTTTGACATTAAAATGGCTTTTACTTTTAGACGGTGTAAAAAATGCTTGAAAATCATTCACCGTTTGGTTCATATGTGTAGCTTGGTGCAACAAACCATCCATTTTTTCAGTAAATACTGCTTGATTTAATGTGCCTTGTTCGTATTTGATTTTTAGTAGCATACCTGTCGTTTGGATGGCGGTGAGTGGCTGTTTCCATTGGTGTGTTATCATCCCTATCATCTCTCCCATTTGGGCATGGCGAGACTGTATTTCTATGGTTTGTTGTTTTTCCATATTTTTTGCTACTTCTTCTTCAACCAGTCTTTGCATCTCTTGATTAAACTGCTCCAAACGTCTGTTTTTTTCTGCGATTGCTTCAAGGAGTAGTACATTTTCATTGTGTACTTGTCTGGCATTTTGCTGGGCTAGGGTTGTTTCTGTTATATTTTCAAACAACACAATACAGTGCTCTTCATCTTCGCTCAAGTGCACACGAATGTTCACATAGTGTTCTGGCTCTTTGAAAACCAAAGGAATGAGTAGTGTTTTTTCTTTCCCCTCAAAAAGGTCTTCAATTGCCTCTTTCATCCCTACAAATTCAGGCACAACCGAAAAAAGGTCAACCTTGGGATCCAACAAAAGCGCCTTATCACAATATTTGTCTAACGAAGAGGAGTATCCTTCTATGCTAAAGTCATCATTTACAATGATATATTCATACAAATAATTTGCACAAATAGCAGAAACAATCTCATGACCAAACATAGCATATTCCTTAATGTAGGGTATTATATACAAAATCAGCTACGGTTAACTCTTAAGTGTTAAAATATTTTATGCATTTTACATTTGGTTCACCCTATTTTTTATTTTTGTTGTTACTTTTGCCCTGTTTTTTATGGTGTAAACAGTACACAAAACCTTTTTATTTCCCACGCTTGTCATGGGTGAGTAAAGAGAGTGCCTTTCTCTCTTGGGAGCCTTGGCTTAAAATGCTTCTTTTTACACTCATGGTGCTCGCCCTTGCCAAACCCTTTGTCTACGATGCGAGAAACAACCACCACAAAAAGGGACGTGACCTTGTGTTGGTTCTTGATGCTTCAGGCTCTATGGCACAAAGTGGTTTTGACGAAGCTAATCGTATGCGAACCAAATATGAGACCAATATCGCTTTGGCATCAGACTTCATCAAAAAACGTTTTGATGACAACATGGGTGTTGTCATTTTTGGTACTTTTGCCTACACAGCTTCTCCTTTGACCTACGACCTCGCTTCGTTAAATTACCTACTCAAAATGACCAATGTTGGCATAGCAGGAGAGAGTACCGCCATAGGAGATGCCCTCATGCAAGCGCTGCGTACGCTCTCTTACGGGGAAGCAAAAAACAAAGCCATCATCCTACTCACAGACGGCTATCACAATGCAGGAAAAACCTCACCTAGAATGGCTACAGAAAAAGCCAAAGCCTTGGGTGTCAAGATATACACCATAGGTATAGGCACCAGCTCTGACTATGATGGTGCGTTACTCTCTACCATTGCCAAAGAGACAGGAGCAAAATCTTATGCGGCAACATCTGCTGAGACACTGGCAGACATCTATAAAGAGATCAATACACTTGAACCCTCTGCCATACGCAGTGAAAACTACTTAAATCAGCGTCTGCTTATTCTCTTTCCTTTGGGCATTGTTTTTGTGCTATTGCTCCTGTGGGTGCTACTGTCACAAAGGAGTGAGTCATGACACTTCTCTACCCTACTTTTTTATGGCTTTTACTCCCTTTAGGCATTCTGCTGTACCGTAGTAAACAAAAGGTGGCTACCTTAGTGCACCTCATGATTCTCATGCTTCTTGTACTTACTCTTGCCAGACCTGTGCAAGAAGATGCCCTACAGGAAGCCAACATAAAAGCCCAAGACATTGTCATTGCTTTAGATGTCTCTTTTTCTATGCGTGCCACTGACCTAGCACCAAATCGTTATGACTTTGCCAAAGAGACCATTAAGGCACTGTTGGCAAAAAATCCTGCGGATAATATTATGCTCATTGCCTTTACAACCAACCCTCTGTTGCTCTCTCCGCCTACCACCGATCATACGCTTATCAACATCGCGTTGCAAAGTCTTAATCCCAAAAATATCCTCACAAAAGGAACTTCTTTAAAGGCACTCTTTACGCGTCTCAAAGAGATGCATATGGGAGAAAAAAATCTCATACTTATCACCGATGGAGGCGAAGAAAACTCTCTGGCAAAACTACAAAATCTTCTACAAGAGACTAAACTTTCACTCATTACACTGGCATTAGGGAGTAAAAAGGGTACCACCATCGCAAAAAAAGATGGGACGTTAGTCAAAGACAAAGAAGGACACCTTGTTATCTCTCGTCTTAATCCTCTTTTAAAGTCTTTAAGCGATGCCCTAGAAGGTAGCTATATGACAGCAAGCTCTACCCCTGAAGCTACAGCAGATGCACTGAATGACGCGCTGATTCAACACACCACGCAAACACAAAACGTCAAAAAGATGCAACGTCACTACAAAGAACTGTATCAAGTCCCCTTGGCTTTGGCACTGCTTTTATTCCTACTTCTTCATACCCGTGGAGTGAAATATCTTTTTATATTCTTTGCCCTTTTAGGCGTACAGCTACATGCCTCTTTTTTAGATGACTACTACCTGCACAAAGCCTACGAAAACTATGACAAACAACAGTTTGTACAGAGTAAAGAAGCACTACAACGTATAGAAATTCCATCCCTACAAAGCCAAATCACATTGGCAAACACGGCATACAAACTAGGCGCGTACAAAAAAGCGATAACATTATACAAATCCATACGTAGTACCTCCCCTTCTGTCAAACAGCAACTTTACTACAATATTGGCAATGCCTATGCCATGCAAAAAGCATATGATAAAGCCAAAATTTACTATACTAAGGCATTACAGTTAGGTGATAACGAAGATGCTGCACATAACCTGGCACGCATTGCGCTTTTGCATGACAGTGAAGAGGGGAAATTAGGGATTGCCCATCCCAAATCACAAGGTGGGGTTTCGAGTAAAAGCGAAATGCAAGAGGACAAAAAAAAGAAAAACAAAGAGGAAGATGCACCCAGTTCAGGTTCTGGTGGGGGCGGAGAAAAAAGTATGCAAAAAAAACAGAAAAAGAATAAGCTACTGATGGATGTACATGTCAAACCTCAACCCTTAGGTTCAAAAGCCTACGAACTCATCAACAAAGGATACATACATGAAAACCACCCTTGGTAGATATAGTATACTTTTGATGGGAGCCCTGCTTCTCTTTCTACATGCAGAGGACTTTAGCTACACTATCGCAGCGAACAAACACGATGTCTATCTTAAAGAGCCAGTACTTATAAGTATCGACTTAAATCAAACCAACCCTGATACCATTTTACTGTTTCGTTTTCAAGTCAATCCAAGTAAAGACTATAAAATCGTCCAACTTCAAGCCAAACATAATGATACCTTTCACCATCTTACTCATCACAACCTCTATGAGATTTTTCCACTTCGTACAGGCGATATCAATGTGACCTTTACCTTGGTAAAACGTGTGACAGATATTGACAAAGTGCGTTATTTTTCTTCAGGAGACAGGGATGATTTTAAAAAACTTGAGACCAGTGATTCTCTCATTAGTCTGCCTCCTGTACACCTCCATGTCAAGCCCCTTCCTAAAGAGGCTCAACTTGTAGGAGACTTTACACTTGACTATACCATTGACACCCACACGCCCAAAGCATTTAGCCCAGTTTCATGGAAAGTGACGCTGAAAGGTAAAGGCTATCCTCCTCTCATCGAAGCGTTTATCCCCAAATCTTCAGACTATAAAATATTTACAGAAAAACCACTTGTCAAAACTATCTCCACGCCACAAGGATTGATACATACGGCGACCTACCTCTATGCACTCTCTGCTCAAAAGAGCTATACGCTTCCAGACATCACATTGAAGGCATTTAGCCCAAAGACGCACGAGCCCTACTTGCTTCACATACCCACACAACATTTTGAAGTGCAAAGTGTTGACAAAACAACCCTCGTAGACAAACATGACTCTCCTGCCCCACGTCATACAGACTGGTCTTGGTTGACTACTTTACTCAAGTATCTTTTTGTCTTTTTTGTAGGCTACTTCACTGCCTATGCCTTACGTTGGAAACGAAAAAAAGTACAAAAGTATGCACATCCACTCATAGAGAAGATAAAAGAGGCTAACACAGAAAAAATGTTGCTACAGGTACTCATGTCACATGAAGAAGGTAAACGCTTTACAGAGGTAATAGAAAAACTTGAAGCCTCACTCTATGGGAGTATAAAAACCCCACTCAAAACACTTAAAAAAGAAGCATTGGAGAAGATAAAATGAATGAAAAAATTGTAGCATTAAAAAAAGAGTTGTCAAAGGCTGTTGTCGGACAGGATATGATGATAGAAGGTCTGCTCATCGGACTACTCTGTGACGGGCACATTCTGGTCGAAGGGGTACCAGGTCTAGCAAAAACCACCACTATCAACGCTCTGTCTGCTGCACTGGGGCTAGACTCCAAACGTATACAGTTTACGCCAGACCTTCTTCCCTCTGACATTATCGGGGCACAAATATACAATCCGCAAGACCATAGCTTTAGCATCAAAAAAGGTCCACTTTTTACTCACCTTCTTTTAGCAGATGAAATCAACAGAGCACCCGCGAAAGTACAGTCTGCCCTGCTTGAAGTGATGCAGGAGAGACAAGTGACTATTGCCGATGAAACCTTTAAACTTGAGCGTCCGTTTTTGGTGATGGCAACACAAAACCCTATAGAGCAAGAGGGAGTGTATGCCTTACCAGAAGCCCAACTCGATAGATTTATGATGAAGTTAGTAGTCTTACACAACAATGAAGAGGAAGAACTTGAAATTATGCGAAAGGTAGCAAACAAAAGTTTTGAGCCTATCCAAGCCGTACTGCATAAAGAAGATTTGTTCGCGTTACAAAAAGAGCTTCAAAATGTACACATTGACCCAGAGTTAGAGCGCTACATCGTGCAACTCATTGCCGCCACAAGAGACCCTAAAAACTTTGGCTTGGAAGAAGTGTCTAACTGTCTGATGTTTGGTGCCAGTCCTAGAGCATCTATAGACCTCTACAAAGCCGCCAAAGCCAAAGCCTTTTTACGAGGAAATACTTTTGTAACCCCTGCAGATATAGGCTATGTCATCCACAATGTTTTACGCCACCGTATCGTTTTAAGTTATGAAGCACGTGCAAAAGGGATGAGCTCAGATGCTATCATCTCCAAAATTGTTGAGACACTTCCTATCCCGTAATGCATACTGCCCTTAAAGCCCTGCAACTCAAAGCCAGACACCAAGTCTATACCCTTTTAAGTGGGCACAACCTCTCTAAACTACATGGAGAGGGGTATGACTTTTCTGAACTTCGTGAGTACCAAATGGGAGATGACATCAGAAAGATAAACTGGACGATTACTGCGAAGCTTGGAAAGCCGTATATTAAAGAGTTACATGCCAACCGTGAACTCTCTGTTGTCGTGGCTGCTTTTATGGATGGAAGCCTCTATTTTGGTGCAGGCAATGACAAACAAAAAAAGCTTGCCGAAGTCGCTACCATCTTAGGGTATGCTGCGCAACAAAATGCTGACCTTTTTACAGGTATCGCCTACACGCAAGCGCGCACCATAGACACCCCTCCGACCAAACAGATATACCATATAGAACAGTTTTCACAGCAGCTTTTTGAAACTGCCTGTCTGCATACACAACTAGACACAAAACATGCCATACAAAATCTTTTTAAGCGTTTACATAAACCTTCACTTGTGTTTGTCTTAGGGGATTTTTTAGAAGAAGTTGACCTTTCACTGCTGGCACAAAAACATGAAGTAGTCGCCGTGATACTCAGAGAAAGAGAAGAAGAACAGCCTAAACGTCTAGGAGAAGTCACGCTCACTAGTCCGTACAGCAACAAAACCTTAGAAACCTACTTTGGAAAGAGAAATATAACCCACTACCTAGAAGCCTTTAAAGCCCATGAAGACAAACGCGAAGAGCACTTTACTCGCTACGGTATACGCTCGGTTAAAATCTTTAGTGACGAAGAGGTTATCTCAAAACTTGTCACCCTCTTTGCCTAAAACTTAAAGCCTTTAAAAAGGTCTCCCATTTTTCCCTTCAATACTTTGTTAAGCCCTTTGTTTATCTCTTTTTTTATTTTATGGTTAACCAGAGATGCAGGGTCTACCTCAACTTTAGGGTTGTCACTTGTACCATGAATGCTTCCATTAATCACATACTTTTCATACACAAAACTAAACTTGGCACTAAGCGCTTTTGATTTGTTCTGTAAACGTCCCTGCGTGATGTCAAACGAAGCGCTTGTACCTTTAGCACGTAAAGTAAAGGTTGTCACAGTTTTGCTCATGTTTGCATGGAGTTTTGTAGACTTAAATATAATCCTTGCAGGGTCTTTCCCTATAAACATTTTAACCGTTTGTGTGGTCTTGCTTGGTTTTATCTGAAAAGAAGTGATGGCTATATCTGCTACCCCTTTTGAGGTGGCGAGGTTATAGGTCACCACACCTGAAGCATTTCCTAACACTGTCTCTGCGATGCCAAGCATACGCATCACCCTTGTAACAGGCACAGTGCTTATCTTACTCTTGAAGTTGTCACCCACAAGGGTGTAGCCGATGTTCCCACCTAGTGATTTCGTACCCCCAGATACCCTTAACGTCTTGTCTTGTGTCAAAGTCCCTGCCAAATGCATTTTGCCATACATTTTTTTATCGGTAAGCGGGTAGAGCTTTTGCATATCAGCGATATCTACCGTATAGTTACTCTTAAGCACTTGGGTTTTGGTATCAAACACTGTGTTTTTAAGTGTGAGATTTGCCATAGTGCTTTTTACTGTTGTGTCTGCATACATGACTGCATTTTGGAGCTTACCTTGACTTGTTACACTAAACTTTAGCTTCAGAGGCTTATCTAGCAGTTTTTTCATCTGTGTAGGGTTAGTACTAAGCTGCTTTGCGTTAAGCGTAAAATGACCGTCTAAACGCTTGACATTAGGCATATCTACCTTCGCATCTACATTGCCATGCACATACAAAGGTAAACCTGTCAAGGCTAAGAGTTTTTCTAAAGAAAGCGTCTGTGCATCTAGCTTTGCTTTGCTACTGTCATAGTGAAACGTAAGTTTCTTTGCCAATCCCGTAGAGGTACCATCTACACTAAACGTCTTATCAAACTTCACTGTACCCTTGGCATGAAAAGGCGCTTTTTTCGTTGTTTTTACTTTTTTACTAGGCATAAACTGTTTGACATCTTTGAGGTTCACTTCATAGTTTGAAAAAAGTTTTTTGTTCGTAAACCCATACGTCATCTTTGAAAGTGTTACTTCTCCTAATGAAGAGTCTACCTTCGTTTTGGCTGTTAGTTGTTGTGCTTTTATTTTACCCTCTGAGCTAAGTGTAAAGGTACTGTTCTTAGGTAAGGTGTACCCTACTTCTTTGGCTAACACAGAAGCATTGAGTTTGCCGTTTTTAGCTTTCACGACATACGTTCCTGCATCCATGTCTTTTTCTATCTTGGCAGTGACATCCAGTGCCCCCGATGCGTACGCAGGTTGTTTGAGAAGTCGCAACATTTTGCTTATGGCAACATTTTCAAAAGAGAGGTCTATCTGCTCATTTACATCAAAGCGAAGCGTACCCCCTAGAGAATGGCTTTCCCCTTTTAAAGAGACCTTCTCCTCTTCTGCGCGCATCTCACCTGTCACCATCAAAGGCCCTGCCAGTTGATTTCTAGTCAATATACGCAGGTCTTTCACATCTACAGCGTAGCGTGTTTGTACTTTTTTCGATCTTAAGTCTACACTACCCTCCGTGGTTTTGAGTGTAAACAGATTACTTTTTGCCTCGGTATCAAAGACTACGCTGTCTCCGTTTAGCTTGACATTGAGTTGGGCATTGACATGGCTACCGTTAGGTAAAGTATAGCCATACTTTTTTGTAATAAACGCACGGTTAAAAAGCCCTTTAGACAAGCGAATCATCCCTTGCCCTTTCGCCCCTGCTTCACCGATGTCTGGCATGTCAATGTTTACATCGACTTTCCCCTCTGCGACAGCATCTTGCCCTGCTAGTAGTAAAATTTCAGAGAGTTTCACACCTTGCATCGTGGCTTTTATCTTGCGTGGCATTTGCTCTAGTACCATGAGTTTGTAGTCTAGTTTTGCATCCAGCGCTGTCCCTGTACCATCGACATAGAAGTTTTCTGCCAGTCCTTTAAAGTGCCCTTTGACATTTGCCTGACGTAGCAACATTTTTTCATACCTAAACTGTTTTGCCTGCACACGGTAGATACCCTCAAAAGACTGCGCCCAAACGTCATAGTTACTCACCACTTCCACAACGAGTTCTTTGTTTACAGACAAATGCAGTTTTGCTTGCTTGCTGTCCAAAGTAAACTTGTCCACCTTCACAGGCAAACCCGTCTCTTCTTGTAGTCTATCTTCGATGTAGCTTTGCAACACACCATTACCAGTACTACTATAAGCAAAGAAAATCCCAGCCCCCGAAAGAAGCACCAAAAACAAAATAACAAAAAGGGAAGAATATAGTATTTTTTTCATAGGTTTATTATAGCATGTAAAATTGGAAAACCCGTAGGGGTACCTCTTGTGGGTACCCGCCTATCTGCATGAATGTATCATTGGATGTGTTGCGCTGCTTTGATGAGGGTCTAGCGACCACGGGCAACCACAAGGGATTGCCCCTACGGTTTATTTACAATGTTTAATTTGAATACTTTTCCCCAATGCGGCCGCCACTGTCTTTGGTTTTGCGCCAGAAACGGTTTGTAGTTTTTGTTTTTCTTGTTCTGGATTCATTACTGACTCCGTAGCCAATCCCATATCTATCGCTGCACTTGCCAAAGTACCGATGCCTGGAACCAATGAAGTAACCCCACTAAGCATCTCCATGGCAGCGCGTCCATAATTGCCTTTATCAAACTCATCTGAAGCAAATTTTGCACCAAGTGCCAATCCTACTCCAGGTATCAGCTTCCCTGCCATTTTTCCTAAAAGTTTTCCTCCAGTTTTTTCAACCGCTTTGGTTGCAACTTGTTGACCTGCTTTAAGCTCTTGTACTCCAAAGGCGGCTGTTATACCATTACTCACTGTAGCTGTACCCATAATCATCGCTGTGTCCATAGTAGACATAACAGGAGGAGTATTGGGTTGTGAAGGTTGTGAGCCCATGTCTCCTGAAGGATAATTACCCTCTTGTGGCTCATCTGCACCAAGGGAGCCAGTCAAAGTATAAAGTCCGCCTACGACTCCTAGTGTTTTACCTACCTTACTTTTCATGAAAGATTTTCCCATTTCTTTGTACCAGCTTTTGGCT
>Ga0256829_1003908_pt1 | contig 10026 bp, 8 predicted proteins | sample 131447metaG_FD_185979 | JGI IMG/M metagenome (GOLD analysis project Ga0256829, IMG submission 185979) | Hydrothermal vent microbial communities from Lau Basin, Pacific Ocean - 131-447 | ecosystem: Environmental > Aquatic > Marine > Hydrothermal vents | place: Pacific Ocean: Lau Basin | collected...
ATACTTTTGACTATTTTATCAAATTCACCTTCTTTTAGGTTTTTTGTAGATTTGAAATTCATATGTTCAAGCATATGGGCAATACCGCTTTTTCCCATTACTTCGTTTCGGCTTCCTACTTTATAAAAAACATTGCTAGTAATTACATTGCTACCTTTATTCATAGGAATTGCAATAACTTCAAGATTATTTTTTAATTTATGAGTATAAAATTTATGAAGCATTATCTTCCTTTAATTCTAATTTTTTAGGAATATCAACTCCTATTGCTTCGCTTATATGATTAAATCCATCTTCTTTTAAATATTTTATAAGCCCTTCATTTATTTCTCTAATAAGCCCTGGACCTTTATAGATAATTCCGCTGTAAACCTGAAGCAAACTAGCTCCCGCTCTTATTCTTTTATAAGCCTCCTTAGCAGAATCTATACCCCCGACACTTACAATAGGAACTTTTCCAAAAACTTCACTTGCTACTATTCTTAAAACTTCATAACTTCTTTTTGCAAGAGGTTTTCCTGAAATTCCGCCTTTTTTAATAGGGGTGTTGATTAAATCATAATTTATAGTAGTATTTGTAATAATTATTCCATCAGCCCCATACATTACAGACAAATTTGCTAAATTTATAATATCTTTATTTTCCATATCGGGAGAAAATTTAATTAAAATAGGCTTATTTGTTAATTTTTTAAGCTCACTAAAAAGATTAGAAATAAACTCGGCATTTAAAAGGTCTCTAAGACCCGGGGTATTTGGAGAAGAGATGTTAATTACAAAAAAATCAACTACATCTTTTAATTCTTCCACTAATGTTTTATAATCTTCTATTGCCTTATCTTCAGGAGTTGCTTTGTTTTTACCGATATTTGCACCTATTGGCAAAATAAAAGGGTATATTTTTTTAAGTCTATTTTTAATTACATCAACTCCGTCATTATTAAATCCGTAAGCATTTTGAATAGCTTCTTCCTTAATCCATCTCCACGCTCTTGGCTTTTCGTTTCCTTCTTGTGCTCTAACAGTTACCGCACCAATTTCTCCCCATCCAAATCCAAGTGCTGGCCAGGCGTGAACCATAGTAGCGTTTTTATCAAATCCTGCTGCTACGCCTACTGGGTTTTTAAATTCAAGCCCCCATATGTTTTGTCTTATAGATTCATCTGTAATAAAATTTTTTTTAATTAAGGGATTAAAAAACAAAGGGCATCTTCTGGATGTTTTTAAAGCCATTTCTACTAAATGGTGTGTTTGTTCCGGGTCTATTTTATAAATTAATGGTTTTATTTTTTCAAACATATTAAACCTTTTCCCATACAGTGCCGTTTGGTGTATCTTGAAGTATAATTCCCATTTCTTTTAGCTCTTCTCTTATTTTATCTGCTTTTTCATAATCTTTTTCTTTTTTTGCTTCGTCTCTTTTTTTAATTAATTTATTGATTTTTTTCTTGCTTTCTTCATCAATTCCAGCTTGAAAATATTTATACGCATCACTTCCGCCAACTCCAAGAAGTTTATCAATAAATTCAATATTGCTTACTATTTTTTGTTTTAGCTCTTTTTTTGGGTTTTTATCAAGTTCTTCATTTGCATTTTTTACAAATTCATCAACAACAGCTAGGGTTTTTGAAATATTTAAATCTTCTTTCATAGCATTTAATAGATTTTCTTCAAACTCTTTATCTTTTTGTTTTTTACTTAATCCATAAACTCTTTTTTTTAGGCGGTAAAGTTTATCAAGTCTTTTTTTAGAAGCAATTAAATCCTCTTCACTAAAATTAAGAGGGGCTCTATAATGAGTACTCATTAAATAAAATCTTAAAACTTCCCCGGGGTAATGTTTTAGGGCATCTTTTACAAAAAAGCTGTTTCCAAGCGATTTACTCATTTTTTCGCCGTTAATATTTACAAATCCGTTATGCATCCAATATTTTGCCAAATGTCCTCCATATGCACAGTGGCTTTGTGCTTCTTCGTTTTCGTGATGAGGAAAAAACAAATCAGCCCCGCCCCCGTGAATATCAATTTCAAACTCTCCATCATAGGCAATATGTTTTTTAATCATAGCTGAACATTCAATATGCCATCCGGGTCTTCCTAATCCAAAAGGTGATTCAAAACATACATCACCTTCTCCTTTACACGCTTTCCATAAAGCAAAATCGGCAGGATTTTTTTTGCCTTCAGTATTAATTCTATGTATTACCTCATCGTCTTGACATTTATTTGAAAGGGAGCAATATTCTTCATCTTTAGAAGTATCAAAATAGATATCTCCATCAGGAAGTTTATAAGCATATTCTTTTTCTAAAAGTTTATTAATCAAATCAAACATAGCTTCAAGAGATTCGGTGGCTTTTGGTTCTATATCGGCTCTTTTTACATTGAGTGCCGCCATATCGTTTAAATAAGAATTTATATAATGAGTTGTAATTTCTTCCAAACTTTTACCTGTTTTATTCATTTTATTAATTATTTTATCATCTATATCAGTAAAATTTTTAACAAATGTTACTTTGTAACCTAAATTTTCAAGTGTACGTCTAAGCAGATCAAAACTTATAGAACTTCTAGCGTGTCCTAAATGCGCATTGTCATAAACAGTAGGTCCGCAGACATAAATTCTTGTTTCTTTTTCTTTTATAGGTTCAAATTTAACCTTTTTTTTCAAATGGGAATCGTAAATATACATTTTACTCCTTTATTAAATATATAATTTCTTTAAATCCTAAGCTTAAAAATATACTAACAAGTATAACAAAAATCAAATAAAATAAATACTTCTTCTCAAAAAAAGCCAAAAATTCCCTAAACCCAAACTCTTTTAAAGTCAGATAAAATAAGACAATTCCACCAATGCTACTGGCTAAGGCTAATCCTAAAACCTTCATTGGAAAAATTAAAATAAGGCTAAAAATAACATTTACACCAAGAGAAACAGCAGAAAATTTGGCAGCTTTTAGGTGTTTGTGTGTTGCATAAAGATAAGAAGAAAAAAGTTTATTAAGCCCAAAAGGAATAAGCCCTATCATATACATTATTAAAACTTGTGCGGTTATTATTGTGTCTTTATCGGTAAATGCACCTCTTTGAAATAGTATTTTAACTATTTTTTTTGAATTAAAAAGTGTAAAAATAAAAGCAAGTATCAAAATATAAAACAAATACCAAAATGCTTTTTTCATCTGATTTTTTGCTTCTTTGATTTTGTTTTGAGATAGAGCTTTTGTAATAGAAGGGAAAAGAACGGTTGAAGTTGCTATTGCAAAAAGTGCAAAAGGGAGTTGAAAAAGTCTGTTTGCATAATATAAATAACTAATACTTCCGCTTACTAAAAAAGTAGCAAGCCAAGTATCAAGAAATGCACTTATATGAGCTGTGGAATTTCCAAAAACAGAAGGTAAAAAATGTTTTTTGAATGTAGATATATTGGGTTTTTTTTTGCTTTTTGAACCGATACATAAAAGTTTTAAAATTTTTTTCTTTTTTGCCATTATCAAATGAACAATAACCTGGGCAATTCCACCTATAATAACGCCTATGCTCATATAAAAAATAATCTCATCTTTGCCTTTATGCATACTAAAAAGAAGAGCTGCTATTAATGAAATATTAAGTAAAGCTGTAGAAAAAGCAGTAGTAGCAAAATGTTTTTTGTATTGAAGAAGACTAGATAAAAATGTAACAATAAAAATTAAATCAAGATACCAAAAATTTATTGCAACAAGTGGAGCTGCAAGGCTTTTTTCATAATTACTGAAACCATAAGCCAGAATATCGGTAATTTGAGAAGAAAAAAATGTGACAATCAGGCTTAAAATAAGTATAATTACAAAAATATATATAAAAATTTTATATGCAAAAGATGGTTTATAGTTTGCTTTGGCAAAAGAGGGCAAAAAACTTTGGGTAAAAGCACCTTCGGCAAATATTCTTCTAAAAAGATTAGGGAATTTAAAAGCTACGAAGAATATATCCGAATAAATATTAGCCCCAAGCACGGAAGCACTTAACATATCACGTATGAATCCAAGTATTCTGGAATTAAATATTCCTAAAAAATTTATTATATATGATTTTATCATAAATGCAATTGTATCAAAAAGGAGAAGGATGGGGTTTTTTAATTTCAAAAAAAAAGTTGAAAAAAAAGAATTTCAACCAAAAGTTGTTTTAACGGAAAATGTAAATAAAGAACTTTTAAAAATTGCAAAAGAGTATGAGTTGCCTATTTCTTCTCTTGATTTTAAACTTCTTTCATATAAAACATATATTAAATTCCCTGATACAGATTTTTTAGAAGCTGATAAAGAGAGTTTAGAAAAGTTTATGATTAAAGAAAATTTATTAAATGAAGATTCTAAAATAAAACAGGTTTATGAAATAGAAATAATTAAATTCAGACCTTCAAATAATTTTGAACTTTTAGGTAAAATAATTGTAAATTCAAATTATACAAAAGCTGAATTTATAGTTTCTAAAAATTCTGTTTGTAAAATTAATAATATATATGAAAGAGTAAAAGAGGAATTAAATAAAAAAAAGATAAGAAACTCTTTATTAATTGATTTTTTGGATTTAATGGATGAAGATATCAAAAATCTTCAAAATATTATTTTTATTGATGAAAAATTAAATAATGATTTTAAAATTCGTCTTTGTGAAGGTATAGAATCTGTTAAAACGATCAATGGGAAAATTATTTATTATTTTAAAAAATATAAGACTAAAGAAAAAAAACTAATTTATCCGGTAAAAGAAGAAGAAAATTTAATTGAAATTATTTTGCCAAAAGAAGGTCAAAACGGAAGAGATTGTAAAGGGAAAATAATTAAAATTCAAAAAGCCAAAGAATTTAATGTTCCAAATATAGAATTTGATGAAAAAACAATAGAAAAAAAAATAAATGATGAAAGAATAAAATTTATTGCAAAAAGAGATGGTTATATTATAAAAGAAGATGGAAAATTTATTATAAAAGACAAAATGGAAGTAAAGCAGATAAATATTAGAACAGGTAATGTTGAAAATGCTGATAAAAGTGATATAAAATTAAAAATTAAAGAAAGTGATGTTTTAAAAGAAGCAATTGCTGATGATATGAGAGTGGAAACAACAGAACTTTATGTAAAAGGAAATGTAGGAAATAAAGCAAAAATTAAAGCAAAAAAACTTGAAATAAATGGACAAACACATAAAAATTCTAAAATATTAACTGAAGACGCTTTTATTAATGTTCACAAAGGTGAAGTTAAAGCAAAAAAAATTAAAATAAATAGACTTGAAGGTGGAATTGTAAGAGCTGAGAATGTGGAAATAGAATTGGCACTAGGAGGTATGGTTTATGCTAAAAATATAAAAATAAACAAACTTCTTTCACATAATAAATTTTTTGCAAGTAAACTTATACAAATATGTGAAGTAAAAGGAGAAGAAAATTTATTAGCTATTTCTCCAAAAAGAGTTTTAAAAGAGATTGATATTGAAGCTATGGAAAAAAGAATAACTCAAATAGACCAATATATAAATGTAAAAAAAAGAGAATATGAAAAATTAAAAAAAATATATTTAGAAAATAAAAATGCAATTGAAGAATATAAAAAACTTTATTTAAAAAATAAAAAAAACGGTAAGAAAACATCTCTTTTAGTAGTTAAAAAATTAAGAGAATTTAAAGAACTTGCAAATAAAATAAATGATTTTAAAACAGAAATATTGATCTTAAAAAAAGAAAAAGAGCATATTAAAGAAGAGATTGAATATCTTCAAAACGGAATTTACAAAGCAAAAATTATTTCAAATAGTAATTGGGAACCTTTTAATAGAATAATGTTTGAATTAATAGAACCACCAGTTCATTTTATATATGATACAAAAGTTGGTGATGAAAAATGTGGATTTAAGTTAAAAAGTGAAGATGAACTTAGAATTACAAAAATAAGGGTAAAAAATGATATATGCAATTAAAGGTGATATTTTTGAAAAAAATGAAGGTAAAATATATTTAAATACACAAAGTGGGCTAATTTATGAAATAAATGTTTCTTTAATAACATTTTCACAATTGGAAAAAGAAGAAAATGTTTTACTTTTAATAACAGAAATAATAAAAGAAAATGAATATACGCTTTATGGGTTTTTGCAAAAAGATGAAAAAAAACTTTTTGATTCACTGCTTAAAATAAACGGAGTAGGGCCAAAAGCTGCTCTTGGGATAATATCAACTCTTACACCTGAAGAATTTATGAATGCCATAAAAAATAGTGATGTAAATACATTAAAAAAAGTTCCTGGAATCGGACCTAAATCTGCTAAAAGAATTATTATGGAAATGGGCGAATTTGAAGTAAACAGCACTAATAATGAACAAACTCAGGCTATAATTGCACTTGAAAATTTAGGATTTAAAAAAACAGATATTTTAAAAGTTTTAAAAGATGAAAACGGAAGTGTAGAAGAACTTATTAAAAAAGCGCTCAAAAGACTTGGAAAGTAGAGAGTGGGTGAATGAGTGGATGGGTATATGGGTAAATGAGAAAATGGATATGCGGGTTAAAAATTATTCACACATCAACTCATCCACCCATTGACCCATATACATATTAACAAAGGAGTGAAATGAATTTTTTAATAATATTTGGAGGAAGCAGTTTTGAACATGAAATTTCAATAATTAGTGCTATAACATTAAAAGATAAAATCAAAAAACATAATTTAAAATTTGTTTTTGTAGATGATAAAAGAGATTTTTACTTAATAGATAAAATAAATATGAAAAGTAAATATTTCGCAAGTGGGGATTATAAAAAAGCCACTAAACTTGAAATAACAAAAGGCGGGTTTAAATATCAAAAAGGATTTTTAAAGAAAGATTATTATGTTAACTTTGATATAACAATAAACTTAATACACGGAAGAGACGGAGAAGATGGAAAAATTCCAGGAATGCTTGAATTTTTTAATATAAAATCTATTACTCCAAATATTGAAGCCGGTGTATTAAGCTATAATAAAGTTTTAACCAAAGATTTTGCAAAATTAAGAGGTGTTGAAGTAATAGATTATGAAATAATTACTGAGCCTAAAACAAAATTTGTATTTCCTGTCATTGTAAAACCTGCAAGACTTGGAAGCAGCATTGGTGTTAGTGTTGTAAAAAGTCAGGATGAATTTAATTATGCATTTGATGTAGCAAAAGAATTTGATGATTTGATTATTGTTGAGCCTTTTATTAAAGGAATAGAAGAATATAATTTGGCAGGATGTTTTACAGATGAATGGATTTTTAGCAAAGTAGAAAAAGTAGAAAAAAAAGAATTTTTAGATTTTGAAAAAAAATATATGGATTTTGCCAGAAAAGAGAGCAAAACAAATGAAATAGAAAAAAATTTGGCAGAAAAACTAAAAGAAAATTTCAAAAAAATATATAAAAATGAATTTGAAAATGCTTTAATCAGATGCGATTTTTTCTTTAAAGACGGAATTATTTATTTAAATGAAATTAATCCAATTCCTGGAAGTATGGCTAATTATCTTTTTGATGATTTTGATGATGTTTTAGAAAAACTTGCTAAAAATTTAAAAAAAGAAAAAGAGATAATAATTGATTATCAATATATAAATAAGATTCAAATGGCAAAAGGTAAATAGTGGCCAATTTTAATATGCATTTAAACACTGCAGCAGTAGTAAGCGGTATTTCAGCTGCTACTTTAGCCAGTGTTCATATGATAGATATTAAAACATCTTTTTACTGTTTTTTTGCGGGTATTATAGGTGGAATTTTACCGGATATTGACCATAACAATTCTATTCCCGTTAGGATTATACAGTTTGTTATAACAAATCTAGTAGCTTTTTTGATTGTGTATAATTATTTAGATGAATTAAAACCGTTAGAAACGGTGGTATTGTGGATTGGAATATATATTTTATTTGAAATTATTTTTTTCTTTTTTAAGAAATTAACAACCCACAGGGGAATAATACATTCAATTCCTATGGGAATTTTATTTGGACTTATTACCATTTTATTTTTAAAAAATATTTTGCATTTAAATCTTATTGTTTCTTATTATATCGGAATTTTTATTTTTATAGGATATTTAACGCATTTGGTTTTAGATGAAATTTACAGTGTTGATTTGACAGGAAATAAAATCAAAAAATCATTTGGAAGTGCTTTAAAGGTTTGTTCTAAAGATACAAGAATAAATCTATTGATTTATTCTTTAATTATAATGTTTTTTTTATTTTTACCAAAAAAATTAGAATTTTTTAATTTGATAAAGGAAATTTTACATGTTTAATTTAATTATTCATTTTATAACTTCGTTTGCTGTAGCTTTTTATTTAATAACTGTTTTACAATGGTATAACTATAAAATTAATAGAATAATTTTTCATTTTCATAAAATAAGATGGCATATTTTTTATTTTGTAATACCTCTTATTACATATATTTTTGCAGTCAAATTTTTTTGGATTTATTTTATTTTCGGGTATATTCCGGCTTTACTTTTATGGTTTAAAAAAATAAATAAGCCTTTAAATATTACAAAAAGAGTAAAAAGATTTTTTTTAATTTTAGGATTTATAGAAACAATTAATTTAGTATTTATGAATAAACTACATTATAATCCGGGAATTGCTTTATTTTTTGTTTTGTTTTTAACTGTTTTTATAGCTGAAATTATTGAATATATTATGTTTTTAAAATATAAATCAATAGCTAAAAGAAAATTAAATGAGATTAATCCAAAAATTATTACTATAACGGCAAGTTACGGGAAAACTTCTATCAAAAATTTTGTATATGAAATTCTTAAAGATAAATTCAAAACATATAAAACTCCAAGAAGTGTAAATACAATAAAAGGTATTGTTTTAGATATTAATACAAAATTGCCTATTGATACTCAAATTTATGTAACGGAAGCTGGAGCTAGAGAAAAGGGCGATATTAAAGAGATAGTTAAGTTTTTAGAAAATGAATATTCTATCCTTGGTAAAATAGGTCCTCAACATATAGAATATTTTAAAACCTTAGAAAATATTAAAAATACAAAACTTGAAGTTTTTGACACACCTAAACTTAAAAAAGGCTTTTCTTATGAAGTTCCTTATAATAAAAAAGTGGAAGTTATAAAAGAAAAAATTTCAAATGTAAAAGCTACTCTTGATGGAACTGAATGGAATTTGGAAATTGAAGGAGAGAAACATCGTTTCAAAACAAATATTTTAGGTGGATTTAATTCGATAAATATTTCACTTGCAATTTATCAAGCCTATGAATTTATAAAAGATATTGAATATATAAAACAAAAAGTTTTAAATCTTCCTTTTATTCCTCACAGACTTCAAAAAATAAAAGTAGGGGGTAAAATTATTATTGATGACAGTTTTAATGGTAATATTGAAGGAATGATTGAAAGTTTTGAAATAATAAAAAGATATCCTGGCAGAAAAGTTATTGTAACTCCTGGGCTTGTAGAAGCAAATAATGAATTAAATGAAAAAATAGCTAAAAAAATAGATGAAATTTTTGATTTAGCTATAATTACGGGTAAAATTAATAAAGATATTTTATGTAAAAATATTTCTAATACAGATAAAGTTTATCTTGGAGATAAATCAAAGCTTGAAAAGATACTTTCTGATTTAACAAAATCAGGGGACTTGATAATATTTAGCAATGATGCACCTGAGTATTTATAAGGAATCACTATGTTTATCATACTTAATGAATAGGTTGACTTAATGTATTACATTGGGACAAGTGGATATTATTATAAAAACTGGGTAGGGGATTTTTATCCTTCTGATATGCCAAAATACAGATATTTGGAATATTATATTAAGTTTTTTAATTCACTTGAACTTAATTCCACTTTTTACAGATTTCCTAAAATCACTACAATAAAAAATTGGAAATATAAAATAAAAAATAATTTTAGGATTTCAATTAAAGCAAACAGAATTATTACTCACACAAAAAAATTAAATTGTAATAAAAATTATCTAAAT
>Ga0256829_1003909_pt1 | contig 10023 bp, 9 predicted proteins | sample 131447metaG_FD_185979 | JGI IMG/M metagenome (GOLD analysis project Ga0256829, IMG submission 185979) | Hydrothermal vent microbial communities from Lau Basin, Pacific Ocean - 131-447 | ecosystem: Environmental > Aquatic > Marine > Hydrothermal vents | place: Pacific Ocean: Lau Basin | collected...
CCACCCTGGCGACCGCACTGCTGCTGGCGGCCACTGGCGTCAGCGCCGCCGAAGGGGACATCAGTGCCAACGTGGCCCTGGCCACCGACTACATGTTCCGCGGCGTGTCCCAGACCGACAACCAGTTCGCCATCTCCGGCGGATTCGATTGGAGCCACGCCAGCGGCATCTACCTGGGCACCTGGGCCAGCAACGTGAACTTCGGTACCGCCCCGGATCCCAGCACCGAGATCGACCTCTATGCCGGCTATTCCGGCAAGGTCGGGGACATCGGCTATGACCTCGGCTTCCTGCACTACGACTACCCGGGTGCCAGTGAGCTGGATACCAACGAGGTCTACGTGGGGGCCAGCTACAGCTACTTCAGCGCCAAGCTGTCCTATTCCAACGATCTGGCCTTCGTCAGCCCGACCAAGAGCGACAGCGCGACCTACCTCGACCTGGGCGCCGAGTACGAGGTGATGGACAACGTCACCGTCTCCGCCCACGTCGGCTGGTCCAACGGCGATGCCTTCAAGACCGCCTCCGGCAACAAGGTGGACGGTTACGTGGACTACAAGCTCGGCGTCTCCACCTCCTTCAAGGGCGTGGACCTGGCCCTGGACTACATCGACTCGGACAGCGACGCCGAGACCCTGTTCGGCACGAGCCTGACCGACAGCCGGGTGATGTTCACGATTTCCAAGAGCTTCTGAAGCCCGCGTTGGGCCCGCCGCGGCGGGCCCGTCTTTTTACCGGAGGTAAGCGACCATGAAGTTAGTTACGGCAATCATCAAGCCCTTCAAGCTGGATGACGTGCGCGAGGCACTGCACGAGATCGGCGTGCAGGGGATCACGGTCACCGAGGTGAAGGGCTTCGGGCGCCAGAAGGGTCATACCGAACTCTACCGCGGTGCCGAGTACGTGGTGGACTTCCTGCCCAAGGTCAAGCTCGAAGTGGCGGTCACCGAGGCGCTGGCGGACCGGGTGATCGAGGCCATCACCCAGGCGGCCAACACCGGCAAGATCGGTGACGGCAAGATCTTCGTATTTCCCATCGAACAGGTCATCCGCATCCGCACCGGCGAGACCGGCGCGGACGCGCTCTGAGACGGAGGAGGTTTCCCATGCGTTTTTCGCGAACCAAGATGGCATTGGCGGGCCTGCTGCCGCTGGTCACGCCCATGCTGGCCCATGCCGAGGACAAGCTGAGCAGTGGTGACACCGCCTGGATGCTCACGGCCACGGCCCTGGTGTTGTTCATGACCATCCCCGGCCTGGCGCTGTTCTATGCCGGCATGGTGCGTTCCAAGAACGTGCTGTCGGTACTCATGCAGTGCTTCGCCATCACCTGTCTGGTGACCGTGCTCTGGGCCCTGTTCGGTTACAGCATCGCCTTCGGCGGCAGCGGTCCCTGGTGGGGTGGCCTGGGCAAGGCCTTCCTGCATGGTGTCGGCGTGGACGGCCTGAGCGGCTCCATCCCGGAGACTGTGTTCATGGTGTTCCAGATGACCTTCGCCATCATCACGCCGGCGCTGGTGGTGGGCGCCTTCGCCGAGCGCATGAAGTTCTCGGCCCTGCTCTGGTTCATGGGTATCTGGCTGCTGGTGGTCTATGCCCCCATCGCCCACTGGGTCTGGGGTGACGGCGGCTGGCTCGGCGGCAAGAGCATCCTGGACTTCGCCGGTGGCACCGTGGTGCACATCAATGCCGGTATCGCCGGCCTGGTGGCGGCCCTGGTCGTGGGCAAGCGCAACGGCTATCCCACCACTGCCATCATGCCCCACAACCTGACCCTGACGGTGACCGGTGCCTCCATGCTGTGGGTGGGCTGGTTCGGCTTCAACGCCGGCTCCGAGCTGGCGGCAGACGGCACCGCGGGCATGGCCATGGCCGTGACCCAGATCGCCACGGCCATGGCGGCGCTGGCCTGGATGTTCACCGAGTGGATGGTGCACGGCAAGCCCTCGGTCCTGGGCATCGTCTCCGGCGCGGTGGCGGGCCTGGTGGCGATCACGCCGGCATCGGGCACGGCCGGCCCCATGGGGGCGCTGGCCATCGGCGCGGCCGCGGGTGTGGGCTGCTTCCTCGGTGCCACCCGGATCAAGCGGGCCTTCGGCTACGACGATTCGCTGGACGCCTTCGGTGTCCACGGCATCGGCGGTATCATCGGCGCCCTGCTCACCGGTGTGTTCTGTGCGCCCTCCCTGGGCGGTGCCGGCTTCGGCGACGGCATCAGCAGCATCGGCCAGCAGCTCGGGGTGCAGACCCTGGGCGTGGCGGCGACCCTGGTCTACACGGCGGTTGCCACCTTCATCATCCTCAAGGTCCTGGACCTGGTGATGGGGCTGCGGGTCAGCCGCGAGGCCGAGACCGAGGGGCTGGACCTCGCCCTGCACGACGAGCGGGGCTACAGCCTCTGATTCCCGGCTGCAGCCAGGGATCGTCGGACGGTGACGGGCGCCCTGTGGGGCGCCCGTTGCCTTTTGGGATTGCGGCGTTCAGAGCTGCTTGTGGGCGCCGTCGCAGAAGGGCTTGTCCTGGCTGTGCTTGCAGCCACACAGCCAGACCTTGGTCTTTTCCGCCAGCTCGAACTTGACCGGTTCGAAACCGGTGCCCTTGTGGGAGCCGTCGCAGAACGGCTGGTCCTTGGAGCGGCCGCAGGCACACCACCAGTAGGTGCCGGCCTCGAGCTCGAGGGCATAGGGTTTCTTCTGGGCGATGACAGGTTCTTCCATGGTGGGCATCCTCCACTGATGTCTATGCGGTACCATAGCCAGCCGGGAACCCGGCGTCAAAGCGGAGGGGAGGATCCTGGCATTCTTCGAGGCAATCGATCTGGCCGGTGCCGGCTTCGGTCCCGTCGACCTGACCCTGGCGCGGGGTGAGGTGCTGGTGATCGCCGGGCCCTCGGGCGGCGGTAAGAGCCGCCTGCTGCGGGCGCTCGCCGACCTGGATCCGCACCAGGGCCAGCTGCGGCTCGAGGGCCATACCCCGGAGGCGCTGGGCGGGCCGGCCTGGCGCCGCCGGGTGGCATTGATGCCGGCGGAACCCGTCTGGTGGGCGGAGCACGCGGGCGCGCATTTCCCGCGCCCGCCGGCGCCGGAGGCGCTGGCGGCCCTGGGCCTGCCGGCGGACATCCTGGAGCGCCCGGTGTCGCGCCTGTCCACCGGCGAGCGCCAGCGGCTGTGGCTGCTGCGGTTGCTGGCCAACCGGCCACGGCTGTTGCTGCTGGACGAACCCACCGCCAACCTGGATCCCCAGAGCCGGTTGCGGGTGGAACGCCGGCTGGAGGCCGAGCGGCGGGCCGGTGACATGGCCATGGTCTGGGTGACCCATGACCCGGCCCAGGCCGAGCGGGTGGCCAGCCGTCGCCTGTGGATGGTCGGTGGCCGGTTGCAGCGAGAGGCGCCGGCGGTGAGGGCGGAGGCATGATCCGCCTGGACGGTTGGGACCTGGCCGTCGCCGCCAGCCTGGTTTTGCTGCTGGGCCTGCTGTCGGGCCGCTGGGATCGGCGTCTGGCGCGCAGCCTGCTGGTCGCCGCCCTGCGCACCACGGTGCAGTTGTTGCTGGTGGGGCTGGTGCTGCGGCTGGTGTTCCAGCGCGCCGGCCTGGGCTGGGTCACGCTCATCGCCCTGGTGATGCTGGCCGCCGCCGCGCGCGAGGTCCGGGCCCGCCAGCACCGGCCCTTTCGAGGGGGGTGGGGCTTTGGCATCGGCGCCCTGTCCATGTTCCTGTCCTCGTTTTCGGTCACCCTGTTCGCCCTGCTGGCGGTGGTGGGGCCGCATCCCTGGTACCAGCCGCAGTACGCCATTCCGCTCCTGGGCATGATGCTGGGCAACACCATGACCGGCGTCGCCCTGGGCCTGGACCGCTTCACCCAGGGGGCGCGCGAGCGCCGGCCCGCCATCGAGGCCCGGCTGATGCTGGGGTTCGAGGCCGCGGACGCGGTGCGCGAGCTGCGCCGCGACAGCCTGCGCTCCGGCCTGATCCCCATCATCAATTCCATGGCGGCGGCGGGGTTGATCAGCCTGCCGGGCATGATGACCGGCCAGATCCTGGCCGGTTCGCCGCCGGTGGAGGCGGTCAAGTACCAGGTGATGATCATGTTCCTGGTGTCCAGCGGCACCGGCCTGGGGGTGATGGCGGCGGTCTGGGTGGCGGCCCGGCGGCTGTTCGATCAGCAGCAGCGGCTGCGCCTCGACCGCCTCGCCTGAGGCCGGCCGGCGCCAGGGGCCGGCATGCTAGAATGCCGCCGCGTCCCGTTCCCTTTCCGGTGACCTTCCATGCCCACGCGCATCCGCGAGATACCGTACAACTACACCTCCTTTTCCGATCGGGAAATCGTCATCCGTTTCCTGGGCGAGGAGATGTGGGACGTGATCGATGCCCTGCGCTCGGCGCGCCGCACCGGTATCTCGGCCCGCATGCTGTTCGAGGTGCTGGGCGATCTCTGGGTGGTGACCCGCAACCCCTACATCCAGGACGACCTGCTCACCCACCGCAAGCGGCATGCCTCCCTCATCCATGCCCTGCATCACCGCCTGGACCAGATCCTGGCCCGTTCCGACGGTGATGCGCGGGTGGAACGCCTGGTTGAGCGGACACGGGCCGCGGTGGCGGAGTTCGAGGCCTGGTTCCCGCGCACCCTGGCCTTGCGCCGGCGGGTCCAGCGGCGGCTGGCCCGGGTGACGCGCCGGGACAACATCGACTTCAGTGGCCTGGCCCGGGTGTCCCATGCCACCGACGCCACCGACTGGCGGGTGGAGATGCCCTTCGTGGTGGTGACGCCGGATACCGAGGCGGAGGCGGGGGCGGTGGTGCGCGCCTGCATCGAACTGGACCTCAACGTCATCCCGCGCGGGGGCGGCACCGGCTATACCGGCAGTGCCGTGCCCCTCCATGCCGAGTCGGTGGTGATCAACCTGGAGAAGCTCGACCGCCTGGGCGAGGTGGAGATGCGGCCGGTGGCGGGCCTGGCGGAGCCCGTGCCCAGTATCCGCGCCGAGGCCGGGGTGGTGACGCGGCGGGTGGCGGAACGGGCCGAGGCCGCGGGTTACGTGTTCGCCGTGGATCCCACCTCCCAGGACGCCTGTACCATCGGCGGCAACCTGGCCATGAACGCCGGTGGCAAGAAGGCGGTGCTCTGGGGCACGACCCTGGACAACCTGCTGTCCTGGCGCATGGTGACGCCGGACGGGAACTGGCTGGAGGTGGAGCGCCTGGACCACAATCTGGGACGGATCCACGAGCAGGCCCGCGTGCGTTTTCGCCTGACCCGGTTCGGGCCCGATGGCCGCAGCCGCCTGGGTGAACCCGAGCTCCTGGAGATTCCCGGCCCCAGCCTGCGTCGCCAGGGGCTGGGCAAGGACGTGACCGACAAGTTCCTCTCCGGCCTGCCCGGGGTGCAGAAGGAGGGCTGTGACGGCCTGATCACCTCGGCGGTGTTCGTCCTGCACCGGATGCCGCGCTTCACCCGCACCCTGTGCCTGGAGTTCTTCGGTCACGACCTGCGCCGGGCGGTGCCCGCCATCGTCGAGACCAAGGACTTCCTCGATGCCAGCCCGGACGTGGTGCTGTCGGGCCTGGAACACCTGGATGCCCGCTACCTGCGCGCCATCGACTACAGCACCAAGGCCCCGCGCGGGGAGCTGCCGCGGATGGTGCTGCTGGTGGATGTCTCCGGCGACGACGAGGCGGCAGTGGCGGAGGCCGCCTCGGTGGTGGTGCGCATGGCCAACGCCCGTGGGGCCGAGGGCTTCGTGGCGGTCAGCCCCGAGGCGCGCCAGGCATTCTGGGCCGACCGGGCCCGCACCGCGGCCATCGCGGCGCACACCAATGCCTTCAAGGTCAACGAGGACGTGGTCATTCCGCTGGAGCGGCTGGCCGACTACGAGGCCGGCATCGAGCGCATCAACATCGAGTATTCCATCCGCAACAAGCTGGACATCCTCGCCGCCCTGCAGGCCTTCTTCGAGCAGTCGTTCGCCGCGGGGCTGGCGCAGCAGCCGGGCATGGACAGCGAGGAGGCGCGGGCCATCGCCGAGGGCAAGCGGGCGGCGGCCCTGGCCCGGCTGCAGGAGGTGGCCCAGTGCTGGCGGCGCTGGCTGGAACACCTGGACGATCCGGCCCGGGACCATGCCGATCTGGCACGCTGTGCCGATGTCGGACAGCTGCAGCCCGGTGACCGGCTGCTGGACCTGCTGTTGCGGGACCAGGTGCGGATCTCCTTCCGCAGCCAGGTGCGCGCGCCGCTGCGGGAGATCTTCTCCGGGCTGGAGTGGCGCTGGCTGGTGGAACGGCTGGACGCCATTCACGCCGAGGTGCGGGCCGGGCGCCTGTTCGTCGCCACCCACATGCATGCCGGTGACGGCAACGTCCATACCAACATCCCGGTGCATTCCAACGACTACCGCATGCTGCACGAGGCGGACCGCATCGTCGACCGGGTCATGGCCCTGGCCCGGTCCCTGGACGGGGTCATCTCCGGTGAGCACGGCATCGGGCTGACCAAGATCCGCTACCTCGAACCGGACAACGTCGATGCCTTCGTCCGCTACAAGCGGCAGGTGGATCCGGAGGAACGTTTCAACCGCGGCAAGCTGATGCCCGGCTCCGGGCTGGACCAGGCCTACACCCCCTCCCTGCGCCTGGTCCAGCAGGAGGCCCTGATCCTGGAGGAGAGCGAGCTCGGGGATCTCAACGACGACATTCGCAACTGCCTGCGCTGCGGCAAGTGCAAGCCGGTGTGCAACACCCACGTGCCCCGCGCGAATCTGCTCTATTCGCCGCGCAACAAGATCCTGGCCACGGGGCTCATCATCGAGGCCTTCCTGTACGAGGAGCAGACCCGGCGCGGCATCTCGCTGCACCACTTCGACGAGATGAACGACGTCGCCGATCATTGCACCGTCTGCCACAAGTGCCTGCCGCCCTGCCCGGTGAACATCGACTTCGGTGACGTCAGCATCCGCATGCGCCACATCCTGCGCAGCCGTGGCCAGAAGCGCACGGTGCCCGCGGCCCGGGCCGCCATGGCCTTCCTCAACGTGACCGATCCGGCCGCTGTACGTTTGCTGCGCCGGCTGCTGGTCCGCTGGGGCTATCCGGCCCAGCGCCTGGGCTGGCATGCCGCGCGCCTGCTGCGCCTGGCGGGCGACGGGCGCCCGCCACCCGCCACGGGGGGGCGCATGTCGATGCCGGTGCAGGTGCGCCGCATGCTGGACAAGCCGCTGCCGGTGTCCGTGCCGGAGCGCACCCTGCGCCAGGTGTTGGGCCTGGAGGATGGCCGCATGGTGCCCATCGTGCGGGATCCGGCGCGGGCGGAGGCGGGCGCCGAGGCGGTATTCTATTTTCCCGGCTGTGGCTCGGAACGCCTGTTCTCGCGCATCGGTCTGGCCACCCTGGCCATGCTCTACGACCTGGGGGTGCAGACGGTGCTGCCGCCGGGGTATCTCTGCTGTGGCTATCCGCAGAAGGCGGGGGGCGACATCGAGCGCGGCCGGCGCATCACCACCGACAACCGGGTGCTGTTCCATCGCGTGGCCAACACCCTCAACTATCTCGACATCCGCACCGTCATCGTCTCCTGCGGCACCTGCATGGATCAGTTGCAGCAGTACGCCTTCGACCGCATCTTCCCGGAGTCGCGGCTGCTGGACATCCACGAGTACCTCATGGAACAGGGCGTGGCGCTGGCGGACGACGGCGGCATGCGCTATCTCTATCACGACCCCTGCCACACGCCCATGAAGGTGCACGAGCCCCTGGCCGTGGCCCGCCGGCTCATGGGGGCCGAGGTGAGGCTGTCTGACCGCTGCTGCGGCGAGGCCGGTACCTTCGCCGTGGCGCGGCCCGACATCGCGGCCCAGGTGCGCTATCGCAAGCTGGAGGAGCTGCGGGCCGGGCTGGGGGCGCTGACCGGCAGCGAACGGGTGGCGGCCGGGCAGCGGGTGAAGATGCTGACCTCCTGTCCGGCCTGTCAGCAGGGCCTGTGCCGCTATCGTGCCGAGACCGGGCTGGAGACGGACTACATCGTGGTGGAACTGGCGCGCCGGCTCATGGGCGAGGACTGGGAACAGGGTTTTCTACGCCGGGTGCAGCAGGGCGGGATCGAACGCGTGTTGTTGTGAGGCAGGCCATCATGGGACGCTGGCTGATCGTGCTCGGGTTGATACTGCTGGTCACGGGGTTGCTGTGGCCCTGGCTCAGTCGCCTCGGCCTGGGGCGGCTGCCGGGGGACATCGTCATTGAGCGCGGCAATTTCCGGTTCTACTTTCCGCTCACCAGTTCCATCGTCATCAGCCTGTTGCTGAGTCTGCTGTTCTGGCTGTTCCGGCGCTGATCCGCTGCCCGCATCATTGTTGGGCACGCTCGCTGCGCTCGCTTTGCCCAACCTACGGGTGAGGAGTGAGGAGTGAGGTGTAGGATGCGCAAAGGCGGGCAGCGCCGTGCGCATCAGTGGTATGAGCCACGGAACCACCCCGAAACACACGGAATCGCAAGGGGTGAGGTGTAGGATGCGCAAAGGCCCGAAGGGCCGTGCGCATCATCGAGGGCGCGCCGTGCGTTCACCCGAATCACCCTCACAACCTGGGCGGCCGGTCCTTGCCGTGCTCGTGATCGTACTTCGCCTGACATTGACTGCAGCGTTCCGCTTCCGGCTCGATCAGCAGGCGCTCCGTCTCGACCGGTCCACCGCAATCGATACAGACCCCGTAGCGCCCTTCCCGCACCCGCCACAGCGCCCGTTCCACCGCGGCCAGCTCCGCCAGCTCGTTGTCGATCAGGCCGTAGTCGAGATCGCGCAACAGGTAGGCCACCGACTGGTCGCCCGGATCGGCGACCCTGCCGGCGAGTTCGATGTAGCTCTGTTCGTCCGACGCGATGAGCCGCTGGCGGATACGCTCGCGCAGCGTGTCGAAGCGTTCCTGCAGCCGTGCCGCCAGGGCCTGGACCGTCCGGGGATCCGGCGTGATGCGTCCGGTTTCTGCCTCCATGAGCCCGTCCCCCTCTGTTGCCGGTATGCGTCACTCCTGTCTGGCATATGGGGGTCGCCGGCCGGCTTTCAAAGCCGCCTCAGCTCAGGGTCTCGACCCCGTTCGGCGTGCCCAGAAGCAGGATGTCCGCCGGGCGGATGGCGAAGATGCCCACCGTCACCACACCGGGGAGGTTGTTGAGTTCGTCCTCCAGTGCGACCGGATCCATGATGTCCAGGCCATGGATGTCCAGGATCTCGTTGCCGTTGTCGGTGACGAAGCCCTCGCGCAATACCGGGCGGCCGCCCCGCTTCACCAGCTCGCGGGCCACCAGGCTGCGGGCCATGGGGATGACCTCGATGGGCAGGGGGAAGGCGCCCAGGCGGTCCACCAGTTTGGACTGGTCGCAGATGCACACGAACCGGCGGCTGGCCGCGGCCACGATCTTCTCCCGGGTCAGGGCGCCGCCGCCGCCCTTGATCAGGTGCAGGTGACGGGTGGTCTCGTCGGCGCCGTCGATGTAGACCGAGATCTCGTCCACGGCATTGAGGTCCAGCACCGGGATACCGTGGCCGCGCAGCCGTTCGGCGGAGGCGTTGGAACTGGCCACGGTGCCCTCGATCCGGCCCTTGACCCGGGCCAGGCCATCGATGAAATGGTTGGCGGTGGAGCCGGTGCCCACGCCGATGACGGTGCCGGCCTCCACATAGTCCAGGGCGGCCTCTGCCACCTGCTTCTTCAGTTCGTCCTGGTTCATGGATCACCTCCCTTCAGGATTTCTGGGGCGCATGATACCGGATTCGGGCGGTCCCGGCGCGGGGGCATGACCTGTGCGCCATGCAACTGCTATGATGAACCGCCATGCCGTTACGCTATCTCAAGATGATCCTCAATGCCCGTGTCTACGACGTGGCGCGGGAGACGCCGCTGGAGGCGGCGCCGGGGCTGTCCGGGCGCCTGGACAACCGGGTCTGGCTCAAGCGCGAGGATCTGCAGCCGGTGTTCTCCTTCAAGCTGCGCGGGGCGGCCAACCGTATCGCCCATCTGGCGCCGGCGGATGCCGAGC
>Ga0256829_1003910_pt1 | contig 10021 bp, 9 predicted proteins | sample 131447metaG_FD_185979 | JGI IMG/M metagenome (GOLD analysis project Ga0256829, IMG submission 185979) | Hydrothermal vent microbial communities from Lau Basin, Pacific Ocean - 131-447 | ecosystem: Environmental > Aquatic > Marine > Hydrothermal vents | place: Pacific Ocean: Lau Basin | collected...
AAACCGAATATACGCTCGCATTTTACTTTTTTACACAACATCTGTTGCTAAACAGGTGGAGTCCATATACATCCATGCCTCAGACGGCTGTAAAAAGTCATTGCCTACCCTCACATCGCCCAAACCAATCCCGTTAGCCTAGCCATTGGCATAAGTCGACAACAACTTTTTGATTCTTCACTCTTGTTCTTCTGAGTCGTCTTGCTCTTCGCTAAGTACGGCCCACACATCGTGCTCGTTAGCGTGAATTACTTCTGCCCAAACTCTGTCACCGGGTTTAACGTCGTATACGCCATTTAGGTGAACAACACCATCGACCTCTGGTGCATCGGCGTAAGTACGGCCTACAGCACCCTCGCTATCTACGCTATCAATCACTACTTGATACTCGTTGCCAATACGGGCTTTTAATCTCGCAGCACTGATTTCACCTTGAACTTCCATAAAGCGGGCGAGTCGTTCTTGCTTTATGTCTTCTGGCACTGGATCTGGCAAATCATTGGCTCGTGCGCCTTCAACAGGAGAATAAGCAAATGCACCTACACGGTCTAATTGTGCTTCGCGGATAAAGTTGAGTAGTTCCTCAAACTCTTCTTCTGTCTCACCTGGAAAGCCAACGATAAAGGTTGAGCGAATAATCAGAGTAGGGCAGATTTCTCGCCATTTTTTGATGCGCTCAAGGGTTCTATCTGCGCTACCTGGGCGTTTCATCAATCGCAAAATACGTTTATTCGCGTGCTGAAATGGAATATCTAAGTAAGGCAGTACCTTGCCTTCATTCATCAACGGAATAAGGTCATCTACGTGTGGGTAGGGATAAACGTAATGCAAACGCACCCATATGCCCATTTCACCAAGCTTTTCACACAATTGCTGCATGTGCGCTTTTACCGGCATTCCGTTCCAGAATCCGGTGCGGTGTTTCACATCTACGCCATAGGCACTGGTGTCTTGTGAAATAACGAGTAATTCTTTTACACCAGCGGCTTGTAATCGCTTGGCTTCATCTAAAATTTCTCCAACAGGGCGGCTCACTAGGTCGCCACGCATCGAAGGAATAATGCAAAAAGTACATCTGTGGTTGCAGCCTTCTGATATTTTTAAGTATGCGTAATGTCGAGGCGTAAGCTTTACACCATGGTCGGGAATTAAGTGTTCAAAAGGATTGTGTTGGGGTTTTGGCAAATGGCTGTGAACTTGTTCTACAACACTCTCGTAGGCGTGAGGGCCTGTTATTGCGAGCACATTGGGGTGTACTTCGCGAATTTCATCTTCTTTAATTCCTAAGCAGCCAGTAACAATGACTTTACCGTTTTCTTTTAGCGCTTCACCAATGGTATCTAAAGATTCTTGTACGGCGGCATCGATGAATCCACAGGTGTTTACAATAACCAGATCTGCGTCATTGTATGTCGGCACCACATCGTAACCTTCGGTTCTTAGCTGGGTAAGAATGCGCTCAGAGTCAACGAGGTTTTTTGGGCAGCCAAGCGAAACAAAACCTATTTTGGTTCCGTTGCTGGTACTAGTATTGAGCTCCTTTGACCGCTGTTCTAACACCTTACTTGGTGTTTCCATTGTAGTGGTTTGGTTTGGATCAAATGTTTCAACAGCCATGGCGCTAATAAATCCTACGTAATAATTGTGCTGGTGTAATTTCGCGGGTGCGGATTATACAGAAATGCTAAAGCGTCTGCACTAGCTAAACTTACCTGCTTAATAGAGTCAAAGTACCATAAACTTAGTTTTCGGGTTTGTTTTTTACAATTAGTCCCGATATTAAGCCCATTGGCAACAAGTCTTATTATTCATGCTAAAACTTCCACTAAATTGTTACGACGAATCAGGCAGAATACTCCCACCAAAATGGTATTACTGGCTATGTGGTTTTTTGTGCATTGATTGGTTGGTTTTTGTGCTGTCGTTAGCTTCTCGAGAACACACTACCGAACTACTGTCGTTCTTTTATCCCAGTCGTTCAGGTTTGATAGTATCGTTAGTAACCTCTATGCCAATTTTGACGTCACTAGTTTTAGTGAGCCAGCGAGAACGTCTTTGGAAGAAGTCGTGGCTTAAATGGTCGTCTGCAATAATGCCTTTACTGGTTTTAGGAACTTCGGGGCTAATAAGTGCTCAGTTGTATCACTTGTTTATAGAGCATTGGCGTTTCGAGTGGGTGAGCGCCATTCGTATTACTGGCGCCGTGTTGTGTATTTATGTTTTTTTGAAGAGCCGACACTTACACTATATGCGTAACGATTGGTTAGCTCTTTAGCGGCGTACTTCCCGTAACTTACTGCCTATGGTTTGATAGGGCATTATCGAAGTATTTTTTCACACTGATTTGACTATCATTAACCAGGCGTTCGTAGCAAATACCAGCAAATGCATACGAGTTAGCGCCAATCACGAGTAATACGTAGGGTGCATCTGGGTTACTTTGATCATAAAGCCACTCGCCACCGAGAATCTTTCTACATACCTCGCCAGTGTATGCTCCAAAAATATTGCAAATGGTAAAAACAGCCTCATCTTCTAGCACTTGGTCGTGATATTTGTCGACAAAACTCAAAAGTATATCGTCAACTAAGGCAATGCTCTGTGGCGACTGGTCTAACTCTATATTGAATTCTTGCTTGGCAGCTTCAATGGCGTCTTCAGCACATTCACTCATTAAGGTTTTAAGTTCTGATGGGGTCATAGCCATTCCTTTTCATGAAGTAATACAGCAGTGCTAAGCAATTGAAATAATGAAACTAACACTTGTGTTAACTCAATAGTACGCAAGCCGCTTTAAATTGTCTATTTAGTGTCGGTGAGTTTATTGATAATTGCCGCTGCTGCAAACATACCGAAGGTGGCTGTTACGGCCATACTCGCCCCGAATCCGCCAGCACAATCTAATCGGGTGCCATTTTCCATTGTCGATTTGTTAAAACACACGCTGCCGTCGGGTTGGGGATAGCGCAGTTGTTCTAATGAATAAATACATTCAACCCCAAAGCGACGTTTAGGGTTCTTACTAAAGTTATGAAAACGGCGAAGTTCACTGCGAAGCTTTGCAGCAAGTGGGTCTTGGGTGGTTTTTGACAAATCACCACGGGTAATTTGCGTGGGGTCGATTTGTCCGCCAGCACCGCCAACGGTAACTATTTTTATTTTATGCCGTTTACAATGAGCTATCATGGCCGCTTTTGCTTTTATGCTGTCAGTGGCATCAATGACTGCATCGAATTCACTGGTGATTAAATTAGCAACATTTTCAGGTAAAACGAAGTCTTCAACACACTTCACATTACATTCCGAATTGATTTGTCGAATGCGACTAGCCATTGCCTCCACTTTTGCTTCACCAATAGTTTCAGATGTGGCGTGAATTTGTCTATTGGTATTGGTAATACACACGTCATCAAGATCAATAAGCGTGATGGTACCAACGCCAGAGCGCGCTAGTGCTTCTGCACACCAACTCCCAACACCACCTATGCCAGCTACCGCTACATGGCTTTGTTGTAACTTCTCCATGGCTTGGGCGCCATAAAGTCGCAGAATTCCGCCGAAACGAGGGTTATCGCTCATACCTTTTTATTCTCAAAAATAACGTGTTGAAGTGAGAGACGCGCATCATCCCAGACCCCCATAAGATTGCAAGTTCTTTGCGCCTCGAATACCATACTGCTCAAAACAGAAAAAAGACTTTTCGTGCGAATTTTACCCTCGAGGATGCGCGACACTAAGAATCTTAAAGGAATATACATAAATGATAAGTATTGAGTGCTTTAAAGCTTACGATATCCGCGGTGAGCTTAATAGTCAGTTGGATGAATCTATCGCCTACCGCATTGGATATGCGTTTGCCAAAGAATTGTCTGCTAAGTCTGTGGTTGTTGGTAGTGATGTTAGGCTCACGTCAGTGCCTTTAAAATTAGCGTTGAGTGCAGGGCTAATTGATGGTGGTGCTACCGTTACCGATATCGGGATGGCGGGAACCGAAGAGATATATTTTGCCACTAAGTACCTTGGGGTAGACGGCGGTATAGAAGTTACTGCGAGCCACAACCCAAAAAACTACAACGGAATGAAGCTGGTCAAAGCTGGATCAGTACCTATTAGTGGTGATACTGGACTATTTGCTATAAAAGCCCATGCAGAACAGTTAGACAGCCAATGGGTTGAAGAGCGCCTAGCTCATTATTGTAGTGGTCAAAGTATTGACGCAGAAGCGTTTTACAATGGCAAGGCTCACGTTGAATCATCTAAGCTCGTAGCGTCGGGGCAGTATAAAGAAGAGACTTGTATGTCAGAATATATCTCTCATATTCTTTCGTACATCGACACCGCTAACCTAACGCCATTAAAGCTAGTGGTCAATGCAGGTAATGGTGCAGCGGGTCATGTAATTGATGCTATGGAAAGCGCCTTTGTGAAAAGCAATATTCCGGTAGAGTTTATTAAAGTGCATCATCAACCTGATGGTACTTTTCCTAACGGCATTCCTAATCCATTACTGCCAGAAAATCGTGCAGATACAGCTGAAGCTGTTAAAGCCCATGGTGCTGATTTTGGTATTGCTTGGGACGGTGATTTCGATCGTTGTTTCTTGTTTGATGCAGATGGCGAATTTATTGAAGGCTACTACATTGTAGGTTTGTTAGCAGAAGCCTTCATTGAAAAAAATAATGACTGCAAGGTGATTTACGATCCACGTGTATATTGGAATACTGAAGACATCGTAGCGCGTGCAGGCGGCACGCCGATTAAATCAAAGACAGGTCATGCTTTTATTAAAGAGCGTATGCGCAAGGAAGACGCTGTCTACGGTGGTGAAATGAGTGCGCATCACTATTTTCGTGACTTCGCGTATTGTGATTCAGGCATGATCCCTTGGTTATTGATTGCTGAACTTGTATGTACAAAGAAAATGCCGTTGGCCGATATGGTATCTGAACGCATTAAAGCCTTCCCATCCTCGGGCGAGATAAACAGTAAACTAAAAGATGCAGATGCAGCGTTGGCCCGAGTTAAAGCTAAGTATGAACCAATGGCAGAGGTTATTGATACTACTGATGGTTTAGGGCTAGAGTTTGGCAACTGGCGCTTTAACTTACGTAAATCAAATACCGAGCCGGTTATTCGTTTAAACGTTGAAACTAAAAACGATATTCCATTAATGGAAGAAAAAACAGCCGAGTTGCTTGCAGCCATTCGTGACGAATGATAAAGCAAAGACGTTTATTAGGCTCACTATAAGTGTAGTGAGCCTTTTTTGCGTGTCTATTCGTTGTTAACTTGCAATGAGAAATATCATCCACGCGTGGGTAATCACTACCACACTAGTGAGTAACATTCTTAAACTTATGTAACTTACGATTTGTAATTTGGGGAGTGAAAGCGCGTATTTATCGTAAAAAAGTACAGCTACATACGAGGCTGATAACACGCCTAACACCTTTACATCACCGGAAAAAACTAAACATAGCCACCCAATAATGGTTGGAAGCATTCCAACGTACATTTTGGTACCGTAATTTTGTTTACTTATTGCGTCCCACCAATAAATACCGCCAAAAAAAGACAATAGAACCGCCGAATACGCGGTAAAGTAGCGTGCAGATTCGCTGATCGGGAGCCAGTTCAATAGATAGGATATTGGCATGAACACAAAGGGAATGAGCCCAACTAAGCCAAGAACCACCGCAGAATAAGGCATAAATTCTCCTTAAAAAAATAGCGCCAAAAGGCGCTATTTGTATACTGGTTATCTATCAAAAAGGGTTACTTTTTGTTGATTGGCTCGTATTTACGTTGGCTTTCACCAGTGTAAAGTTGACGAGGACGTCCGATTTTTTGCTTTGGATCGCTCATCATTTCATGCCAGTGTGAAATCCAACCTACTGTACGAGACAGCGCAAAGATACATGTAAACATGTTAGTTGGAATACCGATTGCTTTAAGCACGATACCAGAATAGAAATCAACGTTAGGGAAGAGCTTCTTCTCAGCGAAATACGGGTCGCTCAGTGCAATACGCTCTAACTCCATAGCTACGTCAAGTAATGGGTCTTGAACGTTAAGCTCTGCTAGAACTTCATGACAGCTCTCACGCATTACCGTTGCACGTGGATCATGGTTTTTGTAAACGCGGTGACCGAAGCCCATTAGGCGGAAAGGATCAGACTTGTCTTTCGCTCTGTTAATGAACTCTGGAATACGGTCAACTGAGCCGATTTCTTCTAGCATAGTCAAACATGCTTCGTTCGCACCGCCGTGTGCAGGGCCCCACAAAGAAGCAACCCCAGCAGCAATACACGCGTAAGGGTTAGCACCAGAAGAGCCGGCTAGACGCACTGTAGACGTAGAAGCGTTTTGCTCGTGGTCGGCGTGAAGCGTAAAGATACGATCCATTGCACGCTCAACTGCTGGGCTGATTTTGTATTCTTCAGCGGGAACAGAAAACATCATGTTCAAGAAGTTAGCCGCATAGCTCAAATCGTTGCGCGGATATACGAAAGGCTGGCCAATGTTGTACTTATAACACATTGCTACCAACGTAGGCATCTTCGCGATAAGGCGATGAGCACTACGTTTGCGCTGTTCTTCATTAGAAACGTCTAGATCACTGTGATAGAACGAAGACATCGCACCTACAGTACCGCAAAGCATTGCCATAGGGTGGGCGTCGTTGCGGAATCCGTGGAAGAACATGTTAATTTGTTCATGAACCATGGTGTGACGCGTAATTGTTGACTTGAACTCTTCGTATTGTTCTTGAGTTGGTGCATCACCGTGAAGAAGCATATAGCATACTTCTAAATAATCAGCATCCCGTGCTAATTCTTCTATTGGGAAACCGCGGTGAAGAAGAATACCTTCGGCACCGTCGATGTAGGTGATTGCCGACTCGCAAGATCCAGTCGCCATAAAGCCAGGGTCATAAGTGAAGTAACCGTGCTGGCCAAGTGTGCGTACATCGATTACGTCTTGACCTTCTGTGCCAGACAATATAGGAAGTTCGATTTCCTTATCACCAGCTTTAAGAATGGCTTTCTGATCTGCCATAAATTGCTCTCCTCAGAATCATACTGTTTGCAGCGAAAACGATAAGAATTTACCGCTTCGTTGGGAAAAGTGGCGTATTTGTACTTTATTATGCACCTATAAGTCAATTTAATTGCATATATGCACAATAAATATTCTAAATTTAACCCAGTGATATTTGCGATTATTAACAAAAAAGATCACACAGCCTGCGTTAATTTAATCTATATTACCAATTGTTTGCCAATGATTGTTACCACACAGCAAAATAAATTATTACCAAAATTCAATAGGTGTGGATTAAAAATCAGGCTATTGCTTCGGCAAAATTTTAAAAATGTATTAAAAGCCCTTAATTTACGCGACTAAAGCGTAGTTATTCTGTACCAGTACTGCTACACTCAGACCGCCTTTGGATGTTGCGGTTGAAGGGGCGTCTTTTCAGCTAACGTAATATTTTAGTGTCTACATTACGCTATAACTTCGCTAAAGACTAAAGTCTTATCGCCGCACAAAAAATTGTAATTGTATACTGTGCTGGATATACTCAGCCCTGCTTTTTAAGCAGAATATTTATTCTGTTAATGGCATTAAAATATAATTCACAAATAGTTAACATCTCATTGGACGAGGCACTTAACAGGTAACAAACGAATTAACTTACTCAGGACATAAAAATTGTAAGTAATTCATTATCCCTACGGATTAAACAGGCATACATTGTGAAAAAGCAAAGACCAGTAAATTTAGAACTCAATACTATTAAATTTCCGCCCTCTGCTGTTTCTTCAATTCTCCACCGTGTTACCGGCGTAGCAATGTTCTTTGCACTTCTTTTCGTTATTTGGGCGTGGGCAGTATCTGTCTCGTCTGCGGAAGGTTTTGCGAACGTTCAAATGCTAATGGACGGTATTGTTGGAAAATTGATAGCTATTGGCACCGCATCAGCACTTACTTATCACATTCTTGGCGGTGTTCGACACGCCATGATGGATATGGGTCACTTTGAAGAGTTGAAGTCAGGCAACGTTAGCGCACAAGTAGTTATCGCGCTATGGGTTGTATTGACCGTAGTATTGGGAGTTGCACTATGGTAACAAATGAAGCTAGCATCAAGCGCAATGGCGTACAGGACTTTGTTTCTCTTCGTGCTACAGCGCTAATTATCCTCGCGTATTCTCTTTTCATGGCGTGGTTCTTCATTACCACTGACAATATTACCTACACAGTATGGAGCGATCTCTATTCTGGTTTGGCAATGAAAGTTTTCACATTAGCAGCGCTTGTCGCAGTAATGATTCACGTACGCATCGGTTTATGGCAAGTCCTTACTGATTACGTGAAGGCGACGGGTCTACGGGCGGTTCTGCAATATGTTTTGAACATAATTGCGTTCGGTTACGTAGCTGTTGGACTGTTTGTATTGTGGGGAGTGTAAGATGAGTTTACCCGTTCATGAGTTTGATGCAGTAGTTATTGGTGCTGGTGGCGCAGGTATGCGTGCAGCACTACAGATTTCGCAATCTGGTAAATCATGTGCACTACTGTCTAAAGTTTTTCCAACCCGTTCACACACTGTATCTGCACAGGGTGGTATTACGGTAGCCCTAGGTAATTCGCACGAAGATAACTGGGAATGGCATATGTACGATACGGTTAAAGGTTCTGATTATATCGGTGACCAAGACGCTATCGAATACATGTGTAAAACCGGTCCTGAAGCGATTATCGAAATGGAAAACATGGGTTTGCCATTCTCGCGTTTCGAAAACGGTAAAATTTATCAGCGTCCTTTCGGTGGTCAGTCTAAAAACTTCGGTGGAGAGCAAGGTGCTCGTACCGCAGCGGCTGCTGACCGTACAGGTCACGCGTTACTTCACTTGCTTTATCAGCAAAACGTGAAGAACAAAACCAAAGTATTTTCAGAGTGGTACGCACTAGACTTGGTTAAAAACCAAGACGGTGACGTTGTAGGTTGTACTGCTATTGATATAGAAACTGGTGAAGTGGTTTACTTCAAGTCTAAAGCCGTAGTGCTAGCAACAGGCGGTGCTGGGCGTATCTTTGCTTCAACAACTAACGCTCACATTAACACCGGCGATGGTGTTGGTATGGCGCTTCGCGCTGGTGTTGCGGTACAAGATATGGAGATGTGGCAGTTCCACCCAACGGGTATCGCTGGTGCAGGTACGCTTGTTACAGAAGGTTGTCGTGGTGAAGGTGGTTACCTTCTCAACAAAGACGGCGAGCGTTTCATGGAACGCTACGCTCCAAATGCCAAAGACCTTGCTGGTCGTGACGTTGTTGCTCGTTCAATGATGACCGAAATTCGTGAAGGGCGTGGTTGTGATGGTCCTTGGGGTCCGCATATCAAGCTTAAGCTTGACCACCTTGGTAAAGAGGTACTTGAATCTCGTCTACCAGGTATCCTAGAGCTTTCTCGCACCTTTGCTCACGTTGATCCAGTAAAAGAACCTATTCCAGTTATCCCAACCTGTCACTACATGATGGGTGGTATCCCAACTAACGTTGATGGTCAATGTCTAACTGTAGATGCAGATGGCAACGACAAAGTGGTTAATGGTTTGTTTGCCTGTGGTGAGATTGCGTGTGTATCTGTTCACGGTGCAAACCGCCTGGGTGGTAACTCACTACTTGACCTTGTTGTATTTGGTCGAGCCACTGGTTTACACCTAGGTAAATCACTTTCTGAAATGGCTCCATCTCGCGATGCGTCTGAATCTGATGTCGATGCAGCAATGGCGCGTTTCAACCGTTGGGAAAATTCAGAAAAAGGCAAGGGCGAAGACCCAGTTCAAATCAAGAAAGACTTACAAGAATGCATGCAGCTTAACTTCTCTGTATTCCGTGAAGGTGAAGCGATGGCCGAAGGTCTTAAGCAGCTTGGCGAAATTCGCGAGCGCTTACAGCACGCACGCCTAGATGATAAGAGCTCTGACTTTAATACTCAGCGTATTGAGTG
>Ga0256829_1003911_pt1 | contig 10020 bp, 11 predicted proteins | sample 131447metaG_FD_185979 | JGI IMG/M metagenome (GOLD analysis project Ga0256829, IMG submission 185979) | Hydrothermal vent microbial communities from Lau Basin, Pacific Ocean - 131-447 | ecosystem: Environmental > Aquatic > Marine > Hydrothermal vents | place: Pacific Ocean: Lau Basin | collected...
AAGCCTGAGTCCCTTGATATTGCTGCTGTGTGGTAACAACAGTTTACCAATGGAACTCAGGCTTTTTCATGTGCTATCCCAAACTGTGGGACAGCAGTGCTTTTCGAAGGGCCTTTTTTTGTGCCGCTTTTTGAGGCGCTATTGCTGTGAGCTTCGCCTTTGCGCTCGATTGTGGCGATTCCCGCTATTGGCACCACATCCAGCATTGTTGATAATAGATTCCTTATCTTCTGTGATGACTATTGACGTTGTCATTCGACAGCTCGGCTGTCGGGCTTATTTCTATAACAATCAAAGGCCAAACTCAGACACGGTATGTTGCAGTCGTACGGAACAAATAAACGCTTGATGGCGGCAGTCCTGTTAATGTTTTTTGCAGTACTGGCACGCCCGTTGGCGGCAGATGAACGCTCTTCGGGGCATTCGTCTGAAGGTTTGCTGTCCGTTGAGCCCGTTCATTTTGCCACCACGTCGGTCAAACCATGGGGCATACGTGCAGCTGGTACTAATCAGGGGTTGTTGGTTTCTTTCGTGGAAGCGCTGGAACAGCAGACAGGTATTCCCATTGCCAATGAGCTGCAACCCTATCCGCGTGTGGTGCACTCTCTACATAGCGGTCACGTGGATTTTGCCATTCTGTTTGACAGCGAGTTTTCCAAGCAAGCAGCAATTCGCATTGGCCATATTGTGGATACCAGCATGATTGTTGTTGCCCGCACGGGTAGTCCGCAGATGAAGTCTTTGGATGAATTGCAGGGAAAAAAAGTGGGGCTTATTCGCGGTTCAAAGTACGGCGCCGCGTTTGATGAGGCGACCCATTTTAAGCGCATTCAGGTATCGAATATGGAGCAGGGGCTTGCCATGTTGCTGCGTGATCGAGTTGATGTCATGGTGGGAACGGACCAGGCGCTGTTTTGGGCAATGCAAAAAATGGATGTCGGGGCCAAGCGCCTGTCGAAAGTATTTGTCCTGGCGGGTGCCACTGGCAGCCTCTACGCATCGAAGCACTCATCGCGACTGGATTTGATTCCTGTGTACGAGCGGGCGCTGCAAACCCTGCGCGACAATGGCACGCTTGACCGTATTTTCGATACCAAATACGAGTGGGCCCCCAGCGAATTTATAGATTAGTAATGAAGTTATGAAATAGGCACCAGCGATGTCGATCCCGGATCTCAAAAGTCAGTTGCAACAGCTTGTATCAGCCCCTTCGGTGAGTAGCCACAGTGCGCGCTGGGACATGACCAATGAACCGGTGATCGTGCTTTTGGCGCAATGGCTCAGGGATTTGAACTTCTGCGTCGAAATTTTGCCGGTACCGGGCAATGACAAGAAATTTAATCTGGTGGCAACGCTGGGCAGTGGCCCTGGCGGTCTGGTGCTGGCCGGGCATACCGATACCGTTCCCTACGACGATCAACTGTGGCAGTCCGACCCATTCAAGCTGAGTGAGCGCGACAACCGCTGGTACGGCCTCGGTGCCACCGATATGAAAGGCTTCTTTCCGGTGGCCATCGAAGCGGCGCGGGCGTTTGAGAATACGCCATTGCAACAGCCGTTGATTATTCTCGCCACTGCAGATGAAGAAAGCACCATGAGTGGCGCCCGAGCATTGGCCGAGGCTGGCTACCCCAAAGCCCGCTATGCGGTCATTGGTGAACCCACCGGACTGCGCCCCATTCGCATGCACAAGGGCATGATGATGGAGGCTGTGCAGATTGAGGGGCACTCGGGACATTCGTCGGATCCATCGCTGGGTAATAACGCACTGGAGTCCATGCACCGAGTAATCCAGGAATTGATGAGCTTTCGGCAATCCCTGCAGCAACAGTATCAAAACCCATTGTTTACGGTGCCTGCGCCGACCCTGAATCTCGGCTGTATTCACGGTGGTGATAATCCCAACCGCATCTGCGGGCACTGCGAACTGCAGTTTGATTTGCGTGCTCTGCCGGGCATGGACAACGATGAATTGCGTCAGCAGATCGATGAAAAATTGCAGGTAGTGGCCCGCGAAAACAATATCGTGGTTCAGCGTAAAACCCTGTTTGGCGGTGTCCCGGCTTTTGAGCAGAGCGCCGATTCGGAATTGGTAAAAACTGCGGAGCGCTTAACGGGACATTCAACCGAGTGCGTGGCATTTGCCACCGAGGCTCCTTTTCTGCAGCGACTGGGCATGGAGACTATAGTCATGGGCCCTGGCTCCATTGATCAGGCCCACCAGCCGGACGAATTTATCCCGCTGGATCAGATCAAGCCGGCGGTGGACGTGTTAAAACAAATGATCCAGAAGTTTTGCCTGTGATGGTTTTGGCTTAAGCTTGCGGGTACCGATTTTATTGATTTCTTGGGGAAGATCTTGAGCGCCAATAGCCAGGACTACGTGAAGTGGTTTCGTCAGTCGTCGCCTTATATCAACGCGCACCGGGGGCGGACGTTCGTCATTATGCTGCCGGGTGCGGCGCTGCAGGACGATAACTTTGCCAATATTATTCACGACATTGCACTGTTGCACAGCTTGGGAATCAAGTTGGTGCTGGTTCATGGTGCCCGCCCGCAAATCGATGCGCGCTTGGCGCAGCAGGCCATCGAGTCTGACTTTCAACAGTCTCTGAGAGTCACGGATCAGCAGCACCTACAAGCCATTGTGCAGGCCATTACCGGAGCACGCTGCCAAATTGAGGCCGCGCTCTCTACAGGCTTGCCCAACTCCCCCATGCACGGTGCCAGTATCCAGGCGTTGTCTGGCAACTATGTAACCGCCAAGCCCTGGGGAGTGGTAAATGGCGTGGATTTGCAGCACACCGGCAAGGTGCGCAAAATCGATAATCAGCTGTTGGCGACGGCTTTGGATAACCAGGCCATTGCGCTGGTCTCACCTCTGGGCTATTCGCCCACCGGAGAAGTTTTCAATTTGTCTTTCGCCGATGTGGCCACTGAAATTGCCAAGGCGTTGCAGGCGGACAAATTGATTGCCTACACCTCCGAAGACGGATTTCGAGATCAGCAGGGGCAGTTGCTGCGGCAATTGACTCTGGCCGAGTGCGCTTGCGAGCTGGAAAAGCTCGAAGCCGACAATGATCATTCCCAGTCTCTGCAGGCCTGTTACAGTGCTTGCCAATTCGGAATTCCGAGAGGCCAGATGATCAGCTATCGCAAGGATGGCGCCCTGTTGCAAGAGCTGTTTACCCGTGAGGGCTCAGGCACGTTGGTCCACAGCGATACCTACGAGAGCGTTCGCGGTGCGACCATCGATGACGTCGGTGGTATTCTTGAATTAATTGTCCCGCTGGAACAGCAAGGCGTGTTGGTACGGCGTTCGCGGGAATTGTTGGAAAGCGAAATTGAACGCTTCACGGTGATGGAAATGGACGGCACCATTGTCGCCTGCGCCGCGCTCTATCCCCACGACACTGATATGGCGGAGTTGGCCTGTGTGGCGACCCACCCCGACTATCGCAAAGGCGGCCGCGCAGCTTTGTTATTGCAGGCAATGGAGCGGCAAGCGCTAACTCAGGGTGTCGCAAAGGTTTTTGTGTTGACTACCCAAACCGCGCACTGGTTTTTGGAGCAGGGGTTTGTTGCTGCTGATCTCAATACTTTGCCCGAGAGCAAAAAGTCGCTCTACAATTTCCAGCGCAATTCAAAGATCTTTATCAAGACTCTGTGAGCCGTCGCCATTCGGGCGGGTGCCCAAATGGCGATTAAAGCTTAGGCTTCCGGCCGTACCGCCACCAGAATCAGTCCGATCATACTCAGTACCACTTCGCCTTTGGAGTTTTTGACTTCACCCTTGAGCTTCACCAGTCCTTTGGACGGGTTGCTCTTGGACAGTCGCTTTTCCGCAATAGTGGTAGTGCCCGTGAGTGGATCGTCGGCAAAGACCGGGCGCACAAAGTTCAGGTTCTCTACTCCAGGGCTGGCCATGCAGGCGACGTCGTCGAGAAAATGATCCACCAGCATGCGCTGGCACAGGGCTGCTGTTTGCCAGCCGCTGGCGGCCAGGCCGCCGAGAATTGCAGTCCCTACTTCTTCGTCCAGGTGAAAAATTTGTGGATCGTATTCTTTGGCAAACTCGATGATTTTTTCTTTGGACAGAACGGCGCCGCCCATATCGAAGGTCTGGCCAATTTCCAGGTCGTCAAAAAAGTATTTTTTATTATCAAACATGACTCTCTCCCTAATGGTGTGCACAGCATAACAAGTGCCTGCCGGGCGCACATCGGCAAAATCACTCATTGGCATTATCGTGAACGTTACTGAAGAGACTGTGAGCTTGGCAGGACTTGATAGTGACCCGCGTCATCGATCAGGCGCAGTGGTGTTTGGTAGAGATCGCTGAGCTGATCTTCGGTGAACAGTTCCTGCTTTGGGCCATCAGCTATGATTTTGCCATCGCGAACGAATACTACCCGCTCGATTTCCGGTATGACCTCGTGGATGTGGTGGGTGGCGAGTACCACAGAAGTGCCTTGGGTAATCAGATGACGCATGTCCCGGAGAAGTTGAAACGAGCCCTGTATGTCGAGACTGCTGGTGGGCTCATCAAGAATCAGGGTCTGCGGCTGATGAATCAGTGCACGTGCCAGCAGAAGTCGCCTTTGCTGACCGCTGGAAAGATGGTGAAACATTCGATCGTGCAGGGGCAGCAGTCGCAATTTTTGCAGGGTGTCGAGCGCCAGTTGCCGCTGCTGCTCGGTCACATCGTATTGGTAAAGGTTGCCAATGGTACCCAACAAACCGGAGATCACTACATCCAGTCCGGTAGTGATCGGCAGGTACTGTGTTTGAAAATCGTAGGACACCCAACCGATTCTCTCTCGCAGATGTTGTACGTTGACGGTATCGCTGCCAAAAATCTTTACCCAGGTGCCCGGGGTATCCACCGGGTAGAGTTCCCGGGTCAACAGTTTCAGTAGAGTGGATTTACCCGCGCCATTGGGACCGAGGATGGCGACGTTTTCACCTTGCTCGATGTTCAGGTTGAGGTTTTCAAATACGCGGTGGTCGCCACGGAAGACCGTGGCGTTTCTGATTTCCAATAGGGAAGGCATAGGGGTTACACAGGGTGATTTATTCGACGGGAATCTGGATTTCGATTCGGTATTTTTTTGGGTTGCTTTTGAGCAGCATGCCCGTGCACTTGTGATAGATCTCACGAGAAGGACTTACACCAGGCTTGCCGTCCGACTCGACTTTCTCGACCAGCTTGTTATAGCTTATGCCCAGGGTTTCGTAGGGGCCTTCGTGTACGAGGGTGTAGAGTTTTCCCAGAGACTTGCCGGTGCCCTGATAGTGGCCTATCCGGCGGTTGGATATTACGGGAATATCCACCAAGGGTTTGATTTCGACGTTATCGCTGTGCAGCGTCATGATGCCCGATCCTGCTTTTGTTTTTTAGGTTATCAGAGTTGCCAGTCAATACGCTCTGTTAGAAACGCGTAATGTATGTTTTGGCGTCGGTGCTTAGAAAACCTTGTCAAAGACGTGGAGAATTTCCTCTTCCATGCGCATTACGCTGTTACTGCCTTCCAGAATGGCCTCGCCGGCGCGGTGGAATTCCAACAGACCAATATGAGCGAGCTTGGGTGACAGTAGAACATCCGGTGGATCTCCCGCCAAACGGCTGCGAGTAATGCGGTCCTGAACGATATTGATGGAGCCGGCAATGGCGTCAAAAATATTCGGGGGTTGGTCGGCGTCGTCATCGCTACTGAATAGCGCCTCAGTGTACTCGCGAATAAAACCGGTAAAGGAGTTGTCTTTGGTTTTAGGCGGCTTCGGTGTCGGCTGGGTTTTTTCAAAGTGACGGCCCACAAGGTCGCCGTTGAGGTTGACCGCGATTACCACATCGGCGCCCAGAGCGCGGCATACGGATACGGGTACCGGATTGACCAGTCCGCCATCCACCAGCCAGTGACCATCGTGATTAACTGCGGGAAACAGCCCCGGCAACGCCGCTGAAGCCCAGATGGCTTTGTGTACAGGGCCCTTGTTCAACCACACTTCGCGACCGTTTTTGAGATTGGTGGCCACGGCGGCATAGCGTTTCGGAAATTCTTCAATGGCGCGCTCTGCCTCAGTCACATTGTTGGTTAGAAATCGGTCAAAGCGCTCCTTATTAACGAAACCCGTAAAGGATGTGGCGAATTCAAAAAAACTGGAGGTTTCGCCCTTACTCAGAGCGCATGCCCACTGTTCCAGCTTACCCATATTGCCAGCGACGTAGGAGGCGCCGACAACTGCACCAATAGAAGTGCCGCAGACGATGGCGGGTTCGATGCCCAATTTTGCCAGCGCTTGAATGACGCCGATGTGTGCCCAGCCGCGAGAAGATCCGCTGCCCAGGGCCAGTCCAATAGTCGGGTGTGGCATATCGTTGTTTCCGGTGGAGCCTGACGTGTGTCGGCATTGTAGGGGCTGGCTGGGGCAAAAGAAACGCCTGCAAGGGGGCTTAACGATTGTTGTTGATACACAAATGTCTCAACAATTCTTGGCCGGATTTTAGATTGTCTCAATTAACCTCCTAGAAGGCCCTAACCCGTTTCGTCCGAAGGCCTGCGGCTCCTTCCGGTTTAGCTTTCTGCCCCGTTCCTCATTTATACAGAGAAGGCTGGCCTGTCGGGCGCGTTTTAAAGCGTCGGTGCACCCACATATATTGTTCCGGTTGCTCCAGTATTCGCTCTTCGATAAAACGATTGATCGCCGAGGCATTGTCGCGCTCGTCCCCGTTTGGAAAATCTTCCAGAGGTGGGTAGATGGTGACTTGATAGTGGCCATTGTCCAATCGTGTTTGTACGAAAGGTACAACTTTGGCTTTTGCTATGGTGGCAAAGCGAGCGGTGGCGGTAACTGATGCGGCCTCAATACCAAAGAAAGGGGCAAACACGCTTTGTTTGCGTCCGTAGTCCTGGTCGGGGGCATACCACACCGCGCGGCCGCGCTTGAGTCGACGCAGCATACCGCGCACATCGTCGCGGGTTAGCACTTCACAGTTGGGGTTGTGGCGCTCGCGGCCGCGGCGCTGCACATAGTCGTACACCGGATTCTTGTGGGGACGATACATGCCGTCCACAATGGTGCTTAAGTTCAGGAAGGCGGCACCGATCTCCAGAGTTGAAAAGTGCATGGCCATCAACACTGTGCCCTGTTCATCCTCCCGTTGGAGATGCTCCAGCCCTTCGATGTTAAAGCGCTTGCGCAGTCTGTTCTGAGTCCAAAACCAGGCCATACCAGTTTCAAACAGCGCCATGGCCATACTCTGCATATTGGCGTTCAACAGGGTTTCACGCTCCGTCTCCGATAGATTGGGAAAGCACAGGGCGATATTGCGGCGGGCAATATGCTGCCGGGCTTTGGCAAAGCGCTTTAACAGTGCTGCGAGAACCCGTGCTAATCCGCGTTGTATACCGTAGGGCAGTTGTGCCAGTAACCACCAGAGGCCAATCAGCAGCCACATCGGCCAGTGTTTCGGGTGCAGCAGTTGCGGGGTGAAGCGGGGTTTTTCCAGTGCCATATTGGGGGTGACCGTATAAACAGGTACGCCGAGCGTGCGGCTGGTTTTCAAAGGGCGTCAGTGTACCTAGGTCATATTGCGATCGGTAGACCCATTGGTCACCAAGAGTCTATTTTTTGAACAGGCCGCAAAGGGTGTGGTTCTGTATATCGACGCACAGCTTCTTGAATACCGACTTTGGTACTTTGACACCGCTGAGGCACTGTTGCCGAAAGTGGTTCTGCTGGGCGACCAGTCTGTCTTTGCTCTGCTGCAATAGGCGCTGTTGCTGCGATTGTTGGGTTTGATAGTGCTGTTGTAGTTTCGTCAACGAGTCGCGAGCCAGACGCAGATCGTCCAAGGGAGTCTGAGGCAGTGGCACGCCAGCGCGCTCCTGGCCTTCCAGAGTATTCAGTTCTGCGGTTACAGAAGTTTGCAGTACGCCGAGGGCCTCGAGTGTCTCTTTATTCTTTTCTGCGGGTCGGGAATGATCGATCTGATGCTGCTCTTGGGCGCTTTTGATCTGGTCCAGCAACTGCGAGCAGGCCAGAAATTCATCGCTGTTCATATCACGGGCGTGGACTTGAGCTACGAAGGTGAAGAGGGCAAAGATCAGCGTGCTAAATACGATCACTTGAGGCTTGTTTCTAGTCATAGAGTTTACTTGGTTGCGGCAATAGTTTGCCGCTGGGGCGGCATTAGATTGCTGGTTGTAGGCATATGTTTGCCGTCGCTCCCCCTCAACGCGGGGAGTGACGGTAGTGGTCTTTATTTTGCTATCAAAGCGCAGTGATATCCATTTACTGTGAGTTGAGCAATAAGGAATGACCGCCGAAAAACGCCCTCAGTCGTCTCATAACCCCAATAGAAGCATCGACTCACAACCGCGTCCGAGTAACGCGGCCAACGAGGATGCGCCGAGCGCGGTTGATCAGACTGACGTCAGTGCTACGGCTACGGTTTCCAGCCGGCTTGAGCAGGACTTCGGTATTGAAGTCGAGGGGCTGTCACTGACCCATGATCAGGTGTGGCGATTGCACGCACTGTATCGGGAGCTGCACGATATCACCGGGACTGGCCACGGCGTACATCTGCCGGAGGCGCGCCACCGGGAGCTGGAAGTCATCGATAGGAAAATCGTTGCGCTGTTTGATGCCTGCGAAGGTCGTCCGCTAAACCCTCAACAATCCCGCGAATTGGAAGAGTTACACCAGCGCGCCAACGATATTCTGGGGGTCAAGCCGCTCACTGATTCACAGCAGTCCAGGGTTGAGCGGATTCACTCTGAAATCGATGGAATTTTCTCCGAAGACGTTAATCCCCAGGTCCTCGATGCCGATGTCTTGCGTTTGGAATCGCTGTTTGACGAGCTTGACGCTATTCGCCGGGAACTGCCCCTGGACAGTATGCTGGCGACTCAAATCAACAATGTGCGTCAACGCATAGAGCGAACGTTGGTTAGCGAGCCCTACTATATGCACACCTTGTGTGCCCAGTTTGATGAGCTGGATCGACTGCTGGGCAATCGTCCGCTCACGGATATACAACAGCGGCGCTTGTATCAAATCGATGAACGTATTTTTGAGGTGTTGGGGCAGGCTAATACCTCGAGCTTGAATCACGCGCAACTGAAGCAGCTGTACCAGTGGCTCTATATCGCCGATACCCTGCTGGGCCGACCCCGATTTACGGTTTCGCAGAGCCGACGCATCGAGGAGTTAAACGATGCGATTACTGAAATACTCGCCGTTCCAAGGGCCTATTGACAGGCCTCAATGCTGATCTATCCAATCCAATGAATATCCAGAGGGATCGGAGCATGGAATATTGCGATTCACCAGCAGGTTGTCCGCGTGCAGTTCCACGCACTTGGCGCCGCTGTTGCGAATTTCCTCTACTACATCTTCGACAGGGCGATAGCGAATACCGCCTTTGAAAAAGTCGGGAATGGTGCAGAAGCTGCATCGCGTCGGCGTATTCCACTGCTTCATCAGGTAGAGCGCAGTCCAGCTTGCGCAGTTGCGCCTCAAACCAAGTGACGAGACAAAAATGCCTTGTTGTTGGGTGTTTATTGCAGTATCAGACCTTGTGTCAGCAGTTGTTCGCGCAATTGGTTGACCCGTTTACGGTTTACGCCCAAGTCCGAATAGCCCAGCCGCGAGGCGGAGTAAACGGCAATCTCGCCTTGCTCGGGCCGCAGCTGCAGCTGCAGATCATCCACATAGCCCATCAGCGCGCTGCGGCACTCGGCGTGCAGATAGTTGTTCTGGTCAGTGACCACGGTAGTGCGTGGCATGGCCTGTACCGCGGCTATTACAGCCTGCCAAACATCTGTCGCTTCGGGGTTGATGGGAAACGCGGCCACGCGGTGTTCGTCGCTGGTGCTGTCACTGGAAACGCAATTGGGGGATGTGGGGCAGTCCACAAATTTTCCTGTTTCAGTGAGCAGCTGCTGAGGTGGGCTGCCTGCACATGCACTGAGCAGGGTGACGGATAGTAGTGAAAGCAATAGGGAGGTGCGCAAG
>Ga0256829_1003912_pt1 | contig 10019 bp, 9 predicted proteins | sample 131447metaG_FD_185979 | JGI IMG/M metagenome (GOLD analysis project Ga0256829, IMG submission 185979) | Hydrothermal vent microbial communities from Lau Basin, Pacific Ocean - 131-447 | ecosystem: Environmental > Aquatic > Marine > Hydrothermal vents | place: Pacific Ocean: Lau Basin | collected...
CCATCAGTTCTCCGAAATGTACCTTGGCTTCTTTCGCGGCGATAGACTGCATAATTCAACCTCTCTAAAAAATAGTTGCCACACTTTTTCTAAAAAACTCACATCGTACGGGCGAACCTTATGTTCTCCCCCTGCATAAAGGGCAAACACAAGGTTTGCCCCTGCACCTCGTCCAATCTCAAAATTTACGGAATTGGCCCACCACTTCGCCGTAGATATCCAGCGAGGTTTCCGGATAGATATCGGGATATTCCTCGTTGGCGGGTTCCAGAAACAGTCCATTGGCACCGGAACGCAGGTATTTTATGGTGAAATCACCATCCACAATGGCCACGACGATCTTGCCGATATTCGGATTGGTGTTGCGCTCGACAATCAGGAAATCGTTATCATGGATACCGGCATCAATCATGGAATCACCGCGCACTTCCACCAGCACCGTGCTGGAGGGGTGCGCCACCAGATATTCATCAATGGTGATCGCATCACCCAGCGCCTCGGTGGCCGGGCTGGCAAACCCAGCTGGTGCACGCCCCACATGCGGACGCGCAAAAAACATATTGGCCGGACTCAAACGGCCATTCGGGGCTTTGCGGATATAACCGGCAAAAATCATGCGATCAATAAACTTCACCGCCCCCTGCTTGCTGATACCAATCAGCCTGGCAATGTCGGCATAGGATGGAAGCAGGCGATGCAGAGCATAATAATCCTGTAATCGGCCCAGATAGAATGGATCTTTATTCACCATGGCGACAGTATGGTTGACGCTCGTACACCTGGCAAGCAAATTGATTGCTCACGCTTGTCATCTGCCATACAGGCACGGCAGCATTGTCGCCATGCAGTTGCCAGGAAGCATCTTATGAGAAAACGTATAGATACCGCCCGCCAACCGGAGGTCGTTCGCACCGCCATGCGTTTTGCCCTGATTGTCGGCCCTATTCTGGTTTTCATCAACCATGGCGACGCCATCATTGCTGGCACAATGAACTCGACCGACTGGCTGAAGAGCGCCCTGACCATGCTGGTACCCTATACCGTTTCAACCCTGTCGAGCGTCAGTGCCTACCACTCCTGCCGCAATAATTCAGAAAAGTAATCTCTCAAGTAATCTCTCAAATACAGGGAGACAGGAAGAATGAGCAAATAGACCTTTACGAAAAATATCTTGTACAAAATATTTTTCATAAGAGACTGATATGTTTTGGCTCCTCTGCGTGCTTTGCGGCTCTGCGAGACCAATGTTTTTCAACCCTATCTCTCGCCAAGACGCCAAGAGCGCCAAGAAAACCCAACCCGCATAGCCGGAACCAAACAGGAAAATCTAAAAACCCACACAATCACGAACCCGATTCAATAATAGCCGCCGCCGCTTTCAGGCCATCCACCGCAGCCGAAACAATGCCGCCGGCATAACCGGCTCCCTCGCCGACCGGATACAATCCCTGCACAGAAACGCTCTGCATCCGTTCATCGCGCAGGATACACAACGGCGATGATGTCCGGGTTTCCGATGCCAGCAAATTGGCCTCGGTGGTGACAAAGCCGCGCATCTTCCGCCCGAAGCCATTGATGCCTTCGCACAATGGGTCACTCAACCAGTCCGGAAAAATATCCCGCAGATCGGCAGCAACCACCTCGGGCTTGAAACGGGTAGCGGCCAGCTTGCCGGTAGCATGTCCGCCAATGAAATCGACCAGTCGCATGGCCGGTGCAGCGTACCGTTCCCCCGCTGCCCGAAATGTGGCAGCTTCCAGCTGACGCTGGAATTCGATCCCCATCAGCGGATGACGATCAACACCATGACGGCGAATATCATCCGGCGTCACCTGCACAACAATACCGGAATTGGCCCACTGACCTGCCCGTTTGGCATTGCTCATGCCATTGACCGCCATACCGCCGATTTCCGTCGGCGACGGCACAATCAGTCCGCCCGGACACATGCAGAATGAGTAAATACCGCGTCGATCAAGATAAGGATCGGCAACCTGATGGGTCAGCTTATATTCCGCCGCTGCCAGTTTGGCATGACCGGCCATGCGGCCATATTGATTCCGGTTGATCAGCGTTTGCAGATGTTCGGCGCGCACGCCGACGGCGAAGGCTTTGGCTTCCATCTGAATACCCAACTGGTGCAAGCGGGTCATCGTATCGCGAGCTGAGTGACCGGTGGCCAGCACCACATGATCGGCGGCAATTTCCATGTTATTGCCGGTTTTGCCATCTGTAATACGCACGCCGGTCACGCTGCCCGCATGCATCAGCAGATCGTCAACGCGGCTTTCAAAGCGGTAATCGACACCCAATGCCAGCAGGTGATGGCGCATATTGCGCACAATACGCACCAGTTTATCGGTGCCCAGGTGCGGATGTGCATCGACCAGAATATCGCTCCTGGCGCCGAAACGGACGAACGTATGCAACACATGACGCAGGTACGGATGCTTAATACGGGTATAGAGTTTGCCATCGGTATAAGTACCGGCACCGCCCTCGCCAAAACAGATATTGCTCTCTGGATTCAATTCGCCGCGAGAACGCAGACGCCCGATATCCCGCATCCTCGGCTCCACTGCCTTGCCACGCTCCAGCAACGTCACCCGCGAACCCGATTCGGCCAAGCCTAATGCAGCAAACAGACCGGCGGGACCGGCTCCGACCACCACCACATGTGTCGGTGTGGAACAGCGTTGTTTGAAAATATCGGGGCATTGCGCTTCGAGTGACGAGCGTTCAATCACGCGCACCTGCGCAGGCAGGCTCTCCAGTCTTGTCGTGAGTCGGACTTCATAGGTGCAAACGAAATGAATGTGGCTCTTTTTACGCGCATCCAGCGCCCGGCGAACACAATTCGCGCCGAGCAACTGGGCGCGATCAATCCCCAGCAGCGCAATCAGGCGAGCGACAATATCTTGCTCATCCTCGTCCAGTTCAACCGCGACATTGCTGATGGCGTATGATATGTCAGTTGCCATTATCGCTATCCACATACACCAGCGCCGGATTGAAATGTTCAGCTTCAGCGGCATTCACCTCGGCATAGGTACAGATAATCAACAGATCGCCTGCCGCCGCCTTGTGCGCTGCTGCGCCATTGACGCCAATCGTGGCGCTACCGCGCGGCGCGGTAATGGCGTAGGTGGTAAAACGCTCGCCATTGGAGACATTATAAATATGTAGCTGTTCAAACGGCAGGATATTGGCCTGCTCCATCAGATTCTGATCAATGGCGCAGGAGCCTTCATAATCGAGTTCGGCATGGGTCACCGTCACCCGGTGAATCTTGGATTTCAGCATGGTCAGTTTCATCATATCTTCTCCGTTTAGTGCGTTAGTCTCTCACGAAAAATATCTTGTACAAAATGCATAAGAAATATTTTCCACAGCAAAGCAAATGATCATAAAATCAAAACCTTTTCACCACAGAGGACACAGAAAAAAACCTCAACCAAACATCAACCACGTTCCTTTCATTCCTATTCATTCTAAGTTCCCGACTTTGCCTTTCTCTGTGCTGATTGTTTTTCATCTCCGTCTTTGTGGTTCAACTTGTAAAGTTCCTGATATGCTAGGTTAGGCATCTCGCCGCTATCCAGCGGCATATTATCGATCAGACGAGCCGCCCCGACTCTGGCCGCGACAAAAACGCGCGCCGTCGCGCCGTCCGGCCTGTCATCCAGATGCGCAAGCGGCATCAGTGAAACTGCGTCGCGCACATCCAGATATTCAGGTTCAATCCCGGCTGCTGCAAGTATCCCTGTCCCCTCTTCCAGCAAGCAGGAAACATCTTTTTGTCCGTGCATTGCTGCCTGTTGCATTGTTTTCAGAGCGCAGGAGAGCGCCAGCGCGCTGCTTCGATCCGAATCCGACAGATAACGGTTGCGGCTACTCATGGCCAAACCATCGGGCTCGCGCATGGTCGGCATACCGATGATTACAAGCGGCATATGCAGATCAGCCACCATGCGTCGGATGATAGTCAGTTGTTGCCAGTCCTTTTCGCCAAAGATGGCGACATCCGGTTGCACGATATTGAACAGCATATTCACCACCGTCGCTACCCCGTCGAAATGACCGGGGCGTGATGCCCCGCATAAACAGTCGGCCAGTTCACGCACCGTTAGCGTGACATTCGAACCATTGGCAGGATAGAGATTGGCGGGATAAAAGATAACATCCACGCCGGCAGCGGCGCAGGCGGCGCGATCAGCCTCAAATGTACGGGGGTAGGCAGCCAGATCCTCGTTAGGGCCGAATTGCAGTGGATTGACATAGATGGAGACGATAACCATGTCCGCTACTGCCCGTGCCTGTTCAATCAGACTGATATGGCCGGCATGCAGACTGCCCATGGTCGGCACGAATGCGATGCTGCTATTCCCGCGCAGGGGTTGCAGGCGGCGACGCAGATCGTCAGGCGTGCGGAAAATATTCATGACGGAAACCGGCCAGACTTTACATCAGCCGACCATCGTGCAATGGCATCCGACATCAGCTGCCGTGCATCGGCATAAGCCGGCGCAAACGGGGGATTGGATGCAGAGAGACCAACCAGATCATTGAACACCAGCACCTGCGCATCGCAGTTGCCACCGGCGCCGATACCGACGGTCGGAATATCGACGCTGCGGGTGATCTCAGCCGCCATATCTGCCGGTATATTTTCCAATACCACGCTGACCGCTCCCGCCTCACTCACCGCTTGCGCATCCCTGATAAGCTGGGTACGGCCTGCTGCATCCGTGCCGCGCTTGCCGTAGGAACCGAATTTCTTCACCGATTGCGGCGTTAATCCGATATGCGCCACCACGGCAATGCCGCGATCAGCCAGAAAACAGATGGTGGAAGCCATCGGTTCGCCGCCTTCGATTTTCACCGCGTCACAACCGCTCTGCTGCAAGACCCGCACGCATGACGCAAAAGCCTGCTGCGGCGATTGCTGATAGGTGCCGAATGGCATATCGCATACCACCCAGGCACGCTTCCGCCCCCGCACAACGGCGGCGGTATGATGAATCATCTGTTCGAGCGTGACGGGAATAGTGGAATCGAAACCCAGGCAGACCATGCCGAGCGAATCGCCCACCAGCAGCACATCGGCTCCGGCTGTTTCGGCAATCTCGGAGCTGCTGGCATCATAGGCCGTGATCCATACGGTTTTTTTGTTACTCTGACTGGCGTGCAACAGCGTTGCTGCAGTAACCGGTTTCTTTGTATTCATGATTTCATTCATGGTTTCCTTTCCGCTTCAGTCCGCCTGCGTACAGGTTGGGTACCGTCTTTGAGGATGGACGAAGCCTGCCATTTACACGCCAGTCGCGCCACAGCAATTCGCCATCACCCTGAATGATTACTCATCTGACTTAATGATTGATGATGCATTTGTTGACAATACATGCCGCCCATACATACCATATTCAGCCATAGTCATAAATATGAAATCGAGGGTCTGTTCACATTCAAAAACGCATTGCGATCATTGGTGGCGGCATCTGCGGACTCACTGCCGCACTGCGCCTTGCGGAAAACAGCTTCACGGTCGAACTGTTTGAAGCGGCCCCACGCCCGGGTGGACGCACCCGTTCATTTTTGGACAAACAAACAGGTGAATGGTGCGACAATGGGCCGCACCTGCTGAACGGCGCTTATCGGGCCACCCAAAGGCTTCTTGCTGAGTGTGATGCCGCAGATCATATCTGCTGGCAGTCATCGCTCAAACTACCGTTATGGGATCGCCAACGCGGTCATTTCAGCTTGCACCCATCCTCCCGATTACCCTTCCCTATTGCCTTGCTGGCGGCGGTGCAAGCTATGCCCGGACATAACTGGAAGTCCGCACTGGCCATGTTGCGTATGCACTTCGGCATAAAAAGTCACCACACAGACGGTAGCGTGGAGAGACTGATGCGTCGCTGCAATGCGCCGGATGCATTCATCCGGGATATGATCGAACCCATCTGTCTGGGCGCTATGAATGAACCCATAGCGACAGCCGATGCCACCTCGTTTGGGCGTGTATTAGCTGAAAGTTTTGCTTCCAAAAGTTGCGCCCGACTAGGCTGGTTCAATGCACCGCTACAACAGGCGCTGATTGAACCTGTCATACGTAAAACAGAACAGTCAGGCGCCACCATCCACTGCTGCCATTCGGTACGATCGGTAACAAAAGAGCTGTCCGGCATCAGTGTCGATGGCGAGCATTTTGATGCAGCCGTTATTGCCCTGCCGGCTTATGCGCGAAACCGATTGTTGGGTTGCCATGGGCCCTGCGCAACCGGCGTCATTAGCAATATCCACCTCTGGTACCAGGATCATCCGGGCTTGCCTGAGCCGTTTATCGGCGGCATTGGTACGCTGGGTCAGTGGTTTTTCGACATATCAGCCCAAACTGTTCAAAGCGATGAATCTATCAGGCATCTATGCGTTGTGATTAGTGCCGATCCCCTGAATATGGCGCGCGACAGCGTCATCAAACAGGTACATCGGGAACTGTCACATATCTGTGGATACAGACATATGCCATCACACGTTCGCATGGTACGTGAAAAACGAGCCACAGTACTGGTGCGCAGACACCAACATGCATCCACAACGCCCGGCATCATCGACGCCTCGGAGTCACCTCCGCCCGGGGAATTGCCCGCCACCATTGAGTTTGCCGTACAGCGGGGTGAAAAAGTCGCACTGGAGGTCATAGGGCAGTTTAAATAACGCACGTTATCCACTTTTCCCCAGACTGAAGTAAAATTTCCGATCCAATGCCGATTAGATGATTATCTACATTATTAATAAGTCATAACTATTTGTTTTTATTGTAGTATATTAAGTGCATAATATTTAATCATGTCACATGTATGTCACAAATATGTAATAAACAGAGGCATTGCAGAGTATCTATCCACAATGTTATCCACAACGTCTGTGGATAGTAGCGAAACACCATAAAAAACAATGGACTTGCGGCGCTTCAGCTCCAAAATATTATCCGGGATTGCGCTGTTGGCATCATCTTCTTATGATTACCAAATGCCAGAAAAACCGTTTCGAACCTCAATCATGTCCGATCGGGTCATTGAAGAATTTGACCGGGCTTTGAACAATATCTTTTGCAAACAGACCAGCTCGCGCGATTACCCGGCAACGGTGACACAACGCGAATCGCCAACGCTTAGCCACCAGCAGAAACGAAAAGCGGCAGGACTTATGCGCGTCAATCATGCCGGCGAAATGGCTGCACAGGCATTGTATCAGGGTCAGAGTCTGACCGCCCGCGATCCCAGGCTGGCGGAAAAACTGAAATCTGCGTCCATAGAAGAGGCGGATCATTTGAACTGGTGCCGCAATCGCCTGGAAGAGTTGGATGAACGCCCTTCCCTGTTTGATCCACTGTGGTATGCCGGTTCATTCGCCATCGGCATGGTTGCGGGCATTGCTGGCGACCGGTGGAATCTGGGTTTCTTAGCTGAGACCGAACATCAGGTTGTACGTCACCTGAGTAGTCATCTTAATAAGTTGCCGGACAATGACACACGCAGTCGGGCCATCGTCGCACAAATGAAAATCGATGAACAGGGTCATGCCGACCTGGCCGAGGGGCTTGGTGCTGCTCAATTGCCTCAGCCGGTTAAACAAGCGATGAAGCTAACCTCTAAAATTATGACCACGCTGGCAGAGAAGGTATGACATAGTGCCCCTGTCGCATCTGAACTGAGTAGTTATCATGCCATTTGACTTAGCCGTTATTGATCTGGACAACACGCTGTACGCCGCCAGTAGCGGCGTATTTGCGCGCATGGACAAGCGCATGACGGCATTTGTAGCCCGCGAACTTGGCGTCAGTTCCGAGCAGGCCAATCTGTTGCGGGCTACATACTGGAAGCAGTACGGCACCACGCTACGCGGCATGATGCTACACCACGGCATGGCGCCGGAACCATTTTTGCAAGATGTTCATAACATTGATGCACATGAAATTCTGGACAGGGACGATGCGCTGGCGATCGCGCTGGATCATCTGCCTGGTCGCAAGGTGATTCATACCAACGGCATCCGGGAACATGCCGAACGCATTCTGGACAGGTTGGGAATCACCGACCACTTTGAAGCAATCTACGATATCCGTTTCAACAACTATATTCCCAAACCATGTCAGCAAACGCTGGCCAGCCTTATCGAAATAGAAGGAACCAGACCCGAACGAACACTGGTGGTTGATGATATGACGGACAACCTGCGCGTGGCCAAAGCGCTTGGCTGCAGAACGGCATGGATCAACCAGGAGATCAGCAGGGAAGACGGAGAATCATGGGATTATCACATTCCTCGTTTTCATCAGTTACCGAAGGCATTGTTGAATTTAGAATTGAGAATTGAGAATTAAGAAACGAGCTCCCTTTCACTATTCCCCTTTCACTATTCCCCATTCCTCACTGATTCATCCGCTCAAAAAACTCGGCGTTATTCTTGGTCTGCCCCAATTTATCAAGCAGAAATTCCATTGCATCAATCGTACCCATTGGCGAGAGAATCTTGCGAATAATCCATACCTTTTGCAGCTCTTCCTTCGGAGTCAGCAACTCCTCTTTACGCGTGCCTGACGGCGCAATATCAATGGATGGGAAGATACGTTTATCCGTCAGCTTGCGATCCAGCTTGATCTCCATATTGCCGGTGCCCTTGAACTCCTCGAAAATCACATCATCCATCTTGGATCCAGTTTCTACCAGCGCCGTGGCGATAATGGTCAATGAGCCACCATCCTCAATATTGCGGGCCGCCCCGAAGAAACGTTTCGGTCGATGTAATGCGTTGGCATCCACGCCGCCAGTCAAAATTTTACCGGAGGATGGCACCACAGTATTGTAGGCGCGCGCCAGCCGGGTAATGGAATCAAGCAGAATAACCACATCCTTACCATGCTCAACCAGTCGCTTGGCCTTCTCTATCACCATTTCAGACACCTGCACATGCCGCTGGGCCGGTTCATCAAAGGTCGAAGATACCACTTCGCCCCGCACGGAACGCTTCATGTCGGTCACCTCTTCCGGACGCTCATCAATGAGTAACACCATCAATTCAACAGCCGGATGATTGGCCTCAATGGAGTGGGCAATGGACTGCATCATCACCGTTTTACCGGTACGCGGCGGCGCCACCAACAGGGCGCGCTGCCCTTTTCCGATTGGCGCTACAATATCAATAATCCGACCGGTCACATCTTTTTTGGTCGGATTGTCAATTTCCATATGCAGCCGTTCATCCGGATACAGCGGGGTAAGGTTGTCGAACAGCACCTTGGTACGCGCCGCCTCCGGCGATTCGCCATTGGTTGTATCCACTGTTTTCAGCGCAAAATATTTCTCACCCCGACGCGGTGGTCGGATCTCACCAGCCACCGTATCACCCTTACGCAGAAAGAAACGACGAATCTGATGTCCCGATACATAGACATCATCCGGCCCGGACAGATAATTGGCATCAGGTGAACGCAGAAAACCAAACCCATCCGGCAAAATCTCCAACACGCCTTCACTATAGATGGTACCGCCGCGCAGACCATGAGCGCGTAAAATCGCAGATACCTGTTCCTGCTTACGCATACCGGCAGCATTATCAATATCATAGGAATCGGCCAGTTCCAGCAGTTCGGTCGGCGATTTGGCCGACACCTCCTTCAAATGCAGTGAAACGCCGTCCATCTCGTCGGAAACTTTCTCTTCCGGATCTTCACGGCGACCGCGCTTGTTATTGCTGCGCTCACCCTTTTTCCATCGCCCGCGCTTGGGCTGCTCATGAGTTGTTTCCTGAGTATCTTCTTTTGAATCTGCGGTGAGGCTGGCATCTTTGCTTACATCATCCTGGCTAACGATTTTACGTGGCCGACCCCGACGACGAGGTTTATCATCGCTTTTCACTTTTTCCGGCGTCTCCTTTTGCAATGACGTCAATTCCGATTCCGCAACGTCGACCGATACTGCCTCCACAACCTTGCGTGGCCGCCCTCGTCGGCGAGG
>Ga0256829_1003913_pt1 | contig 10019 bp, 7 predicted proteins | sample 131447metaG_FD_185979 | JGI IMG/M metagenome (GOLD analysis project Ga0256829, IMG submission 185979) | Hydrothermal vent microbial communities from Lau Basin, Pacific Ocean - 131-447 | ecosystem: Environmental > Aquatic > Marine > Hydrothermal vents | place: Pacific Ocean: Lau Basin | collected...
CAACAAGAAAGTTTAACTCAGGAAAATCAAGAAGTTAATAAAACACAAGAAGAACTTTTTGCTACTATTGCTGAGTGAGTAAAAGAATATTATGAACAAAATAAGGATTCTTTATGACATATGTCATTGCAAGATATTTTTTTGTCTTACATAAGTTCTCAGGATAAAAATGAAATTATAGAACAGGTTAAGCAAAGATTATGAAGAGAAATTAATTTTGATGATATAAAAAATTTATATTTACAGTCGAACTATACTTTGGAACAGTCTTTAACAAAAGATGTTTTTAAAACTTTTAAAAGAAAAAATGCTGTTAAGTCTATAATTAATAGTTTTGATAATAAAATTAAACAAAAAATTGTTGAATTATGAATAAGTGAAAATTTTGATTTAAAACAATTTTTACCAGAAAATATAACTGATTATAGCCAAATAAATATTATTTTTACAAATATTAGAAACTATTTTACAGAATTTCTAAGTAAATTATCTAAAGAACAGAAATTACAATTAAAAAATGTAAAAATATTAAATAAAGAGATTTTAAATCAATTGATTCAAGATTGAATAATTACAAAGCAAGAAAGTAAATATTTAAAAAAAGAAGTAGGAGATGAAGTAAATTTTTCACAAGAACAAATTGATGAACTTTTTGATATTCAAAATACATTATTTAATGCAAATGTTGTAAATACTGCAGAACTTATTTCTGAAAAAGTAAGTTTGTCTGAACAAGATTTTTTAAAATTAGGAAATTTACCGGTTTTGTGAGATATTATTTGAAAATATAATGTAATAGAATGAAAAGATTTAAATAAAATTTGGAATGATTATATAAAAGTTGATTTGATATATGAACAAACTCAGGAAATACAAAATTGTGATTGAGATGAAGCTTGTGAAAAAAAAGTTAAAAAGCAAATTATTGAACAATGGTTAGGAGAAAAAAATAATTTTTTAAATTGGGTGAAAGAAGAAGAAAGTAATTATCAAGAAGCTGGTTTATCAAATATTTTAAGTAAAATATTAAATAAAGAAAATTTATCAGAAGATGAAATTATTACTTTGTTATCAATTTTTTGATTAAAAGATAAATATGTTGATCATACAGTAGATTTGATTGCAAGAATTTATAAACTTGATGAAAATCAAAAAGAAAATTATAAAAATATCTTAAATCAGTTTTTAGATCCTTGAATTCATGAGATAGATTATAATTGAAGAAAAATAAAGATAGATAAACAAGTATTTTTTCCTCAAGATATAGATTTTGAATGATTATTTAAAGTATCTCCTGAAGTTATTTTTACTATCAATGGTGATGATGTGGATTTTTTCTCAAATCTTTCATGATTAGATAAATATTTTACTGAAATATCTTACCAAGATAAAAATTGAGTAGAAAATAATGAAAAATTAAGTGGATGGACAAAAACTAAGATAGAATATAAAGATGAAAATTGAAATGATGAAGATGAGAATTGAAATAAATATGAATTGACTTGATACATATTAGAATGATTAAATGGAGAAACAGAAGTTTATGAAAATCCTTATTGGGTATGAGAACAAGAACCAAAATTATTATGAACAATTTATGAAAATTATACTGTTACAAATATTGAGAAACTTGAAGATAAAAAGTTAGTTTTAAATTCGAATGTTGATTTGAAAGATATAGTTTTATCTCATATTTGAGTAGTGGCAGAGGACAAAGTAAAAGAACATAATGAAGAAAAAATTAAAAAAATAGTCGAAGATACAAAACATACTGAAACTGAGAAACAGATAGAAAGCAAGGAAGAGAGGATAGAAAATTTTCATAAAGAGTTTTGAAAGTTAGAATGAGATGTTAATGCTGATTTTGAAGTAGGAACTGTTTTAGAAATAAAATGAATAAATTTAGGATATCCTTGACTAATAAATAATTGGTATTATGGAGAAATAATTAATATAAATGAAGAAGATTGAACTTATGTTTTAAAATTAGGTTGATGAGCTGTTTTACTTGAAGGTTGATCAGAAGAAATAACTGTTCCTATGGATGCAGGGATTATAAAAAATTTAAAATCTAAGAATTCTTGAAGTATTTTTAAGTTTAAAAAAATAGATAATATTGATAAATTTTGAAATTCTTTAAAAGATATAGATTTAAAATCAGATTATCAATGATTAGAAAAATGACTTTCTACTTGGAAATATAATATAGAAGTTAAAAATTGAAAATTGATAAATAAGGAGAATGATGAAGAAATTAAATTTATTTGAAATGATAAAAATTCTTGAAAAACTTGATGAAATTGGAATGATCATTTTGATGTTTATGGTATAGAGGTTCAATGAGATTGAATTTTATTAACTCATCCATTTGATAATAATTTTTCTAAGAAAGTAGATTTCAATACTTTTATGATGATTTTTATGCAAAATAAACTAAGTCCTTGGACTGAAAAAGAGTTTGGGACTATTCAACAAAATGCACAAGTTCAACCTTGAAGTGGATCAAAATGAAGATGGTTTGCTTTGGCAGATGTTTTAATGTCTTGAAAGCAAGTTTTTGAAAATATTAAATATTATTTTAAAGAAGATGATGAGCTTAGAGCAGCAGAAATGTATGAAAAAATGGCTAGTAAACTACCAAACTGGTGGATACTTGGTGATGTAAAGATGGAAGCAGCTGGAGAAAAACATTCTAAGATTTTTAAGAGAATTGAGAATGCAAAAGCAAGACTTGATAGAGCAGGGGAGTGAAAATGACCAAATCATGGTAAAGATGCTGCAAATATTATAGAAAGAGAAATTTTTAAGAAAGTGGAACAATGAAAAGATTTATGATATAGACAACAACTTAAAGCAGCTTGATATTTACTTTATGCTATTGAAAAGTGACCTAGTCCTTATTTTAGAGCTTTAGCTAAATATGAATGAAAATGATATTGGGTAAAAGCTTTATTATGAGAATCTCATTATCAAAAACGGAGATTAATTAGAGAGAAACAGGAAGAAGCATTAAAAAAAGATCCGACAAATGCTAAATTAAAGCAAGATCTTGTTTATTCAGAAATGTTTTATTTAAAAGATGCAGATGGTTTATGAGATAAGTATTCAAATAGATTTTGACCTTCTGTAGAATGATGAACTATAAATTTATATCAAGATTCAAAAGTAAACGAAGTATATGAATGAGAAGCTACAAAAGCAAATTATTATACTATTTATGATGGACTAAAATCTTATATTTCTAATAATAGACCTCCAAATTCTTTGTGATGATTAAAAGCTATCACTGAAGTAGTAGATTCTCAAGATAAATATGTGGATTATTATAAAATTATTAGTTCATTTATATTTACATGATATTTATATAATAATTTTAATGAGTGATTTTGAAATCAATTTAATAAAATATGTAGAACATATTGAGTTCCTATTTGATTATTTGCTACAGATAAATATTGATTAAATAAAGTCTTAACTATTTTTGATTATGTTGTAAAACAAAAAGGTATAAAACCTTGATGAAAAGATCAAACATTTACAGAATACCTTTATGGAAAGAAAAATTCAGATGATGTAGATGTTCTTTCTTTAAATTCAAAATCAACAAGAGATGGAATTTTTTGAAAATTAGAAGATTTTTGGAAAGAATATTGAAATGAAGTAGTTAATGTTTTGGATTATTCTGATACTACTCTGATTAATTATTCAGTTGATAAAGATATATCTGATAATAAAAAAGAAGTTTTATGAGATTATTTTGATAAAGTAAATGATAATATTATTGAGAAATTTGCTTTTGATAGTAAATTATTTAAAAGTTCTTATGCTCCATATTATCAAGAATGAATATTTAATATTCCAGCTTGAACATTTTCAGAAATTGCTTTAAATTTAGATGAATGAGATTTTGAATCAGATATAGCTTGAGTTGCACAATGAATGTGGTCTTGAGTGGTAAATAAATTAGATTGAATATGAGATTTAATTGTTGATGGTGATAAAAATACAGATACAGTTTATTCTTTTGTATTAAAAAAATATATAAATTGGATGTGAAGACTTTATAAATGAGATAATGAATCGTATTTGATAAAAGCTTTATTGACCTGAAAAAAAGAAGATTTAGAAAAAAATATTATAGAACTTACAAGAGAAACATACTGATATCATGGTAATTTACCGATAGAAATGGTAGAAGGATTAAATAAATTTGTAGAGGTGTTAGCTAAAAGACCAGGAAATATAAGAAAAATTTTAAATGATGTTTTTGGAGAAAATAAAGTTGAAAGAGCAGTGCAAATTAATTAAAAAAAGATAAATTGTTTAATAAAAAAAATCTTAGGAGTTGTTGTTTTCCTAGGATTTTTTTTGTTATTTTTCTATTTTTTAAAATTTGTCATATCAGAACAGAATGTAACACTTTTTTTACTTCAGTTAAAATACATTACATCTACACAGAAATTTTTCTCTTCAAATATTCCATTTCAACAGTTTGTATCAGTTCATTTAGAACAATCCATAAAACCTCAATTATTTTTATTTAGTAAATATCATCATCTTACTTGTCTAAAATATAATTCAGGAGAAAAATAATTTGTAGGTCTTGATGTAACTCCATGACAGGCTTTTACAAGTCAATCAGTAGGGTCTTTACATAAAAGATAATTCCAATCATTATCCACTATTGGTCATTTCAAATTTAAAGGATTATCCATTTTTTTTAAATAAAAATATTGTTGAGCTCATGTAATATCTAAAACATAACTTCAAGACTCGAACCAAGTATCATTTTGACATCCGTCATCTCAGCTATCTACCAATGGATTTATTTTTAACCAACATTGATCTTTTTTACCTCCCCATCTTTGCCAGTTTGTGTTTCTTATAGTAAAAACTCATTCCATTCATCATCTTGCAAAATTTATAGCTACTAATTTAGATTTAATTGTAGATAAAAAGTTATAAGATTTTCCCATAGTTTGGAATACTCATATTAATCCTACTCATATCATCATAATTACAACTAAAAGTTCTATTATTGTAAATCATTTTTTATTTATCATGCCTTATATTAATTTACATAAAATATGTTTGAAATCATTTATTTCTTGTTTCTAATACTTTTTGACTTGCTTTGTATCATGAACTACAAGTAAAAGTATATTCTTTTCCTTCTTTAAGTGTAGGTATTTTAGAAATATTTTCAATATCTATTATCTCTCCTTTCGGTATTTTAACTTTATATTGTAGTATATCCAAGTTTTGTATTTTATTTATGTTTATAATTTCTCATAAAATTATATCTAAATCGAAGTTTAGGCTATCAAATAATCATAAAATCTTTTTTATATTTTTAATTTTACTATCAGAATGTTCTTCTAAAGAACAAGTTTCTTGTATTTTAGTTGATAAATTGAAAGTTCATATTTTATTAGCTATTTCTATTATTTCTATTTTATCGTAACAAATAAGTGGTCTTATATTTAATTGATTATTTATTTTATCAAGTAATTCCATATTAGTCATAGTCTGTGTAGAAACTTGTCATAGATTTTCTCAATTTATTATACTATTTACTTTCAGTTTTTTAGCAAATTTATCTGCAATTTTGTATAAAAATATTTTAAAAATTATTTGTCTGTATCCATTTTCAATATTTTCTTTTATATGTTTTATATATTTTGATAAATCTAAACTAAATATTTTTCATTTAATAGAATATTTTTCTCATAGAAAAGAGTATATTTCATAAACTTGAGATAATAATAAATCACTTCAAGGAATGTTTAAAAACAAAAAATCTTGTTTAATTCATCTTTTTGCTGCTAAATATGTTGCAACAGGAGAGTCAATTCCTCCAGAAAATAGATTTAGTGCTTTTCATTCTATTCAGTATGGTAATCATCAAATTCAATTATAAGAATCTTGATTTGTCCATATCCAGACTTTATCGTTTAGTATTCTTATATTTATATTCAAATCAAAATCTTTGTATGATGCTTGTTTATCAAAATTATCACATACATATTTTCATAATTCCATTTGAATATCCATACTATTCATAGGAAATCTTTTATTTTCTCTTTTACAAGTTATTCTAAAAGTATTAAAATCATATAATGGAATAATTTTATTAATTAATTTATATAAACTATCTAAGTTGTTATCAATATCTTCTACAAACCTTATAACTTCTATTTTTTGTATTCAAAAAGTATTAAGCAGTATATTTAACTCATTTTTTTCTCAGTTTCAATGAACTAATAAATAAGCATTTCTATTTTCTATTTTAGAAAATCATTTTTCCTTTAACTGATTTTGAAATAATTGAACAAATCTTTTTCTAGTAGTTTTACTTTTCAAAAAAGTTTCTCAAAATTTTAAAAAATATAGCACTTTATTTTAAAAGTTAGTAATTAAATTTATTTTATAATTCTAAGAAAATATATTTGTCATTTTAATATAAGAAATAATCATTTTTTATTGTATCATATAAATTTTGCATTTGGTATGTTTATTATTTTTTTTGTAGAAATGCTATCAGTATACAATAAATCTCAATTATTTGAATATAAAAAAGTTATATTATTCCATTTAAATCAATATTTTATAGATATATCATTTATATATTTTATATCTAAATTATTGAAAAAAGATATTTTTGATGGAGATAATTTAATATCTTTTTTAGATATATATATAATGTTATTAAATTTCTTTTTTGTGTTACATATATATTTTTTAAAATCTCATATTTGTATATAATTACATTTATTTTTATTTAATCAAAAAATAGTAATACTTCTATCAGTTGTAAAGTATTTTTTTCAGTCAAATAAAAAAGAATTACTTTTATTTTTGGATATGTATTTTATGTTATATACTCATAGATTTTTACTAAATCATAAATCTTTTGTATATTTATATCCAAATACATAAAAATAAAAAATTGAAAAGACTATTATTACTAACAATATTAGTCTTAAAAATAGTCTAGAATAAATTAATCCCATAGTTTATATATTTTAGTTAAATTTATTTGATATCTATAATTTTAATTTGATATTCTCATTTTGGAGAGTCTATTGTAATAACAGCTCATTTCTTTTTTTCTTTTATCGCACTTCCTAAAGGAGAATGTAAAGAAATTTTATTATTAAATATATCTACTTCTCCAGTTCACACTATTTCATAAATTTCATTTTTTCCATCTCTTTCTATAGTTACTGTATTACCATATCAAATTGTGTCCATAGTAGTATTCTCTATGATTTTAACATTTTTAAGTAATGATTCTAACTCAGATATTTTTTTTTCAGCCATATTTTTATCTTCCATAGCTTGTTCATATTCTGCATTTTCAGAAAGATCTCACTGTTCTATAGCAGATTTAAGTCTTGTAAGTACCTCAGGCAATCCAACTTCTTTTAAGTTTTGTAAGTCTTTTACTAATTTATCATATCATTCCTTTGTAAGATGGTGTAATTCAGTCATTTATTTTAATATATTATTTTATAAATATTCTTTTATGTATAATTAATTTAACTATTTTTTCAATCAATTAAAATATATAGTAGATATAAAAAATGCTAAAGAATTAACTCTAGCACTTAATAATTATTTATCTTCATTTTTTTTAGCTCTTTTAATATCTTTTATTGTAAAATATTCTTTAAAGAATTCATCATTTGATGTTTTATAAGCTAATTTTGCAACTCTTTCTGAAGGTTGTGCTCATTTAGCTATCCAAGTTTTGATAGCATCTGTATCTATATCTTGTTTATGATTGATAGGATCATACCATCCTAAAATTGATTGATAACCAGAATGTGCTGGTTTTGTATGTTCAGTAAGAACTACTCTAAAGAATGCTCTATGAGTTCTACCATGTCTTGCTAATCTAATTTTTAACATTTAATATTCATTGTTTAAATAAAATAAATTACTTCAATTTTTGTCTTTCTTTATGTGCAACATGCTTTCTACAAGCTGGACAATATTTCTTCAATGATAATTTTGTAGGATTATTAACTTTATTTCTTGTAGTAGTATAGTTTAATCTACCACATTCACCACATTGTAATCATATTTGCATTACATTTCATTTTCTTGCCATAATGGGTTGTCGAATAATTTAAATAAAAGATATTATATTATCCAATATTTATTTCAGCTATTTTATTAAACAACGAAATAAATATCAAATAACTACATAGCACTGAGTGGAATCGAACCACCGACCTATTCCTTATGAGAGAATCGCTCTAACCCCTGAGCTACAGTGCCATATTAAAATTCGGTGAGAGAGGGATTCGAACCCTCGGTAGAGTTTCCCCTACGCTTCCTTAGCAGGGAAGTGGTTTCAGCCAACTCACCCATCTCACCAAACAGTTTTCTTATAATAAATATTTTACTTTATATTTCAATTGTTTTTTGAACTAAAATTATGTTTTTATATCTTTCTTTTTGAAAATAGACTTTATTTCTTTATACTATCAAAGATTTTAACATTAATAAAAATTTATGAAATTTTGGGATAGAGTAAAGGTGGATGTAATATCTGGTTATGGTGGAAATGGTTGTACTAGTTGAAGACAAGAAAAATATATTGCTTTTTGATGACCTGATGGATGAGATGGATGAAAATGATGAAGTATTTATTTTGTAGGAGATGAGTGATTAAGCTCACTTATAGATTTACATTATAAAAAACAAATTAAAGCAAAACACTGAGAGCATGGAAAAGGTTCTGATCAATATGGTGAAGATTCTCAAGATATTTTTGTAAAAGTTCCATTATGAACTACAATAAAAGATAAAAATACAGGAAAATTGATTTGAACTATTATGAAACATTGAGAAGAATTACCTATTGTAAAATGATGAAGATGAGGTCGGTGAAATATTCATTTTAAAAATTCTGTAAAACAATATCCTGATTTTTCAATGTATGGTGAGCCTGGTGAAAAAAAAACTTTGGAAGTTGAATTACAGTTAGTTTGAGATATGACTTTGATAGGGTATCCGTCAGTTGGAAAGAGTAGTATTATAAATACTTTATCAAATGCAAAAGCAAAAGTAGCTGAGTATAGTTTTACTACACTTGTGCCAAATTTGTGAGTTGTTAAACATAAAGATAAAGATTTTGTGTTGGTGGATGTTCCTTGACTTATAGAATGAGCAGGTGATGGAAAATGACTTGGTAATGAATTTTTAAGGCATATTTTGAAATCTAAAATTTGGACTTTTGTTATAGATATTTCTAGATTTGAAGATAGTTTGAAAGAATTAGAAATTTTAAAAAATGAGATAGAGAAATTTACAAACTTAAAATTAAAAGAAGAATTTCCTGATATAGTTTCTCAAGATATTGAAATTAAATATGAAACTAAAAAACAATGAATCCAAATGGATATTCTTTCAGAGTGAAAATTATTATTTTCTAAAACTTTAGTATTTTTGATAAATAAAATTGATTTAGTGCAGGATGAAGAAATTTTAGAAGAATTTGAAAAAGAATTAAGAACAAAAATAAATCACTTATTTTGAGTTAATACATGAAATATATTTATCTGACATTCGTGAAATAAAGAAATATTTAATAATTTTTTAGATGAAGTAATAGAACTTTTGAGAGAAAAAACTGAACAAAATACAGTATTTGATGAATATTTATTGCCAAAACCTGAATATTTACCAGAGGAGAAGGAAGATAGATATGTAAAAGACATTACAGAAACAGAGATTCCTAAGTTGTTAGAAGAAAATTATATCGATGAAAATCAAGCAAGTTTATTAAATGTATTTGAAGTTGCAAACAAGAAATTGGCTTATTATACTTATATTTTACCTTGGGGAAATAGAGAGGCTACAATGTTGTTTTTTGATGTAATGAAGAGTGAATGAATTACAAAATGGCTTTTGCAAAATGGTGTAATGATATGAGATATTTTGAAAATTAAATCTCCTTATGCTTGAGTTCAAGATAGATATATTACTTGGGAATTGTAAGAAAAATA
>Ga0256829_1003914_pt1 | contig 10019 bp, 11 predicted proteins | sample 131447metaG_FD_185979 | JGI IMG/M metagenome (GOLD analysis project Ga0256829, IMG submission 185979) | Hydrothermal vent microbial communities from Lau Basin, Pacific Ocean - 131-447 | ecosystem: Environmental > Aquatic > Marine > Hydrothermal vents | place: Pacific Ocean: Lau Basin | collected...
GGAAATTTTTGTGGAGCTTTTGGCTCGAAAAGAGGAGTTTCTTTGGGAGCTTGAAGACGGGGACGATGAATATGGTTGCTGCCCTTTCCCAGACGAGACATACGTCTATACGGATGAAAATGGGAAGCGGTGGGAAAACCTGTTGACTTATACGATCGAAGAAGACTTCGTTGTCTCCGAGGGTGACGTTCCCCCTTTGACTGAAGGGCAAATCGCAGAGTTTCTGAGCTTGCTCTTGATGAAAGGCGTTCTTCGAAAGAATCCAACAGAGGTCACGTTCGACAGCTCGAAGCTCAAGGCTTTCTTGGAGGAATATGGGCTCGCGTGAAAAAGAACTCTACATTCCAAACGCTTTCGAGTACCAAAAAATGACTGGACTTTTGCCCGAGCCTCCCGACGAAGATGAGGCTTTTATCGACTCTCTGAAAGCAGAGAACGAAAGGCTTCGAGAGAAAATTCAAAACTCAGTATCTGTGATAGACATGTACGGAACCTTTGACGGTCAGCATCACAAGCAGTGGGTTTTAGACCAAGTACTCAGAACTTTGCTTGGACAAGACTACGAAGGTTTTGTGAAAGAAAGGGCTGGCGACGGTTATCCGTGGGAGGTAGGAATTGCACCCTGAAAGTTTGAATCTAAGACCATTCCAAGACGAAGGCAAAGATTTCTGCTCGAAATTGCTGCGGAGCATTCTAGCTCTAGACCAAGGGCTGGGAAAGACGGCTACCGCACTTATGTCTCTCGGAGACAGGGGTCTTGTGGTTTGTCCTCCCGGCCTGAAGTATGGTTGGGCGGACGAGTGTCGAAAGTGGCGCCAGGATCTGAAGCCCATCGTCATGGAGGGTATGGGGTTGGCTCGCTTCAAGTGGCCGGATCGAGGCGAGCTTGTGATCGTCGGCTACAACCAGCTGCCTGATGAGTTCGAGATTCCTCCATGGAGAGCCAAGTTCGAAAAGGGAGATTCCAAGGCCATCAAGAAGAAGAAGTCGGCCGCTGTCAAGAAGGCGAAGGAGGACTTCAACAAGTACATGGCGAGGCAGGCGAAGTTCGGCCTTCTGACACAGGCCATTCTTGACGAGGTGCAATACGGGAAGAATCCGAAGAGCACGCGTTCGAAAAAGGTCAAAGCTCTTGTCGCTTTGTGCAAGCAAACGATGGCGCTGACGGGAACTCCTATGCCGAGAGGCAATCCAGGAGACACGTATGGAATTCTACAAGCTTTGCACTTGGAAGATGAGGTGTTCGGAAGTTGGAATAACTTCAAGCGTGTGGCGAACTGGAGACAGGAGTCTGGGACGTACGGCACACCAACTCCGGAGTTCCACAAGCTTCTGAGTAAGGTGATGTTTCGTAGAACCAAAGCTCAGGTTGCTTCCTTCTTGCCCAAGAAGATCTACAAGACGCTGCCTGTCGCTCTAGACTCTAGAACTGAAAGCCTTCTCGATGCTCTCCCAGCAGAAATCGTCGATGGAGTTCGAGAAGCTCAAGACGCTTCGGGTTTGACAAAACTTCAGACGCTGCCAGGCTTCTCTGAGTTTGCCAAGTGTCGAAAGCAAATCGCTCAAGCTCGCATTCCAGCGATGCTGGAAATTCTCGAAACCTACGAAGCTGAAGAGACTAGAACTTTGGTGTTCTCGGCTCATCGCGATCCAATTCTTGCTCTGGAAAACAGGCCTGGCTGGAGGGTCATTCACGGCGGCATCTCCGCAGCCGAGAGGCAGGAGATTGTTCGAGATCAGGAGAAGCTTCAAGGCGTCGGGATTACCATCAAGGCCGGGGCGGCCGGCCTGAACCTCAAGTCTTTTCATAACGCTCTGTACGTCGATCTGGATTGGGATATTACACAAAACCGACAAGCGGAGGATCGTTGTCACAGACTGAACTCCGAAGGAGAGTTTGTGATGTATACGACCTTGACATCGACACATCCCATTGATATTCTGATCACAGAAAAGCTACAGATGGCGTCCAGAAACATTGACGTCGCAATCGAGGGAAAGTCATGAAGCTAAGCGTAAAAGAAAAAAGACAACCACAAGAGTTTGGTTCCGCCGTAGGTCTGTTCTATCTGGTTCCTGAAGGTCCAGAGCTATGGATGACCGTAGGCCCAAGTCGTGAAAAGGCAGCAACCCACTACGTTTGTCTCAGTGGGTTGGACGTTGGGGAGATGGTTCCCGTCGAAGAATGTCAAGAATGGAAAGGCTTCATGGTCGACCCAGAAGTTGAGGTCAAGAAGTGACCGAAGAAAAGCTTTCCTGCGGAAACTGCGGAGTTTCTGGCGTCCAGCTTTGGAGACCTTACGGATGCTTCTATCGACCCGAAGACAACCGCTGTGAAGCTTGTGCAGAAGAAGATCAAAAGAAACCTAAGTCTCCAGAGGGTTTTAGTATCGGGTGGTATGTTCCACTCGTGATGTCTGATGACGGAGACGTTTGGGGCTTTTCGTCCGCTCCAGACAAAGACGTTGAAGCTTGGTCCCAGATGCCCAAGAACGAGTCTCCAAACAAGCATAAGTCAGGAGAGCAATGAGCTTCAAAAAGATTCCTGGACAGAGGCTGGGGATTGTTTGCTCTGATCCTTCGGCCGAATCAATGATCGCATTGCTTGGTGGGCAGGCGCACTCTGACGTAACTTTCAGCAACGCACAAAAAGCTTGCTTCTCTGAGTTCTACGGCTACAAGTTCGACAGTTCAATGAATGAACTCGAAGAAGCTGGCGCGACCCAAAACATGTTTCGGCATGTCCAAAGAGACGGCCTTCGAGTCATGGGTCTTCTTTCGAGGTACCTTGACAAAGGCCAAGATCCTGTCAATCTTTTAGCGACACTACTCTTGGATGCTGGGTATGATACTGCCGGCCTTGATCCAGAATGGTTTGAAGAGTATGAAAAGTTGTCGTAACTGCAAGCATTCAGGGATGGACATGGACATGGAACCGTACTGCGCCCATCCAAAAACTCTAGTACACATGCCTTACGGTTCCATGCTATCTAGACCCGATTCCGCAAGGGATCATTGCCAAGACCAAAGTTCTTGGGAAGAAAGAGAACAGAAATGACAATCAAACTTTGGAAACTCATGGTTGGATTCGGAGCCGGCCTTGCCGGGCTGGTCATCGTTGCGGTCATGGCTTTGAGTTCAATCGCCGAACACGTAGACGAAGAAGTTGAAAAGAACCAAGCAAGAGAGCTTCGAGCTGCCGAGTACATGAACTCTTCGGATGAACGGTTCAAAGACGTCTCTTGTTCGTTTTCAAATGTTGGTCGCTGCGAAGTGACCCGCATGGACGACTCGATCGTTCTTCTCGCTTGCGCTCCAGAAGGTTGCGAGCCGCTCTAAGGGCTGCTATGCTTTGAGCATGGAAGCTCCAAAGTTCCAGAGAAAGGGCTTCTTGCCCTTTGCGATCTTCATGACGCTTGTCGCTGCGTGTCTCTTCGCTGGATGCGCAGCGCCGTCTGAAGTTCCGGTACACTTCGCTTCGGAAGTTCCAGAAGACCTCTTGCTCAAAACGGAAGAGATTCTAGGCTTTGAGCTTTTGGAAACCGGGCAGCGCCACGGCTCTGTGGTCATCGAGTTGAAAGACGCCAACGGCGGTGAGCTGGGGAAGTTTCTTGGCTCAGAAGGTTGCAACCCAGAGCTTTGGAGCGTCGAGAACCCGCATGTTCTTGCACACGAGATCGGGCATGCGCTCGGCCTTGGTCACGTGGACTCCCCCAGCAACTTGATGCACAAATCTTGGAGCGACGGGCTTCTCGAAGAGGAGCAATCTTCTCGCATGGAGCTTGCCGTCGAAAGGTACTGGGAATGTCACTAGAAGACTGGGAAGATCCTGAGTGGACTCGTGACATAAGCTTCAGAGCTAGGAGCCTTTACGAAAAGATTGACTTTCTTCTTTGGTACATCGAACCAGGAATTCAGAGTTTCAAACTCTAGAACGGGGGTGATCATGAAATGAAAGATGAAACTGGACTACTTGGTATTCCAACCGCAAGCACAGAAACGGTTGTCGCTACAGAGATCATCATCGAAAAGTTTACCTGTCTAGAAAAAGACAAGTGGATCTGAACGCAAAAAGCCCCGGAGCTGTCACATGGACAGCCTCGGGGCTTCTGTGTTTGTGTTACAAGCGGCAGCGCTCTGGGACCTTGATACAGGTCTCTAGCTCCTCCACATGCTCTTCAAGCTCCTCAATTTTATCGCTTTGGTGTTTCAGAAGTTCGTCTTGCTTGTCAACGTGCTCCACAACATCATCCAGCTTGCTGCTCATCATTACGACGTTGTCAGCTGTTCTTGCGACCTGATCTTGAACTTCATGGAATCCAACAAAAGCCTGGTATCCTACAGCAAGCATTCCGAAGAATGTACTTGCTTGAATTGGAAGACTAAACTTTTGTCCTGCAACTTTTAGTGTTAGACCCGTACTAGCCGATCTACTCGCATCAGAAGATGGAGTCTCAACATCAACTTTGATAGCGTCGGCGCTGTCTTGTTTTTTTTTAATTGACATCATTACCCATAAGGATGTAGCTGGGAAGCTGTCGGCTATCATAACAAATCGAACCAAATGGCTGACCCGCTTTGAAACCTACGGATTCTCCAGACTGTCCAGTTTTGAAGTTTGTGATTTGCGGCTTATCTTCTTGTAGATACCCGCTTCCGATCGAATGAACCAAAATTTCTGTATCTGCTGTAGAGTACGTAGTGGTGGTTGAGCCTCCCATTCTAACAATCATGCCATCTACGATCTGCATCTCCGCTCCGTAGGGATTCGAACCAAAGGAGGCAAACGCTACCATGTCATGAAAAGGTTCCACGGTTCCTCCAGGCGTTCTCAGCCAAGTAGAGTTGTAGATGTCCATCTGAGAATCATCAGGGTTAAACAGATAAACATTCCCGTTCCAAACAGCCAAGCCTGGCTGTTCAAGGTCAGAAGCAAAGTATGCGCTCGTTCCTAGAACTGGACTAAAGTAGTCGTTCGTATTGGCAATGTTCTGAGAAAGGTTAAACTTCAAGAACTTCTCTGACCCAGATGTCGTAGTGGCGACATAGACCGTATCCTCGAACTGAACAGAACTAGTTGGAACGCTCCAAGTTTCTCCTGCCAAAATTGCATCGTTGACATGAACGTTTGTTTCGAGGTCATATGTTGAAATGTAGCTTGGAGAAACCCCAGAAGAGTTTACCCCTCCGATAATGAACACCAGATTTCCCTTTTGGCCAACAGCATAAGCGGATCTGTCGGGAGCGGAGGTTAGTGTTGTCGACTGCCACCAGCCGCCATGAAGGTTCGAGGCCTTCAAAACAAAGATGTTGGCGTTGACAGTGTTGGCGCCTGCTGTAGTTTTCCCCGGCAAGACAAAGACGGTTTCTTCATCATTTGAAGGGATGACAACCATTTTGTGGTCATATCTTGTGGTTGATGATGGAAAAACTGGAAGGACCTGAGATGTGTTTGTTTGGGGCCAAAAGACTTCCGAAGTGTCCAAAGGGTTGCCAGCATCATTGATGCCGCCAGAAACCAAAATTCCGCCACAGAACTTCACAGAAGCGAACCGCGTTCTATCCTCCTGCATGTCCGAGGAGTACAAAGACACAGCCACTTCGTTGAAAGATGAGCCGTTATCGACAGACGAAAATACTGCCCCTGGGGAGTCCGAAGAATACAGCACACCAAAATCAATCGCAAAGGCATCAGACTCTCGGCCGTTGATCTCAATTCCAGACGTTTCTTTCGGAAGTCCTTTGAACGTATAAACGACACCATCCAAAATGGCGCTAGCAGAAGCGTATCTTGCTGCGCATTTTAGCTTGGGCATCACGGTCCATTCGTTGTTTAGAATGGAGTATGTGGAGTGTTTGCCGCCAATACTTGGATGGTCTGGGTTCGTGCCCATTGCAAACGTTGGCCTGTCTCCAGCAATCAAGTGAACGAGACCTCTGTAATGGAAACAAAATGGCTTCCCATACACAGCACAAACGTCTTTGTAGCCAACTCCTCCGGGACTATAAACTCCAGTGCTGGGGGAGGATAGTCTCAAAGGAGCGTCCGTCAAGGTTGTCCAAGCTTCTGTTCCTAGGTTATAGGACAAGCAAACTTCAGACGCTTCTCCGTCAGTACTAGCGTTAATTTGCGTTGTTCCGCCAAGGATGTAAATGATGTCATCCACCAAAACAACATTGGGGCCGCCAGCAGGGTCTGTGGATGGAATGGTACTTTCCGTAGACCAAGAGTCAGCATCTACATCATAAACAAAAATGTCATCTTCAACAGCTGCTGCTGCGTTATGAGCGTGACTGGAACCACCAACATAGTAGATGTGACGGCCATCATCTGACATGACCAAGGAGCCGTATGCTCGTGCTGCTGGCAATGAAGCGGCGTCCGCCAGCCAAGTGTCTGTCGAGGCATCATACCTTCGTACGGTCGTTACAGCACCAGACCCGTTGTGCCCTCCAGCAACAAAAATTGTTGAGTTTCGAGCCAACGCAGCCATTCCACACAAAGCGGTGCTCAGTGAAGTTCCACTAGACCAGGAGTCTGCATCAATGTCGTAAATCTGAACTTGGGTAGAAAAGGATGCCGAACCAGCGTATCCTGTAACTCCACCAAACACAAACATCTCTTCGCCAACGATGGCGCTTGCAGAGTATCCGTACTGAGTGCTAGAATCCCAAACTTCCTTTGGTCCAGCTCCGGACGACGAAGGTCCTTCTTCAGAAACAAAGTTTGCAAATGCATTGTTGATTTCGGAAAGAGAAACAGAAATCAAATCTTGCTGGGAAGTTACAAACGTCGTCGGGGTTGTACCGGCGCCAGAACCTGTAACTTCTCCCATGAGCACATAGCCCTCAACTCCCTCATTTGAGGAATTGCGACGTACCGTAGGGCCAAGTACGATCACTTCGTAGTCTGTAGGGTCTGTACTAGCAACCGTTTGGCCGAGGAGCGTCGACTCGATGACAACAACGTTTTCCCCAGCAACGAATTGAACTTCGAGAACAGGAAGCCCTACGTCCGAATCTGTGGCGCTGGGACTTTTCAGGTAAGCGATTGCACTTCGGCCGGCGTGCGAAACGCCAACTTCGCAAAGACTATCGATCGCTAGCGTGATGTTCGAACCAAGAATGTCGACGCTGTCTGGATCCCCCTTCTCGCCGATGTAGTTCATCAGTCCGAGGTACTCCGGCGCTCCAGTGTTTGCGTTTACAACGATCGTGTTGTCCGAGCTGTGGAGCATCGGGCCTTCGGCAACGTGCAAAGCGACTTCGTAGTCTACGGCAGATTCGTTTTCGAACTGCACAGTTTGACAGTTTGCGAAATCGCCGTTCACGTCGATGATGTTTCCAACTCCGTCCGTCGCAAGCGAGGTTCCTGTAATCGAAAACTGATCGTTGCCAGGAGATGTCAATGCGAGAAGGCTGTCGAAGACTCCTGGGTTGTTGTACACCCGAGCGATGGCGCCCTTGAGTTGTGTGTCGAGGTATTCGAAGAACCTATCTTTGAGGTCTTCGAGTTCAACCAACTTGTTGTGAGCGAAGTTGACGAATGGTTTGCCTGTGTTGCTCATGATGAAAAACCTTATGCTGGGAAGTTTCTAGTTTTGTCGTTGATGTCGACGTAGATGTTCTCGCCGGGGAGTGGCAGAACTTGAAAGTTTTGAACTTCGAGCGAAGTGCCCGAAGCTGTATACAAACCCATCAGCCCAGAGCTTTGCATTGAGGGCTCGCTTGCTTCGAGGACGCTGACGTTGTTGACGAATAGCTCGACCGAAGTGTCCCGAATGTGAACTCTGAGATCGACCGAATATCCTGCGTTCAAGAAGATTCCAAAGGATTCCAAGTCTACAGAGGCCAGCTCTAGTCCGTCGTTGATGATCCTTGCGGTACCAAGCGCCGAGACACGAACCTCAACTCCAGAAAGAGAAACGTTGCTTCGAGCAAGAAGCCCGAACTCTGCGTTTCCAACAAAAGTCATGGTCGCTTTAACAATGACGTCTGATAGATTCGACCTTTCGTCTGGAAGCATGATTCTCGAAGTTCCGGCTCCCGGAATAGTCATGGCTCCGTCGGAAATCGAGAATGCTCCGCTTTGAGTTTGCCAGCCCTGAGAATCATCGTCGAAAAAGTCCAGGAACTCACAGAACGTCAGAGTTACCCGTTCTCCGCTGGGACGCCACTTCTTGGTGATGTTCACCAAAAGCTCTCGATCGAGTTGACGGTTCGCGTCGGCAATGAGGATCTGGAACTCTCTTCGGCCAGAGATTGAGAGCATACAAGCGTTGTCCTCGATGGCATTTTGCCCGAGAAGCCACCTCTTGTCGAACCAGTCAAATTCAAAGGCTCTGACGCCGACGAGGGCGTTCATAGCTTCGATGATAGAACCCTTGACGCCTCTGCGGTCCCAAAGGTCGTGGCTCTGGGCGATGACAGCTCTGAGCTTTGAGCTTTCGATCTTGTCAAGAATCAGAACCTTGGACTGTTGGTCCCAGCCATAGGTCAACGGCAAAAACTTCAAGTGCTCGTCGGAAACCTTGTTTGCATTGGCAAGGTTCGCGATGCTCAGAATCAGATCCTTTTGCGAAACTCGAATCCTCTCTGGACCTTCACAGAATCTTTTCCAGAACAGTCCGGCTTGAAAGTCGGCGTCACGAATGCTTTGAATGTGAGCGTCATAGATTCTATTCGAAGAGTAAGCGGCTTCGACATTCGTGTAGCCAAGGCAAGAAACCTGGCTGGGAGAGGTCATGGGGTTCCCAGCCAAGTCAGTGATACCCAAACTTTCAGAAGCTTCGCCTTCGCCCCAAGTTGCGTCACCCCATTCTACAGACCATGTTGCATCTGGCATTTTTTAGCTCCTATGTTGAAATTACGGACTAGTATCAGCAAACGTCGCTGTGTTTTTACCAAGATAAAGCGCAATCATTCCAATGTTGCCAGGCGTTTCGATAGTGCCGTTGGCGTTGTTTGGACTTGCCGTAGCAACTTGCGGATCGAAATCCAAGGCCGTTTCGTCGGTGTTAACTGGGTTAGTTCCCATAACTTCAAGCTCTTCATCTTCAAGCCCACCGCCTTGCATTGCGTAGACGGGATAGCCGACGTTCCCTACTCCAAAACCTCCAAGGTTTAAGTTGAAGACGTTTGCGCCTGGAGTTCCTGCTCCAGATCCTTTGATGGAGTATCTGTAACTGTTTCCAGGAGTCAATGCAATTGGAGAGTCTTGAACAGAAGACCAGCCAGTTCCCTGTCCAGCTTCAGTTACACCGATGAGACCAACGAGAGTATCACCAACAAATGTGCTTGCGCCGCCTTCTGTGTTCCAGAGTTCGAATCTCATTTGATCATCCTCTGCGGTTGATGTATAAGATTGTAGCTGAATCTGGGTGTCCATCAGCTGAATTCCATCAACGTCGGGAGCTTCGATAGCCCATGCAACAAAAATGTCATCAACTTCAGAACCTGGACCATAGTTATCTTGATCGTGAACACCAGGAACCGCCCCAGCAATAACTCGATAGTTTCCGTCGTCTTGATATGGGGCTTCCTGAATAATGATTCTGGTGGCGGTTGCGAAGTTATAATCGTTTGCGACAGCACCAACTGGAGACGCAAACGGAGTCGAACTTCCTGATGTGCCATCTGTAAGCCACAACGTGTCCGAGCCAGCCGCAAAAAGGCCATCCTGGATTCCAGAGCCAGCAAACAAGGAGCTTGTCGCTCCATCTCCATGAGTTCCGATGAAGATTCGTTCCCCACCAGACAACTCAACAATTTCATCAGCTGCCAACCACTCGCGGTGCCAGTTGTTAGCTCCGGAGTTGCCCATTTCACGTTCATGCTGAACGACGGCGCCTTCTGGGTTTCCGTTGCCTGTGCCACCGGTTGCAACAGCCATACGAATCGGGTCTGTTACGTTTGAGCCTCTTCGAACTTCAAAACCAATGATTCTAAAAGCTCCCGAGGGAACTGTGCTCGGATCTGGTTGAATCCAAGCAGTGGAGTTTCCATCTGCCGAGCTTGCG
>Ga0256829_1003915_pt1 | contig 10017 bp, 7 predicted proteins | sample 131447metaG_FD_185979 | JGI IMG/M metagenome (GOLD analysis project Ga0256829, IMG submission 185979) | Hydrothermal vent microbial communities from Lau Basin, Pacific Ocean - 131-447 | ecosystem: Environmental > Aquatic > Marine > Hydrothermal vents | place: Pacific Ocean: Lau Basin | collected...
TGAGGACGAAGAAAAAGGGCAAAAGCCCCGTCCCCACGATGGTGCGCAAGATGTTGTTTTTACTGAAGAAGAGGAAATTGAATTTTTTGTCGACGGGACAGAGGATTTGACGGTAGAAAACACATATCATGCGCCGCATACTGAGGATATATCACCTGATAGTCAAAGCCGCGAAGACACAGATCATTCGAAGATCACAGATAATCCCCAAGCGGGCGATGCAAGCGCCGCTTCGCTGGAGGGTGATCTTGTTTCAATGTCAGAGCCTGAAGGGAAGGCGGATGGCGCATCAGGACAAAAAGATGAGTCTGCGTCTACAGGCACGGCATTACAGACCATGGGCGGCGATCTTCAAAAGACTGAAAGAGAAAATGAAGATGGTCCGGGCATTGGTAAAGGCCGCATGGGTGAGCGCATGGTCGCCATGGGGCTTATCACGGAAGATCAACTGAACGTTGCCCTGCAGGAAAAGAAAATCTCAGGCAAGATGCTTGGTGAAATTCTTGTTGAGCTCGGGTTTATTGAAGAAGATACACTGACGTTGTTCCTTGCTGAAAGCTCGGGTTTCGGTGTTTTTGACCCAAGGAATACTATTGTTGATGGTGAGGCGCTCTCTATTTTGGAAAAAAGCGTCGCGCAGCAGCATCAGATCCTACCGATATCTTTTGGTGAAAACTGTATCTATGTTGCCATGTCTGACCCATATGATGTGGTTGCAACGGATACGTTAAAACGTTTCTTGAAAGACAAGAATCTTCAAATAAAGCCGATGGTTACGACTTCAGCAATTCTGTCTGAAGCAATCGACGCATCATATGGTTACGCCAGCTCTATTAAAGATATTCTTGATGAGCTGGAAGAGGGGAAAGAACAAAAGGATGTTAGCTCTCTTAATGAAAAAGAGGCGTTCTCTCATCCGATTGTACGTTTGGTGAATGCACTTGTCTTTGATGCGGTGAAAATCGGTGCATCTGACTTGCACTTTGAACCTGAAGAGAACTTTGTACGCCTGCGTTATCGTTTGGATGGTGTGCTATTTACGGCGCAAATTCTCCACAAGCAGCACTGGAACGGTATTTCTCAGCGTATAAAAATTCTTTCTGAGATGAATATTGCAGATAAGTTGAGCCCGCAAGATGGCCGATTTAATTTGAATATCGGGGGTCGTGAAGCAGATTTTCGCGTATCCTCACTTCCGACTGTGCATGGTGAGAATATTGTTCTTCGTGTTTTGGATAAAAGCGAGAGCATCATGCCGATGGAAAATCTCGGTTTTAGCCCGGAGAATTTGGAAAAGCTAAAAATTGCGACCTCCAAACCGGAAGGAATTATTATTGTTACCGGCCCGACAGGCTCGGGTAAGAGTACATCTCTCTATTCTATCCTTAATGAAATTAATGACGTGCAGGTCAATATTCAAACTTTGGAAGATCCGGTTGAATATTCTTTGCCAATGATTAGGCAAACGCACGTTCGTGAAGGTGTTTTGGAGTTTGCTGACGGTATTAAAGCGCTTTTGAGACAAGACCCTGACATCATCTTTATTGGGGAAATTCGAGATCACGTAACCGCTGAAATGGCTCTTAAGGCCGCGATGACAGGTCACCAGGTTTATACATCATTGCACACGAATGACTCGTTCGGTGCGATTCCTCGTTTGCTTGATCTAGGGCTTAAGCCGGGAATGATTGCAGGCGCGATTATTGCTGTGTTTGCGCAACGTCTTGCACGTCGTTTGTGTAAGGGCTGTAAGCAAGAGCATACTCCAAATGCGGAGGAGTGCGAAATTCTCGGTGTAGATGCAAATAATCCGCCCCAAATTTATAAGCATAAAGAGGGGGGCTGCGATATGTGTAACGGAACCGGGTATAAAGGCCGCGTTGCGGTCGTGGAAATTTTGTTATTTGACGATGATATGGATCAATTGTTGGCTAGAAATGAATCTAAAGCTGAATTAAAGGCTTTGGCTGCAAAAAAGGGCTTCAAAAATATGAAGGACGATGGCATTCTAAAGGTACTTGAAGGTGTTACCGACTTGGATGCAATATCTAAAGTCGTTGATATAAGACGGTAATTTTTCTTTTCTTGTTTCCAAGATCCTGTTCAATAAAGGGGTAGAATCATAGAACGCTTTAAATACAGAGCTGTGAATAACAAAGGGCGTCCTGTTAGGGGAACGATTTCTGCTATCAATGAGGTTGATTTGTATAATCAGCTTCAAAGTGCGGGGCTTGAGCTTGTTCAGTGTTCTAATCTTAGTAAAAAGAAAACTAAACTCTCCGGCGTTTCTTTTAAGAAGGTCAGGCTCAGGGATTTGATTCAGTTCTTTATCCATATGGAGCAAATGCAGAGCGCCGGTGTACCGTTATTGGATGCGCTGTCAGATATTCGTGATGGTTCAGAAAACGACATGATGCGCGACATGATGAGTGAAATTCACCGTGATGTGCGAGATGGTGCGGCATTGTCAGAGGCAATGGGAAAGCATCCAAAGGTATTCAAGCCACTATATATTTCTCTCATTAAGGCCGGGGAGGACACCGGTGACCTAACTTCAGCATATCTTCAGTTGGAAAAATACTTGAAGTGGGTCGATGCAATGCAGTCCAAAATCAAAAAGGCGACACGTTATCCTATGATTGTATCTGTGGTCGTTCTTTTTGTGATTGTATTCATGATGAGTGTTGTTGTGCCGCAAATTGTGGGCTTTCTAAAATATCTTGATATTGAGCTACCATGGTTTTCTGTTGCGTTGATCGCAACATCCAATTTCTTTGTGGAGCCGCAATTTGAGATTTTCGGGCTTCCCGTGTACGGAACGATAATAGTTTTGGTTGTGCCTGTTATGATTGTGGTTACCTTTATGACACTGAAGAGGTCATCCGAAGGGTTTGCTTATCAGCTTGATTCGTTATATTTGAGGATGCCCGTCGTCGGAAACTTGATCAGAAAGATCACAATTGCACGTTATGCACAGACTTTTAGTGCCTTGTTTCAAAGCGGTATTGATGTGATTAAGGGGCTTGATTCTGCAAGGAATACCGTCGGTAATCGTGTTCTTATCGATGCTATGGAGAGTGTCGAGATCTATGTTAAGTCGGGGAGTCCGCTATCTGATGCCTTGAATGCATCGGGAGAATTTCCGAGTATGGTTGTAAGGATGGTTAAGATCGGGGAAGAGTCTGGTAAGTTATCGCCTGTGTTAGATCAGGTCGCTGAGTTCTATACAAAAGATGTGGACGAAGCAATCGACGGGATGATTGAACTTATTCAGCCAACTCTTACGCTTATTTTGGCCTCTGTTATTATTTGGATTGCTGCCGGGTCTCTTGGTCCGATTTACATTAATCTTGGTAGTATGGTCGACTTTTAATTCTTAGTTTTGCGGTTCACGTATATGTCTTTGTTAACACCTTCCAGAACAATATTGCTCATTTCAGATGATGCGCTGTTTATTTATGCCATCGGTTCAAAGGGTGTGAAAATGGTTGAGGCTGTTCCATGGACGGCTGAAAATTTCGAAGATAACGTTGCGTTAATCATTGCCAAAGAATGTGGCGGTAAGCCTGTTGTGATTATTAACGACATGGTTGAGCAGCATTACCGTAAAGAAAAAATCCCGAAGGTCAGCCCTCTGGATAAGCAAAATGTTGTTAAACGTAAGCTAAATGTTGCTTTCCCGAATTATCCTGTGCGTGCCGCGTTACCTCTTAAGGAAAAGGTTGCAAAAAGTGACAAGGCGATGGCCGGAAGCATTTATATATTTGCTGCTGTTCCTGCCAGTGATGCGTTCAAAAAGACGATGGCTGCGGCGACAAAGTCATTAGCACCGATTTCAGGTTTCTGTCTGCTTCCGATCGAAGTATCGGATATGATTAAGAAATTGGCGGATAAGGTTGGCAATAAAGGCGACAAAAAGGCCAAATGGACAATCTTTATCGGGCAACACCAAGGTGGTGGCTTAAGGCAGATCGTTATCAAAAACGGTGAGTTAGCCCTTACGCGTATGACACCGATTGTGGAAACCGATGATAATCCGTCAGTGTGGGCGAATGAAGTGAACCAAGAGTTCCAGGCCACAATGAGTTATCTGTCTCGTTTTGGTTTTGATTCAGAAGACGGCTTGAATGTTATTCTGGTTTCTGAGCCTGCCGCGGGCGACATTGTGAATGAATTGATAGATGTTCCTTGTAACTTTTATTCAATGTCATCCGATGAGATTGCCAACGTTATGAAATTGCCTGTTAAGGCACAGGAGCATGCGCACCTCGCGGATATGTTACATGTTGGTTGGATTGGCAAGAAAAGCAGATTTATTTTGCCCATGAAGGCAAAGCAAATTGATAATGTATCCCAGCCGAGACAAATTGCAGTTGCAGCCTCTATTCTTTTAATCCTGGGTGGATGTTTCCAAAGTTATCAGCTGTTAGACTATTATCAGAAGCTTGATGAAGCGCGGGAAGATGTTGAAACCAAGACCAATAAAAAGGCTCAGTTAGATCTTCTATATGAACGCGAAATTAAGCGGAAAAAAGACTTAGGCTTCGATATTCAACTTATTCAAAGCTCTCTTGGTGTACATGATTCTTTAGAATCCAAGCAAATTGAGATTTTGTCATTGTTTTTGAATGTTTCGAAAGCTCTGGGCAGGGATATGCGCATCGACCGTATTCAAATATCGCGCGGCGGCGGGAATTTAAAGAGAACGCTTTTAAATTACGGGCAAAGTAATAATGAAAAGTCGCCGTTATTTACGGCAAGCATGCAAATGAGTTTCCCAAGCACGACGAATGCTGAAAAGGGGAATAGGGAAGTGGAAGCGTTAAGAACGCGTTTGCAGAAAGAATTACCTGATCATGTTGTTAAGGTGTCCAAGCTTTTGGAAGATTATGAGTATAGCGAAGAAATCGTAATCGAAGACGGAATTAACGGTAATGCATCTGCTGCGCAAGATTATATTGCCGAAATTAGTATTGAGGGGCCGAAGCCAGAATGATTCAAATTATTGGTTTAAGACGTTTGTTAATTCTTCTTGTATTGATTTCGATTAATGCATGTTTGGCAACGGCTGTGTATATGTACGTGCTTCCTGAAAAGGAAAAAACGGACAGAAATCTATCCAGCTTACGTGGCGGTATAAGCACAGTAGAGCAAGATATTCAAAAAATGCAGGTTGAGTTTGCCCAACTGGAGGAGCGTCAGGCACAGTTTGATGCACTAAAAGAAGATGGGTACTTTTCTTCACAGGATCGAAGTGATGCAAAAGAGATTTTTAGCGCTATTCGTAAAAAATCACGCGTCATCTCGGCACGTGTTAGTGTTAAATCCGGTATTATCGAAGAGAATGAAATTGCACAAAAAGCAGGCCATAAAATTTTAATGAGCCCTATCGAAATCGAAATAAGGGCATTTGATGACGGTGATGTTTATCGATATCTTTATTATGCGGAGAGCGTTTTTCCTGGGCATATTTCAATTGATAAGGTTACCATGAAGAGAACACGTGAGGTAACGCCGGCGTTGTTAAGGGCTATCGCTAATAATACCAGCCCTGAGCTTGTTCAGGCGGAAATCTTTATGTCATGGCGTACTATGATCCCTGAGGATCAAGTTATCGTTAAACAGAAAACGCCATTATAGGAAGGAGGATACCATGAAAATATATACACATTATAACTATCTGTTTCTCTTTTCTGTTTGCGTATTACTGAGCGGTATCAGTGTAAAAGATGTACACGCACAGGATTTGCCTCAAGGTAGTGTCGAAATTATCACTGAGGAGGATGTAGATGCTCCTAATTCAGATGATTTGGCCGAACTTAATGAGGAAGAGGCGGATGTAACGGATAGCTCGCCTTCTGTTGAGACAATACAAATTGAGACTGAAGAAACTGAAAACGTGGCTCAAAGTGAGGCCGATCAAGGAGATGATACTGCCGCAGCAGAGGAGCAGGCTGCTTCTGATGAACCGGCGACAGCAACATCGAAGCAAAAATTGGCTGCTGCCAAGGAAAAGATACGTGGTAAGGCAACGAAAATTCCGATTGCAATAGACCGTATGCCTTCATTGTTTTTTACGCATTATCAATATCAAGCAATTCTGTCCTCGAAAAATAAGCGCGGTGTTGTCAGGCCACCTACGGAGGCTGAGCTTGCAGCGTTAAATAGTGGTGAAAGCTTGGAATTGGATCCTGAGCGTCGTTACATAACGCTTGGTGGAATAGTGTATCGTGATGAGCATGACTGGACGATTTGGCTCAATGGAAAGAGGGTCACACCTGACGCCGTGCCAAGAGAGGTTCTGGATCTGGTTGTTTATAAAAACTACATTGAAGTTAAATGGATCGATGAAACAACCAATCAAATATTTCCGCTTCGTATGAAGGCTCATCAACGCTTTAATATGGATATGAGAATATTCCTGCCTGGTTAATCTGCAAATGGTGATGTGTTATGAGTAAGCAAGAGGTCTCTTTGGCGTTAAACGGTGTGTCTGTCTCATACTCGGATAAGCCGGTAATTAAAGATATTAACCTGGAGTTATATTCCGGAGAAACATTTGGCTTGATGGGGCTTAATGGAGCCGGTAAGACCACAATGATCAAATCCATTTTGGGGCTTCGTGATCAAGATGAGGGGGAGATCTTAATTTACGGAAAAGATAAATCTGATCCCGCAAGTAAATCTCGTTTATCTTTTTTACCTGAAAAGTTTGAGCCGCCTTGGTTTTTAACCGGCATGGAGTTTATGGAGTTTTGTTTTCAGCTTTATAAACAGCCCTTTAACAAAGATGATGTGATAACAGCAGCAGAGAGCTTGTCGCTCGATACTGCCGCACTAAAGCGCCGGATGAACACATACTCAAAAGGGATGCGCCAGAAGTTAGGTTTGATGGGGACGCTACTTATGGATTGTTCCCTTTTCATCCTTGATGAACCGATGAGTGGACTGGACCCGAGAGCCAGGGCGCTTGTTAAAAAAATGATGAATGAAATCAAACATAAAGAACGCACTATCTTTTTAAGTTCACATATCTTGGCGGATATGGATGAAATCTGTGACCGCGTTGCTGTTCTGCATAATAATAAAATTATGTTTGTCGGTGAGCCTTCTGAATTAAAAGCGTTAACAAATGCGGATAATTTGGAACAAGCTTACCTTGAATACATTGAGAACAAAGACGTTGTGTGATAATATTTCTAAGTCTTAATATAGAGCTGATTCGCTCTTACCTCTCTTTATTGTGAATTCTCACATTTCTTTTAGAAAGATATAGTAACAATGTCTGTGTTTTTACGTTTTATTACTTGCTTGCTTCTTGTTTTATCTCCTTTTGCACAAAATGCATATGCTCAGGATTGGGTTTCTGATACGGGGGCCATGGATACCGTGGATGATTTTGCAAGTGATGAGGGGGGCGCTACGATTTCTGCCCCATCTGCCATTGAACCCCCAAGCGGTGAAGATGATTTTTTTGATGCAGATGATTTAGTACCACAAGGTGAAATGGCCTCAACCGGCCCTGTTAAGGTTAATCCGAGAACACAGCCGGCATCAAAGTTAATTATCGTGAAAAAGAATTACGAGAAAGATACGGAAACTGCGCAATTGGTATCAGCAGAGCGCGCGATGAAGCTTGGTCGTTATGATTCTGCTCTGGATATGTTTGATGCGCTATACGAAGTGAATAAGAAAGATGCCCGTGTGCTGATGGGGCGTGCGGTTGTTTTGCAAAAACTTGGGCGCTTCGATGAATCTATGGGCGTTTATGAGCAGCTTGAAGCGGTTGAGCCTGATAATGTTGATATCAAGGTTAACATGCTTGGGCTATTGGCGACACGTTACCCTTCGGTTGCGCTAAGGCGTTTGCTTGAATTGCAGGGAAACAATAAAGGCCATGTTGGTTTGGCTGCTCAAATCGCTGTTTGTTATGCCAAGCTTGGAGATACTCAATCAGCCATTAAATATCTGGGTATTGCTGCGAGTATGGAGCCAAAGAACGCTAATCATTTGTTCAATATGGCAGTAATTGCTGATAGAGCAGGGGATAAGGTTACTGCGATTAAGTATTATGAGAAAGCGCTTGAGGTTGACTCAATTCATGGCGGTGGACGCAGTATTCCCCGTGATAGTGCTTATGAAAGGTTAGCTCAGATCAGATAAACCATCTGAATTATCTGCGCTGTCTTTAATGATAATGCTCTTTTTTCTTGAAATGTTTACGGCGGTGTTTCTCGGCTTAATACTGGGGAGCTTTTCATCTGCTTTAATTTATCGGGTTCCAAGAAAAATGCCTTGGGGCGCTGTTAGATCATCTTGTACCAATTGCAAGTATGTTTTAACCGCCCGCGATTTGATACCGGTTTTTTCATGGTTAATCGCACGGGGGAAATGTAGGAAATGCGGTGCAAGTGTTTCGTATATTTACCCTGTCCTTGAACTTGTCTCTGCCTTTTTGTGTGTGGCAACATATCTTGTGTTCGGCCTAACGTATGAAGCATTCTTTGTTTTTGCGGCCATTCCTTTCTTGCTCGCTTTATGTGTCATAGATTTGCGGCATATGATCTTACCAAACCAGCTGGTGTTCATATTATTTGTTATTGGCGTTTTGCGTTTGTTTTACTTTTCGGTAACAGGTGTATTTACCCAAGCGTCTGATATGTTTGTTACTTATTTTTTAGGCGCAGTTTTTTATGGATTTGTATCATGGTTTACTGGCTTTATCCTTAGTAAGATATTGAAAAAAGACAGCCTTGGCTTTGGGGATGTGAAGTTTTTTATAGTGGCCGGTCTTTGGCTTGGTCTTGATTTTGCTCCGCAGTTTTTGATCATGTCAGGAGCATTAGCAATTCTCTTTGCTGTTATTTGGCAGAAACTATTTAAGCGACATCTTTTTCCTTTTGGCCCGGCATTGATTATTTCTTTTTTTGTGCTGCTGCTTTTTCAAGGTTCTTTTTTAGGCGGAAAACCGTTACTATGGTTATGATATTTACTTTCTTTTCACTTTCTTCGAGTACAACTATATACGGGGCATAACTTCAATAGAGGAGCACTGGTGTGGATCTTACACAACTTCTAGCGTTTACCATGCAAAACGATGCATCTGACTTACACTTAAGTTCGGGAAACCCCCCGATCATTCGTGTTAGCGGCCAGATGAAACGTGTCAAGGGCGAAGCTCTGGGCAGCGATGATATCAGAACAATGCTCTATTCTGTAATGGCAGAAGATCAGCGCGCTGAGTTTGAAAAGAACATGGAACTCGACTTTGCTATCGCCTTGGGTGAGAAGGCTCGTTTTCGTGTGAACGCTTTTACAACGCGTCTTGGCGCTGCTGCTGTGTTCCGTACTATTCCAACAGAAATTCCAACGATGGAAGAGCTTGGTTTACCACCCGTAATGCGACGCTTTGCCGAGCTTGAAAAGGGCATTGTTCTTGTAACAGGTCCTACCGGATCAGGTAAATCGACAACGCTTTCTTCCATGGTTAATCATATCAACCTCCATCATGCAAAACACATTCTGACTGTTGAAGACCCGGTTGAATTTTTTCACAATTCGAAGAAATCACTGGTTAACCACCGAGAGGTCGGGCAGGACACCAATTCATTCTCGCGCGCGTTGAAAAGCGCACTCCGTGAAGACCCTGATGTTATTCTGGTTGGTGAGATGCGTGACCATGAAACAATTTCTCTGGCGCTTACCGCGGCAGAAACCGGACACTTGGTTTTCGGTACATTGCACGCGAACTCAGCATCTAAAACAATTGACCGTATTATTGATGTGTTCCCAAGCGGGGATAAAGAAATGGTGCGCGCCATGTTATCAAGTTCGATTCAAGGCGTGATTGCGCAAACGCTTCTTCGTAAAGTCGGGGGAGGGCGTGTTGGTGCTTTTGAAATTTTGGTCGGAACTAACGCAGTCCGAAATCTAATTCGCGAAAATCAAATACCGCAAATGTATTCTATGATGCAGACCGTATCTCGTTACGGGATGGTCACGATGGAAGATGCAGTT
>Ga0256829_1003916_pt1 | contig 10014 bp, 9 predicted proteins | sample 131447metaG_FD_185979 | JGI IMG/M metagenome (GOLD analysis project Ga0256829, IMG submission 185979) | Hydrothermal vent microbial communities from Lau Basin, Pacific Ocean - 131-447 | ecosystem: Environmental > Aquatic > Marine > Hydrothermal vents | place: Pacific Ocean: Lau Basin | collected...
AGGTTTTATTCATCCAGCCTTTATTTTCACCTGAACTCATTTCCATGCCAAAGAATGAAAATGAGCGTGCTGGAAACACATCTTCCACTTCATCAAATAAAATTAAGCTGCTTTCATCTTGAGAAAGAAGCTGCTGACTTAGGCGGTAGCTACTCAACCTTTTTGCTGATTTAATAGCATCACCATCATCATCTTCAGTTTTAACTTCAAATAAATTTAATGCCAACTCCCTAGCAAACAGTCGAGCAAGCTCTGTTTTACCCGTCCCAGGTGTGCCATACAACAATATGTTTACGCCAGCCTCATCAGGTTTTGTTCCCGCTTTTATCATATCTTTAACCACAGCAATATCTTGCTTGGCATGGGGATAATCGCTCATACGCAAGGTTGAAGGTTTTGATTGAATTAAGAAGTGAGATATAAGTTCCTCTTCACTATCATTTTCAGCAAAAAGAGCATCTTCAAGATTATCCATGAGCCCCAACTTACCATCTTCATAAGATGACTTATCAAGCTCAATCATACCTGATTGCCGTAAAAATGATTTCTTCGACAAAGCATGCTTTATATCACTAATAGGCTCATTCAACATACATGCAAAGAGATGTAAGAATTGTTGTTCAGTATCAACATTGATAAACCGAAACAAGTCTCCCCAGACACTGGTACTTTCAACTAGCAAAGCAAAAGAAAGAATTTTCTTATCTAAGCGGGATATTTCGATACGTTGAGACAGTAAATCAATGTTACGAAATATCACCAATGATTGATCGATACCACGTTCAAAGATCTTTAAATTCTTTTTTAGTGTAGCTTTTACTTCTTGTACCGTAAGTTTCTTATCCATATCGAATTCAGGCAACTGTAAGTACTCTGCAATATCATCATCTTGATAGCCGTCTTTCATCTTAAAGAAAGTTTTAAACACCCAATTATATTCGAGTAACAACCGAATCATCCAAGTTGCTACCATAGGCTGGTACTCACCATGATTTTTACCATTATTATGTCTGCGATGAAACCTTCTCATAATTATCTCCATCTACTGATGAAGAAGATAATAAATCATATAGCGTCATTTAGTGTCGCATGAAAAAACTTTTTAAAAATAAACCAAAAAACTGGATATTCCCTATCGACTACTTATTAAACATGGTTAAGCGAGCAATAGGATAAGGCTATTTGAAATATTTACACAGTTAGACTTACAGGCTCGATTTACAGGCTCCATGTGAGCCCATGCATCCGTTTTATCAACATTTGGATAACGCAACTTTTTTTCTCTTAAATTTGGTAAAATTATTAAACCATAACCACTGGTAAGGCTGTAACCACATTAAGTGGCTACTTTGAGCCATAATGGCTGGCTAACTTCACGGTAATATACAATTACCGTGAAAGCTATAATCCACCAAAACCCAGCCTCACATCAACATTGGATTCATCGCCCTTCTTCATTTCTGGATCACAAATTACTTCCTCATTCTGTGCTTCCATAATATTTTCATTTTCCATTGTATTGACTAATACTTTAGGCGCACATACATCATCTGCTTGTTTTTCTCTGACACCTCCGCTTAAGGAAACACAACCCGCTATCCCCTCTTCGCATCCTGAACCTTTTGATATTGCGATGTCAGTGTGTGATTTATCCTTTATATTGATTGATACAGTATCATTTTTACATGGAATATTCTTATTGTTTTGGATAAAATTAATAAAGCGGCAATAATTATTGTTGCTGTATCCAGTATGATTATTAGGACTCCTTTCATATGAATCTTTACGATGAGCATCTCGTGATGCTAGCTCTTCAGAAGTTTGTTGGTATTGAGTTTCAAAGTCAGGATGACCTCTTCTTGGAACGGCTGAGTTGATTTTCTCAAGTGATTCAAGGCTCTTAAATGACTCATGGTAAATAGCCCCTTTTAATGTAATACAGGACTCGTCGAGTAATTGGACAACAATTGACAATGAATATTTTGCTTTGATTGTGAATCCTAATTCCTGAATCTTTTTGATTACGTCATCACGATTTTGAATGCAGCCAGATTTGATACCAGAAAGAAGACTTTCTTGAATATTTTCAATCTTCTTACCTTTATTCTTTGGAATTTTACGTGGAGGCGGGGCAACCCTCCGAATTCGGGATGCCTCTCTCGGATCATCTAATTCATCATACTTCATAACCTGCAAGTCTTGCCACAGTTGCAGCCGCTTTCCATCGCCTCTTTTGATTACAAACGGCTCAAACGATTTGCATGTGGATGTGTCATACCTAGCGAGCACAATATGAACATCGACTGCACCATCATGCTCATGCAGCTGAATAACAGTAGGTATATCGAACATGAATGCTCCAACAGTTAAATGTTGAGCAAAACTTAAGGACAAAGCATGTACATCTTCATCAGATAATCGCTGACTTTCTTCTTTAGTGAAACTTAATGTTGCTGATAAATAGCGCCATTTTCGCGTCATGCAATGCTTGGTTACGGCAAGTAGCATCCTGCTTTCACCATATAACGTTATACATCTATCTCTTGGTTTTCCTTGATGATCTTTGTCTCCTTCGATGTACTTAATACACTCTGAAGCATCACCAGCAGCTGCATTTAATATTCTAGCAATCATAGCGATCTCCTAAGCGGTTTATTTCAACAAGGATTTGGTAAAGGTCGTGATGCAATAATTCACACATTTTATCATTTAGGTTATCATTATTTAATTCACGAGGTAGAATACTCATCATACCACTTAGCACCCCTGCGATATTAGCCAGATGAGTTACTAGTTCTTTATCAGCTTTTTTAATGCATCGTGAACCTACTGCTTCATGTTTAGCAATTGATTTTAAATATGTGCTTAGCTTCTCATCACAGCTGTTCGCTTTATCAGATAAAAGTTGATATTCTTCTTCATTTAACCTTATTGAACAAATTTTAGATGCCATATTCAACTCCTTTTATGTTGATTGTTATTCGTGGTGTGAATAGGGATGAATGTAATACAATCGTTACTCTGGCTGCTGCTGCTCTACTCACTTTAAGGTGGTCTGTACAACTCAAAATTCTGTGAGATCTGCATGTGTTAAGCTGGTCGCAGGCACCTTTAATAAATAGGTCGTAATAATTATCTATTCGAGTCGATAGCCACTGACAAACACATGGAAGCTTACAAACAAACCTTTGTTTAGCACTCAATCTACTAGACTTTACAAGCATATTATTCATCACAGGATTAACAGAAGACCCGTGCAATAATGGGATGTTGATTGATGGAGCTGAGGAATGACAAACAATCATATCAAGACTCGCCCTTAAAATAACGCTGTAGATGCTGTACAACTGCTTTCTTTGGCTTCCGATCACCATCAACATCATATTTAATTAGGTAAGTTAAATTGTGCCGATCCACACCAATTTTCTTTGCCGCCTCGGTAATGCTCAAAAGATTGTTCTTCTCCATGTACAAAGTGACTTTCTCTTGCAGCTCTTTAAAAGGGAGACCAATATTATCTTCAGGTTGGCTTTGAACATCAGTGCGCATCTGAGCCGCACAAAATTGTTCGCGCAATTTACGCAGAGCAAAGATGTTGCTCACGAGCGCAAATATGAGCAACATAACTTGTAAGGTGAGCATAACAGTCGAGTTGATCGCATCAGGCTGTATTACTGGGTTAGACAATTTCTTATTTAATTTTGCTCTAAGCTGATGCAGCTCTTCACCTTCATCTTTTATAAGATCTGCCCACCCAGTACGTTTTTCACTATTACGAAGAAAAACATCTATTTTTTCTTGGCGCTCGTTAATTTCATCTTTTATTAGTTGAACTGAATCCGCATATACCTTTGCCTGCTGCTGCCCCATATTTATAAACACATCATATTTTTGATAGCAGGGGGGAATCAGCGTCAGAGAAGCTGCATAAAGACCTATTAGAATCGCAATCCTACCATTAAGAGTCCAAGCCCATAATCCAACGGCTTCCACAAACAAGGAAGCACCTGTGCCAACATAAGTACCTAGGTATTCGCGCCAAAATGGAATCGCATGATATTGAAGTATAATTGATCCACAAATAACTAGGCTTAGGGGTATCGCTGCTTTAACCATTTTCACTCTCCAACAAAAAATTCATATCCAAGCTGATTTAATTTCAACCTTCGGTTACTCCTTTTATTATCTCATAACTTGAGGGGTAAGTGAAACACCAATAATATCCTTTAATAAATATACACGGTTGCTCAAAGGTATTTATAATATCTTTAATGAATTATGGTTGCATGACCTTTAGATAGTTGGACTAAATCTATAAACATGTTCTCCAATACAAGCTGTTGAAATAGCCTATATAGCAACATTTACTCAGCGTGAAAATCGCAGAGCGTACGCACCCAACCTTGGCTTCGCTGCTTCCCTTGATTACCACAAACTTCACATATCTGGGCTGATTCAGCCTCTGCTTGATCAATGCGTTTTCCTATGCTCTCATCGTAGCCATCCACATAAAATCTAAGGGTTCCAAACTTTTCTTTTACCTGAACTGCAACAGGTGGCTTAATACCTAAATTTGAACTGATGGTCATTAGGTCTTCGGATAATTTATATATGAGTTCAAACCATCCATCATCATGTTCAAAGCCAAAACACATTAATGACTCACTGCATGGTTTAAATCGATCCTGATATAGCTCTGGAAAGTCCATATATAATTTACGTGATAATTCTTTATTCATAATAATGGTTCCTCAATTTTAATCTTATAGAAATCCGATTCTTTGCTTATCAGTTTTGGCCATGCCATTAAGGTTCGCCACAGCAATGTTGATGGCTTGCTTATGAAATTCTAAGCTACCTTCAACATCTTTACCTTTATGTTCTTTCGCAAGTTGAGTAAAGCATTTCATTACTAAGTGCTTCATCATTCGAATAGACTCTTGAGATGATATTGCGATTTGATGCGCCAAACTTTCATCGAGGCTTTCAGAAAAATACTCACCCCACTTGTTTTCGAGTTGCATATTACGGTATACATGCTGCACAATTGAAATACGTTGTTCCAAAGTGGGCATTGGTACATTAATGATCTGAGATCTATCTTTGATGGGCGATGGAATCTTACTTGAATCGTTTGATGTACAAATCCAATTGATATGGGATGCATCACATTCAAAAGCAAAATATTCATCCTTAAATCGTTTTGCAGATTGAGGCTCAAATAAAGTGTACAACGCATGATGCGGAGACATGTTATTACCTCGATCACCCATCTTATCAATTTCATCCAAAACGATAACAGGGCTAACCTTCTGTTCATCAATTAATACCCGAGAAATAATCCCAGGCTTAGCACTACTCCAAGATGCTGACATCCCTGTTATATCAAATGGGTTTGTTAACTCTGCTCCTCCAATTATCTCATAACCTGTGTTAAACAACTTGGCAATTGCTTCTGCAACCATCGTTTTTCCCGTGCCAGGGCATCCATCTAAAATAATAGGTGAAGGAAGTAATGATAATTGTTTCTCACCATCACCCAAAGAGAGCAAATCCAAGTGTGATTCAATCATTTCAAACAAACCATTTAGATGAGGAAACTGTTCATATAATAATTTTATTTTGTCTGAATAATCATCATCCAGAATAACCCCATTAACCATCCCTTTTTGGCTAATTAAACGCTTCAATGATGATTTGATATGCTCGGGCACTTTCCTATTTCCCCCATTTAATCTGTTCAAGCAGCTTTTCAGCGCATTAGCATCACATAGTTGAATAGTTACATCTGAGAGCTCAATTTCCTCATTACTAGGTTCAGGTTCAAATTCAGCGGCATCGTTAAATGGTGATTTCTCAGTTTCATCAGTCGTCACAATATCAGCCAACGCACATTCATTCTGGAGGTGAAGTGTAAACATCTCCAATAGCTTCAATGGCATCCATATTGCCACATTGTCCAACACTGTGCCAAAGCTCTTTCGTGAAGAAATATTAGAAAATTCCTTAACTGAATATTGTTCATATAAATCGAAAAACCTTACCCCCACATTGGAGCAATGATGCATGCGTGTATGTAATTCTTCTTTACATCTCTTAATAACTTCCAGCTGAGCATTTGAGTAATCTAAGACTAACTTTAAAGCATGTTGCATTGCTCGTGCGCTATATCTTGCGTCTTGATCCTTAAAAATAACGGCTTCCATCACATTAATTCGGTCACGAAAAATGGTTTTATACAGTTCAGCATCCCATGACAACTCAAGCTTACCGTATGGGCGACTATTGAAATCAATCGTGCTGATTAGGCCCTCTTTAAAATCATTGCTGTTTATTTTATCACTATAGTCCCTTGCTTTAATCAAAGATGAATATAACTCAACCTCCTTTACTTGCTTTTTTAGTGTTAAATCCAGAATGAATTCCATTTTATTTAAAACAGCCAAAAAACTTACATATTCGCCTTTCTTCTTCATAGTCATATATTCTCCAAAGAACCTTTCGTGTTTGTATAAACCAGATGAATTGATTTTTTTCGCATCATCAACATATCTGAGCTAGCTTTCCATCACTGAAGCGATGCTAATATTGCATAGTCTGATGGCATCATATTCACGACTTGATTCAAACATTCTTTAGTAAAGCCATAATTAATATGGGCCTTGAAAAAGTTTTGACCTCGATGAAAATCATCTATGTCATCGATAATTACATAATCATTAACGCTATGTGTATCCAGCCATAGCTGTACTTCATCACCTCGGCATTTTCCTTCACTTCGTAGATCTTTGGTAAGATCGATGATTGGAGCATTTGACCAACCATGAAAATCAAACATCCGAATAAAATCTTCCTTTCCACAGAAAAATCGCCATTTAGAGGTAATCACAATAGATGCATCCAAGCTTGAAGATAACTCTTTCACATGACCCAATAATTTCTTATCAATCAACAACTCTGGTGACTGCTTGAATATTTCCAATGCCCTCTGCACATCAAACCCACGCTCAAAAAGTGGACTATCAAAATAAAAGGAATCGCTATTAACAACCCCATCAATATCCAGAAATAATATTCATTTAGTGCCTCCTAAATCTCATTTAATGCGTACTTTATACGCATGCGCATAAAGTGTCAATAAACAATTGCAAATGAGAACTGTCTCTTTAGTATTGGGGTTGAATGAACGAAAAGGGATATGCATGAATGATAATTGCCAGCCAAAAAAAGAGGATCTAAAATGGGGTGCCAAACAGCGCCTTACGTTTATTGAAGCCACTGCATTTTGGAATGGGCGTTTAACGACAAATATGCTCGCAGAGACATTTGGTATAGCTCGGAGGCAGGCAGGTAAGGATATTGCATTGTATGAAGCCTTAGCGCCTAATAATATCATTCATAACAGAGGAAAAAGGGGCTACACAACCACTGATACTTTTACACCAATATTTATTACTGGCACATCAGGTGAATATTTGAATTGGTTACAGGCAAGTCTAGCGGACTCGAATAGGTTACTCTCATTTCCTGTTCAGTTCTCTGAAACAGAAATACTTCCAATACCACAACCATTTATTGTGCCAGAGGTTCTGCAAATAGTTATCATGAGCCTTCGCGGCAATAAACCTATTACATTGTATTTTGAAAAAGGCGGTTGTTATTATTATACAGTTCATACCATCATATTCGATGGGCATGAATGGTTTATTAGAGGCATCGATCATCCTGCACAATATTTCCGAACCTTAAAACTTAGTGATATTGTAAAAGCAGAAAGCCATATACCTGAGGGTTACCATCGCATTCTATCTGAAGAAGCATCTAAAGACCCAATTAAGCATGATACAGAATGGCATCAAATCACATCTATTCAGATCACTATCAACCCTAGTCTTTCCAATACGGAACAAGAAACTGTGAAACGCCTATACCATATCCAAGAAAACTCTCTCGAAATCAATATCCGCGCACCATTAACCGATCTTTTCATGAAGCAGGTGAGCAATATAAAACAAAACAATTGCCCTGTTTTTATTCCACAACATGAAGGTAAACGTAAGTGAGTATCTTTTTTTTAGCACATGAAACTATTTAAGCAATTCGCATAATGCCTTTTCAAGATGTTTTTGACCCGCTTCAATCGAGTATGAAAAGAGATCTGCAAACCTCGTCGCCACAACTTCAGCGACGATAGGAGCACATGCAGACCTCACTACATTGCGCGGAAAATAAACTCCGCGTATCGGCAGTAACTTGCACTAATGTAGCCCAATTGTTTAATAGAAGCTGCCACTGGAATCGCAGGATCATCAGCCTTCCTCTCTGCGGTCTTCGCCAAGAAATAACCTTGGACTCAAAGCGTCATATTCAAGGTGTCATCATCGTTCATGTCACTCATCAATAATTATTTTGATTTCATCAATAAGCTCATGATCTGAAAAGTTATGAATGCCAATAAGCGCCTTTTTTTTGCCATGGCACACTTAAGTCATTCCATGCCTGACCAATGAGGAATGAATGCTTGTCCACCAAAACTGACATAATGTTTTCTGCCTGTGCCAAATCCTTAGCTCGCTTAATATCACTATCTCTGTACTGCGATATAATGCATTTATGAATCGCAAAGCGTGCAGATTGTGGTACATATCAACACTTTATAGCATATTCTACCCTTTTGCAATAAAAAGGGTAGAATAAACACCAAGCCTTGTAAAACGACATGAGGCTTAGTCAAACACTGTTTTAGAATCATCCTTCTAAATCAATAGGTTAGGGTATCCCCTTTATTGTGTACACCCCCCCCCTTTTTTTTAAATCACCGCGCAGCCATGTTATTACAATCCTCGCATATATCTAAAACTTAAATATCCACCGTTACCAGAAGATGAGAGCGTTGTTGTGGAACAACCTGTACCGCCATCGTGCTTTCTATATATTCCCGAATAATTGCCCGCAGGCAGACGAACTATAGTATTCTTGGAGAAACTGGCATAGTTTGAAGTTGTATAGAGTCCGAACCCATCAGCCTTCGGGTTTCCATTTGCATCCAATAAGGTTACTCCAAGCCATAATGCAGATCCTGAAATTTTATATGCAGCGCTAAGACCCATGGTAACCATATAATAGCCACCTTTACTAATATTGACGGGTGTACCAGTCGAGTCACATTGTCCTGGAACATCAGGATTTCCAGTTAGAGCTACGAAAAACGATGACTTAGACATGCTGTTCGCATTTGCAGGACTTAATGCCGCAGCAGGATTCCCAAGCGAGGTTAAATCGCCCGCAAAGGCTAAATTACCCCCCCCCAGAATATTAAGGTTAAAGCAATGATCTTCTTTATGTTTACAATCACCGCGCAGCCATATTATTGATGCTAATGTACATTCACATCATTTCAATCGTTGGACTTTCATCTAACTCTGTTTGCGGAATTGGAATTAGAAGGTTGTACAAACGATCTGTTAGACGCGCTATTTTTTCCAAACTTGAATAAGAAACGCTTTTTTGTGCAAGGATATCTTCTATCTCAGAACGATTATCTGAAAGTGATCGGGAAAGAGCTTCGCATTCCGCCCTATTGGTTGGCATGCCGTTATGACCAGTATATCCAACAAACATTGATTCCTCTTCAATCCCAACATGATGGAATGCAACAAGGCAACAGCTATCCGTTGCCGTTATAGTTAATATTCTTGATGCATTAAAATTATTATTTTGACAATCAAATAAATGAATATTCATACCTATCACCGCGTCATCACCGCGCAGCCATGTTATTGATGCCGTACATATTTCTTCCAAATGGATCATATGGCTCACCCTTACGTTTCACGCTATCTACAAGATTAGGTACAACCTGTTCAATAGAAGCTGCCAAGGGAATTGTAGGATCATCAGGATTCCACTCTACGGTCTTCGCCATTTCATGAATACGATCTTCTACCCACTCATGACCGTTTTCCATGGGGATAGCGAACTCCATACGTGCAGCAATGTCATTTAAGGCGCTTA
>Ga0256829_1003917_pt1 | contig 10012 bp, 8 predicted proteins | sample 131447metaG_FD_185979 | JGI IMG/M metagenome (GOLD analysis project Ga0256829, IMG submission 185979) | Hydrothermal vent microbial communities from Lau Basin, Pacific Ocean - 131-447 | ecosystem: Environmental > Aquatic > Marine > Hydrothermal vents | place: Pacific Ocean: Lau Basin | collected...
ACCCCTCAGATGCACACCCCCACCCAACCCGGGCACTTCACCCCCCCTGCGCCTCCGGGTCCTGCATATACAAATGCAACGCCGTCGTCCCGTACGGATGAGTCTCCGGCCCCAACGCCCCCTCGATCGACATCTCCGGATCAACCGTCCGAGAACGGGGCGCATTCACATCGTCCACCTCGCCCTCGACCTCCTCCTTGAAGAAGAACGGCCAAGGCGTCCGGACCACCGCATACCCCGTGTCATCGAGCAGACCCACGAACCTCGACATCTGTTTCCGCACCCGCTCCCACCCCTCGGGATCACGAACCAACGGGTACGGCGGATCCACGAACACAATGTGCACCGGCCTCGGAGCCCTCGACAACGCCGCCGGCCCCAGCGCATCCCCCAGCGCGATCTCGATCCGATCCCCACACCCGAGCATCTCGATGTTGTCTTCCAGCGCCTTCGCCACCCGACGATCCCGCTCCACACATACCACCCTCGAAGCCCCCCGACTCACCGCTTCAAGCCCCATGCTCCCCGTCCCGGCGAACACATCCAGCACCGACTCACCCTCGAAGTGCCCCCGCAGCAGATTGAAGAACGCCTCCCGAACCAGATCAGGAACTGGACGAGTCTCCACACCCTTGGGGAGCGGCAAAAGCCGCCGCCGTCGATATTCACCACCGATGATCCGCATCCCACACTCAACTCAACCCACCACCCCGAATCAACTCCCCCCAAAAACAACAACACGGACCAAAGCCCGTATCACATCCCCCCGTTGCTCTTGAGATCTCAACGCCCCGCGCTCTCGAGCAGATGATCCACCCGACAAAGCGCCGTCCTCGGCGCATTGAGCCCGCTCACAAGCCCCCAGAACGGGATCCCCGATCCATCGTCCGACCACGAGTTGAGACGGGAGTCCGAACGACGCGCCTCCTCCTCGAGTTTCGATCCCCCCACATACACCCCGCGCTGGACGAGCACCGAGCCCTCATCGCTGTACTCAAGCTCCGCGCTCACCCCCGAGAGCACCTCGACCACATCGTTGAACAGCGCCCGATCCCGACGGACCAACAGATCCGCGTCGTGCCACACGAACACCCGCGCCCGTTCCATCCCATGACCCATCATGGAAGTCCGTGACCTCAGCAACGAAGCCACCCCGTAAGGCCCATCGATCGTCCGCGCGAGCTTCGTCACCGGGATCATCCGCTCGAGCTGGTCGCACAGGTCATCGATCGTCGAAATCGCCCGCCCATGAAGCACACACACACTCGTGAGCGGCTGCATCGCCAGATACCGCTGCATCCCCACCGCAAAACGCATCCGAAGCGCTGTGTCGTCCGAACACGCGACCAGATGTCGATCCTCCAGCCGCGCACGCACCTCCGCATGCCACGACACGGGCTCAAACACAAATCCGGATACCCCCGAAACGGCGGACATAACACACAACCCCGGGGCTCAGACCCCAAAGAACCAAACAACACCGATGACGCACCTCGCGCTTCGATACATGGTCCCTACAGCGGATAGGACGCACCTCAATGTGCGCCATTTCCCCGTTCAGACCAGCCAATCCGCAAAATCCCTCCAAGTTCACCCTGCGCGACACGTAAAAAACTGCGATCTGAACCAGGATCCCTACAAACGGGATATCCACAATTGTGCACCCCAAATAGGGAATCTAGGGGGAACTACCCTGGGTGAGTTTCCGGATTTGCTCACCGCGTCTGTGCAAAGTCGCAACATTCGAGAGATCCTATCTCAAATAGAAATTGCAACGTTGCACACCGCTCTACACACAGAGTCACACGCAACATTGCCCCCGGAACGGAGGCCACTTTGACGCACACGGACGCACAACACCGAGACCAACCGAATCCCCAAGCATCGGGCGAGCCCTCCATGACGGATACCCTCGCCCTCGCGCACACCATCACCGAGATCACACGACTCCCGGCCGCGCCCACCCACGACTGGTGCACCTCCGCCGCAAAGGCCCTCCAACCCCTCGCCCCCACCGCCAACGCCGGTTTCGTCGTCGCGCACTTCAAGCCCGACCGGACCCGACTCGTCACCGAATCCACCGGCGTCAGCAACCCGACCCAGCCAGGCTCGATCGACCTCCGCACCACACTCGAACGACTCGAATCCATCCCCTTCGCACCCACCCCCGCGCAGCTCCGCCGAGGACTCGTCGCGCCCCTCCTTTCGCTCTTCCCCTCCTGGACCCGACAAACCCAGCGAGAAATCAACGACACAACCCTCGCCGCCGTCGCGAGCATCACCAACACCGACCAACCCCTCGTTATCCTCGCCGTCTTCGACACTCCCGAGTCAGCCAGTCCCCCCAACCCCATCCACACCGCCACCGCGCTCGCCATGCTCGCGCACCAGGCCTCAAACGCCCTCCACTCCAAATCCTCCTCCATCAACTGGCTCACCGAACGGGAAGGACTCATCCTCGAACGGCTCATCCTCGGCCACTCCGTCCGGGTCATCGCCGAAGAACTCGATCGATCCCCCCACACCGTCCACGATCACGTCAAAAACCTCCACCGAAAACTCGGCGCCACCTCCCGAGGCCAGCTCATCGCCATCGCCCTCGGCCGCGCGGACCAAACATACAACCAAACCCCCGATCTCCTCCCCCTGATCGTGTCCACACGACAATCGCTCGCAGAGATCAAGCCCGTCGCCACCGCGCGTGTCGGATAACCCCCGCCGACACCGACATCACGACCCGACGAGCCGCCCCTCGATCTCCGAAGCGATCCGCGCCGCGAACGCGCCGTCCTGACCCACCTGCTCCGTCTCCCGCCGACTCAACGAGCGCCCCTCGTCAACCACCACAACACTCTGCGAGCTGTACCGGATGCTCTCCGTCTCGACGCGCCACCCCGGACGCCCGATCCGGCGCACGAACACCGAAACCCGGATCCCCCCGTCCTCACCGAACTCCACACGCACACTCCGCTCGTGCTGATTCGCGAAATCCGCCGCTTCCGCGCTGAGCGAGCTCTGCTCCCCATCCCAAGGTGTCGCGAGCCCGTGGGTGCGCTTGTACGACGTCGTCACCACCCCACGCGCCGCGTCCACCCGATCGATCGCGAACCGATGATCGCTCAACACCTCGCGCACCACCCCGATCACGCGCTCCCGATCCGCACCGTGGGACCCGACCATCGCCGATCCACCGGAGTACACACCCGTGGACGCGCACCCCCCGAGCACGAGCCCAACTCCGCACAGCACCGATATCGCAAGGTTCCGCATCGCGATCATCCTACGAGCCCCGAGAGCACCGCGCCCAGCTCCTCGAACAACACCTCCAGCGCAGACCCGTCCACCCCCGGGGTCCCCACACTCACCCGAACGATCGATCGGTCCTCACCCCCCTCCCCGATCGGGACCCTCGAATGGGTGATCATCACCCGACCCCGCGTATTCACCCCGTCCACCAGCGCCGACGACAACCCGTCCTCACCCTTCACACGGAAACACACGAGCCCGAGCGAGCGTTCCCCCACCAACTCCAGATCCGCGCGATCCCGCACCCAGTCCTCCACACGACGAGCCAACCCCACGTGCCGCTCGATGTGCGCTTCCAAACCCTTCGCCCCGAAACAGCGGATCACGAACCAGAGCTTGAGCGCCCGCATCCGCCGACCCAGAGGCACATGCCAATCCCTATAATCCACGGCCCCCGACTCGCTCGCGCGATCCCGGAGATACGCCGGGGTGATACTCATCGAATCCGTCAACGCATCCCGATCGCGCACCCAGAACAGATCACAATCGAAGTTCGTCAAAAGCCACTTGTGCGGATTGATACAGATCGAATCCGCACGCTCATGCCCCGCCATCATCCCCCGATACCGCTCCACCACACACGCAGACCCCGCCCACGCCGCGTCCACGTGCACCCAGGGCTTCTCCTCCCCGAACGACTCCACCACCTCCATGATCGCGCGAAGATCATCCACCGCGCCCGTGGAAGTCGTCCCCACACTCGCGACCACCATCCCCGGGACCAGCCCGTTCTCGAGGTCCTCCCGGATCGCGTCGCGCAGCGCCCCCGGATCCATCCGCAGATCCCGACCCGTCCCGATCAACCGGACCCTCGATCGATCCTCCGAATCATCCGCGAGCCCGCACACCATCGCCGCCTTCACGATCGACGAGTGCGCCTGCGTTGACGCATACACACACACATCCCCCCGACCCATCCCGCGCTTCGTGCACCGACGACGCGCCGCGCAGAGCGCCGCGACCGCGCCCTCCGAAGCCGTCCCCTGGATACACCCGCCCCCCGTCCCCGAACGCGCAAACGTGAACGCATCATCGATCCCGTGCAAACGCGCGCACCAATCCATCACGCGCATCTCCAGCTCCGTACACGCCGGGGACGTGGACCACAGCATCCCGTTCACGTTCACGACCGCGCTCATCACCTCCCCCACGATCGCCGCCGTCGAACTCGAGCACGGGAAGTACGCAAAGAACCGGGGAGACTGCCAATGCACCAACCTCGACACGAACTCCCGATCCGCCTCCTCGATCAATCCCCCGAGCGCCTCGATCGACACCCCCTCCAACGGGGGCTCCTCCTCAAGCACCCCCAGCACATCCCCGAACCCCACCGACGGATCCAGCACATCACGATCCCCGAGCGAACGCGCATACCCCTCAGCCCACGAACTCACGAGCGACAACGCCTCGGATAACACACCCGGACCGCCCTCAGCACACGGAATCCACGATCGACCGACATGAATTTCTGATTGACAGGGTTGCACCATTCTGGTAATTTCCTTGCGGTCTCAGCGGCAATCGCCGCTCTCGTGTACAGGGTCTTGCGCGGTTCTCAGCCGCCAACGACACAGCGTATTTCTTGGCTCGCCTCGCTTCGGAGGGCGTTTCTCGCGCGCTCATCGTCGCGGGCCGTATGGGGTTTGTGTCATGAGAAGTTCGTGGGTCTCCGCAGCATCATCCGTCGTCCTCGTCCCGGCATTCTTCGCCGCGCACACAAGCGCCGGCACACCCGCCTTCCAGTTCGAAGAACGCAGCGCCCAAGCCGGGCTCTCCGACGCCATCTTCACCACAAGCCACGCACTCAACGTCACCCAGTTCGGCGCCGGAGGATGCGCCGCAGACTTCAACAACGACGGCTACCACGACTTCCTCCAGCTCGGAGGCGCATCGCCCTCCAGACTCTACATCAACAACAAAGACGGCACATTCACCGACCAAGCCGACGACTGGAACCTCGCCGACGCCCCGTTCCACGCCTTCGGCGCCTCCGCCGCCGACTTCAACAACGACGGGTACATGGACATCTTCATCACCTCCTACGGCCCAGCAGACGAAGACCCACGCAACAACGAGTTCAAACTCCTCCGGAACAACGGCCCCGACGACCTCGGGAACTGGTCCTTCACCAACATCGCCACAGAAGCCGGAGTCGCCACCGTCCTCCCCGGAACACCCAAAAAAGAAGGCACCGGGTCCTGCTGGGGAGACATCGACCTCGACGGCGACCTCGACCTCTTCGTCTGCGCCTACGCCCACAACCTCCCCGGGAACCGCCTCTTTAGAAACGACGGCACCGACGAAAGCGGGATCACCCACTTCACCGATATCACCGTCCCGTCCTTCCTCTTCCAGTTCGGCCTCCACGGCTTCCTCCCCGCCTTCCAGGACCTCAACGGAGATCTCTACCCCGACCTCTTCATCGTCGGAGACATCGGGACCACCAAGGTCTACTTCAACGACGGCGACAACACCTTCACCGACGTCTCCTCACGCTTCGAAGGACACGCCTCCGCCAACGGCATGGGCATCGACATCGCCGACCTCAACGAAGACGGACGACTCGACATCTACGAAACCAGCATCACCTGGGACTTCCTCGACGGCCCCGGAAACCTCTGCCTCATCCAGGACGACCAGGGATTCTGGAAAAACAAAGCCCGCACCAACGGCTCCTACGCCGCCTACTGGTCCTGGGGACCCCTCATCGCCGACTTCGACCACGACACCGACAAAGACATCCTCGTCAACAACGGATACTCCTACGGCTACGCAAGCAACCCCATCTGCCTCTTCCTCGCCGACGACTCCACCGCAACCTCCTACACCGAATCCGCGACCGCCTGCGCCATCGACTACGCCGGACAAGGACGAGGGATGGTCCGCATCGACACCGAGAACGACGGCGACCTCGACATCATCATCTACAACTGGAACCAGCCCCTCCTCTACTACGAGAACAAACTCATCGACAACAACACCACCCCCGACGGCGCACACTGGTCGCGCATCAAACTCGACACCACCAAACGACCCACCCTCGCGCCCAACGGGATCGGGTCCATGGTCACCGTCATCACACCCAACCGATCCCTCATCTACCCCCTCCGCAACTCCTCCTCCCACTGCACCACCTCCCCCGACGAGATCCACTCCGGGCTCGGGTCCGACGAATCCATCACCGCCATCAAGGTCCTCTGGGCCGACGGCTCCACCACCACCTACGCGAACCCCGACATCAACACCGTCCTCACCCTCAGCGCCCCCATCCACCCCGCAGACTTCAACCGCGATGATCTCGTGAACACCCACGACCTCTTCGACTTCATCACCGCGCTCAAAGCACGCAACATCGCCTCCGACCACAACGGAGACAGCTCGACCGACTTCTTCGATATCGCGTCCTTCCTCACCGATTACATGCACGCCCTCAAGCCCTGATCCCGAACACGAGCGAGACCACCACGCGCAGGAATGGGACACCGACGACTCCGTCGCTCCCGAACCACTCGGGGTCAGGGTGCGCGCACCCCGCGCTCAATCGTCCAGGTCACCACGCACCGGACGGATCCGCTCGCTCACATCCTTGGGACGACCCCCGCTCCGCAGCTCCTCAAGCAAACGCAGATACGTCTCATACCGAACCCGAGCGATCGCGCCACGATCCACCGCGTCCTTCACCCCGCACCCGGGCTCGTGCTCGTGCGAGCAGTCATTGAACTTGCAATCCCGCGCGTGCTCGATGAACTCGGGGAACATCCAGCGAAGCTCATCCGCCGTCATCTCCGCGAGCCCGAAGTACCGAACCCCGGGGGTATCGATCACCCGGATCGCATCCGCCCCCTCCCCGATCACATGCATCGAACTCGATGTCGTCGTATGACGACCCCGATTGTCCTGTGATCGAACCCCGCCCGTGTCCAATCCGAGCCCAGGCTCGAGCGCGTTCGTCAGCGAGCTCTTCCCCACCCCCGAGTGACCCACAAACACACACGTCTTCCCCTTCAGCGCTTCTCTCAACGCCCTCACATCCTTCTCCCCGCTCTCCGGATCCGCCGCGCACACCACCACCCCGATCCCCGCCTCCTGGTACACATCCAGCTTCGACAGCTCCCCCTCCCGATCCTGACCACTCAGCAAATCCACCTTGTTCACCGCGATCAGCGCCTCAGCCCCGCCCGACTCGATCGCCACAAGGTACCGATCGATCAATCGCGGATGGAGCGGAGGCGAAACAACCGACACCACCACGACCACAACATCCACATTCGCCGCCACCACCCGCTCCACCCTCGGATCGTGCGCATCGGGACGCGCCAGCTTCGTCCGCCTCGGGAGCACACTCACCACCTCGATCGCTTCATCGCTCCCCGGCGCATCGATATCCCCTACCACCACCCGATCCCCCACAGCGATCCCCGACTGCTGTCTCCCCGCAAGCTCCGCGCTCAATCGCGCATCCTGCTCCTCCGAATCCCCATCCACCACCACCGACGCGCGCCGCCGGGTCAGCCCAACCACCACCCCCTCGCGCAGCGCCACCTCGTCCCGGGACTCCTCCCGAGCCCCGTGCGCATAATCCTTCTCCACGATCCGCAAAACCCAATCCAGAAGCGGATCCGGCCTCCGCTTCCCGCCCCCCACACGCTCCCCATCGATCGTCTCCCGCGCCTTGGACCGCCTCCGCTTCTGTGCCTCCCCGCGCTGCTTCCGCGCCAGCGCATAGATCTCGTCCTGCGCCGATTTGGGCAGCCCCTTCAGAATCCCCTCGAGCTTCTCACGCTGATGCTTGTTCACAAGGGGATTGTTGACCCAACAGACCCCCGAACCCACCCGATCACGGAATCACACCGCCGGGCAGATTCTCCGCCACCCACGCGCTCGATTCCGCCGTCGCGCCGTTCCCCGTCCACACACTCCCGCTCGGGTACCACGGGGTCGGATCCGTCCACGATTCCTCGCGCGAGAAGTACCGCAACGACCCATCGAACATCGTCGCATACATCCCAGCACCCCCGCGCTTCCGGTAGCTCAGATCGAGATTCTCACCATCCGGAGCATACGGAGACCCCTGCCCGTACGCAACCGATCGATCAAAGACTGGACCATTCGACGTGTCTTCCGAAAACCTCGGATTGAACACCTCGACATCAAGCTCAAGTACACCCTGGTTGAAGAATCGAGTCCCATCAGCAAACATCACCTTATTCGAGAGCTGCATCCCGACATTCATGATGTTCGGGCTATACGCCTCCGGCGACAACGCCACGCTCCCCGGAGACTGCACCGCAAACAACTCGCGATAGAAGTATCCGTTCTTCTGATCCAGAACAATCGCGCTGCTCCGCTGCTCACTGGAAAAATGTGTGAACGAACGCATCATCAGGAAGCTCTGCTGACGATACCCCTGCTCGTTAAAGACACGCTCGAAATCATCGATGTCCTCCGGAACATCTCCGACATACAACGCGTCCACCATCGCCCCCGCAGTCGGATCCGCAACCACATCAAACTTCTGCCGCATCCGCTCCGCACGGTTCGCCGAGAACCCGTACGAGTCCCCCACCAGCGGCGTCAGCCAATCCCCCTGACTCGTCGGATTCCCCCCGCCCGTATCCCCATACAACGTCTCGAGACCCTTGTTCGGGAACATCCCCGGATCCCCGAGCGGCTCCTTGTTCCATTCCAACCCCGACGTATTGGGCCCCGTGAAATCCCCGTTGTGGTCCCCCATGTACATGAACTGACGACGACCCAGCTCATGGTGCACAAAGCCCGATCGAGCGTCTAGCCCGTTCCCACGGATCGATGAAGCCGCCGGCCCGAACACCGCAAGCCCCGTCGTCAATGCCGCAACCCCGAGCCCGAGCTCGATCACCGTAAATCCACGACCATCAGCATGTCCCATATTTGATCCCCTACATAGCGTCATCGTCCCCGAACAAGCCCGCAACCCTCCTGCGGCGCTCATACGCTACCCCAGATCCGCACGAACAACCAGGGAGTTCCGTCCAATGACCACCACAACCCAAAACACCCCCTTCGCCGTCCGCACCCGCCACATCCTCGACGAGCTCGAAGCCAGCGGCCAGACCAAACACCTCCAGACCCTCGACTCCCCCATGGACTCAGTCGTCACCATGATTGACGAAGACGGATCCAAGCACGACCGCATCTGCATGTGCTCCAACAACTACCTCGGGCTCGCAAACCACCCCGATGTCGTGAGCGCCGGGATCGAAGCACTCAAAACCTACGGCGCGGGCACCGCCTCCGTCCGATTCATCTGCGGCACCTTCTCCCCCCACCACACCCTCGAACAAACCATCGCCCACTACATGGGCACCGAAGCCTCCTACACCTTCGTGAGCTGCTGGACGGCCACCGAAGCCCTCTTCCCCACCGTCTGCGAACCCGGAGACATCATCATCTCCGACGCGCTCAACCACGCATGCATCATCGATGCGATGCGCCTCACCCCGGTCATCAAGAAAGGGGTCCTCAAAGCCGTCTACAAGCACAACGACATGGACTCCGCGCGCGAAGTCCTCGAGAAAGCCAAGAACAACCCCGAAGTCACCGGGCAGATCTGGCTCATCACCGACGGCGTCTTCTCCATGGAAGGCGACATCGCCGACCTCCCCGCCCTCCGCAAACTCTGCGATGAATACGGCGCCTACCTCTGCGTAGACGACTCCCACGGCCA
>Ga0256829_1003918_pt1 | contig 10008 bp, 12 predicted proteins | sample 131447metaG_FD_185979 | JGI IMG/M metagenome (GOLD analysis project Ga0256829, IMG submission 185979) | Hydrothermal vent microbial communities from Lau Basin, Pacific Ocean - 131-447 | ecosystem: Environmental > Aquatic > Marine > Hydrothermal vents | place: Pacific Ocean: Lau Basin | collected...
AATTTGGATTCATCTCAGGAGTTCCTCCTGTAAATTCTACAGTTTTTACATCTAAGTTTTTGATTTTTTGAATTATCTTTTCGCTAGTTTTTGCATCCATATTTTTGATGCCCTTTGGACTAGCCCCAACATGGCAATGGCTACACATTTGGTTGCACCTATCGCCTATATTTATCTGGATTAAATCAAATTTATCTTTTAATAACTCTTTTGTATCCCAGAAATTACTCATGTATATATCCTCTTTTACAAAATATGGTAGTATTATATAGATAAAGTGTTTATATTTTGTTTATTAGCCCACCAAATAGGGGGGCAAGAAGGAGGGTATGGTTGGAAATATCAATTATAATACCAGTTTATAAAGAGAAAAAAATAGATCTTTTTTTAAAAACTATTGTAAACAATAAAACACTGCAAAATTATGAGATTATAGTAGTTGATGGAGATGGAACTTCTGGTATAGATACTATACCGGTAAAAAATATAACTAAAATAAAATCAAAAAAGGGAAGGGCGAAGCAGATGAATGAGGGGGTAAGATATGCTAACTATGATATATTACTTTTTTTGCATGCTGATACAGTTTTGCCAAATTTTGCACTAAAAAGTATAAATGAAGCACTGAGAAACGATATAAATGCAGGTGCATTTGATTTGAGCTTTAATACAAACAGGAAATCCTTAAAATTTATAGCCTTTGTTGCTAGTTTTCGCTCTCGCCTAACTAGACTTCCTTATGGCGACCAAGCAATTTTTATAAAAAAAGAAACTTTTAACAAGATAGGTGGCTATGAGGATATAGATTTAATGGAAGATATAAATTTAATGCAAAAATTAAAAAAACAAAACCATAAGATCAAAATTTTAAAACAAAAAGTGATAACAAGTTCAAGAAAATATGAAAAGAACGGTTTAATCTATAACACTCTTAGAAACTTGATACTTTTAAGCTTGTATATTTTAGGAGTGAACCCCAATAAATTAGCTAGATTTTATACCTAAAAGAGTTAAAAATCTAATTGGTTTTGAACTCTTTTAAAAAACTTCTGATTCTTCTTGCATTTGCACCGCGATCAATTCTTCCTATGCGTGAACGAGAGCGTACATCGACTATAGCACCACCATTATTTGGGGTTATTCTTATCACTACTTCATCTTTGAAACCATATAACAAAGAAGTAGCTACAGCTTCGATACGACCCTCTTCTTTATCGGTTCCTACTATCTTCCAGCCCTTGTCTTTTACTATTTTTAATGCTTTGGTAAATGCTACTTTTGTAGGTATGGAAAGCTTTAATGACTTTAAATCAGGGTATCCTGCTTTTTGAATTTTTGCTACTTTTGAACCTGGATATTCAGTAGGATTTGGTACATCCCAAAAAACTGGTGGATTTATAGTATCGGTTGATATGTCATTTATAGGAGGATAGATTTTTGCACTATATTGAAATAAAAAATAGGATGTCATTATGGGAAAACTAAGTAGTATCCCAAGAATTCCTAAGCCAATGCCTCTAAATCTTCCATGTTTTTTTGTCTTAAGTATGCCTATAAGACAGAGTAAGAATGCAATACTTGAAACAAATGTAGCCCAGCCAAGTATATCAAAAGCCTGTATTTGTCTCCACCATTTCATACGATAGCCGATAATCGAAATTGAAGCAATCACAATGGCTACTATACCAAGAAAAAGTCCTAGTTGATTTAGTGGATGTATTTGTTTGTTTGCTTTGATACCCATAAAGTTCCTTTTATTTGGTAGAATTTATAACATATTTGCTGATTTTATGTTTAAATGGAATCAGTAACATTCCAAGAAGATGGTTTGTCTCTTTTTGTCTTCTTATCGTTTTTATGCCAATTGTCATATTAATTTGACCAGCTCTTACTTTGGCTCTGTAAGTTCCAAAAAGTCTATCCCAAATAGAGAGATTAAAACCAAAGTTACTATTTGTTTCATCTTCTTCTACGGAATGATGAACTCTGTGCATATCTGGAGTAACTATAAAATAACGCAAGAACCTATCTAGTGCTTTTGGCAAACCTACATTTCCATGGTTAAACATGGCCATGGCATTTAGTATAATCTCAAACAGTATCACAGCGATAACAGCAGGTCCTAAAAGCATAATTGCAGTAAATTTTATAAACATAGAAAAGATGATTTCAAAAGTATGAAATCTCGCTCCCGTTGTCACATCATAATCTAAATCAGCATGATGAACTCTATGAAATCTCCAAAAAAGAGGTACAGCATGTACCATAACATGTTGCAAATAAATTGTAAAATCTAGCACAACTATAAAAACTAAAATATTTACAGTTTTTGGTACACTATAGTAGTTTAAAATTCCCCAGCCTTGTTTTTGAGCCAACAAAGCCACACCTGTTGTCGTTATAGGCAAAATTAGACGCAAAACAAAGCCATTTAGTATAATTAAACCAAGATTGTTAACCCACCTTGAAGTCTTTGAAATAGTCGCAACTCTCCTTGGCTTAAGCGTCTCCCAAACACCCATAACTATTAGCATACCAAAGAAAAAACCAAATCTAATCATACTCTCTTTTTCTACTATAAATAGTGTTAAATCCATCTGCATAACCTTTCTATCTCTGATATATATACCTATTTCGCTTAATTGCTAAATAACTCATGAGATTATACACTTTTAAGTCTATTTTGTCAAGAATATATTTAGTTGGCGGAGTAATACAATAAAAATTTAATTTTAAAGTAATATTTAGTATAATACCGCAAAAAATAAGAGGTGATAAAATGTCAACATATGTATTTGGGCATACCAATCCTGACTCCGATTCTATTGTTGGGGCTATTTCCCTGTCGTATCTAAAAAATCAATTAAAAGAGGATTGCGTAGCAGCTAGGCAAGGTGAAATTTCTCCTGAAACCAAGTTTATTCTAAACAAGTTTGGTGGAAAATTACCACTCCTTAAAACCTCTTACGCAGGTGAAAAAGTTTATGTTGTGGATACCACAGATTTAGCGATTTTACCTAATGATATACTTGAAGCTACTGTTTTGGGAGTAGTTGATCATCATAAATTAGGAGATTTAACGACTTCTACTCCACTTGAGTGCTGGATAAGACCAGTTGGTTGCTCAAACACTATTGTAAAAGGGATGTATGACTACTATAATGTCAAGATTCCAAAAGATATAGCTGGCATGATGATGTGTGCAATATTAAGTGATACAGTTATATTTAAATCACCAACTTGCACTAAGAGTGATGTAGAAGCAGTTAAAGAGTTAGCGAAAATTGCAGGCGTTGAAGATTTTAAAGCACTTGGGATGGAGATGTTCTTAGTTAAATCAGCTGTCGAAGGAGCAAGTGCAAAAGATCTTGTCAAAAGAGACTATAAAGAGTTCGTCATGGGGGATAGTAGAGTTGGAGTTGGTCAGCTTGAAGTTGTTGATTTAACTGTTTTTAATGATAAAAAAGAGATGCTTTTTGAGGAGATGAACAGGGTGAAAAAGGATGGTGCACTCCATAGTATCATAGTTCTTCTAACTGATATCATGACCGAGGGTTCACAGCTTTTGGTAGTGAGTGATGATGAAAGCAAAGTAGAAAAAGCATTTGGTAAAACATTAGAAAATCATGAAGTATGGCTAGATGGAGTTTTGAGCCGTAAAAAACAGGTTATTCCTTTTTTGCAACCACTATTTTAAATCGTAAAAAAATAAAGGTGTTTACTGTAATGGCTAAAAAAACAGATAACTTGTGGTTTAAAGATGGACGATAGATACAATGAACTAACAAAAGAGGAAGAGTATATCATAGAGCATAAAGGAACAGAAGCACCATATAGTGGTATTTATAATGATTTTTATGAAAAAGGAGTCTTTGTATGCAAAAGATGCGATACTCCTTTGTATGATAGTGCTGATAAATTTGACTCAGGTTGTGGATGGCCAAGCTTCGATGATGAGATTCCAAATGCAGTGAAGAGAAATATAGACAAAGATGGTAGAAGAGTAGAGATAGTTTGTGCAAATTGTGGTGCTCACTTAGGGCATGTTTTTGAGGGTGAAAAAATCACAGCCAAAGATACAAGACATTGTGTAAACTCACTTAGTATCAAATTTAAACCAAAAGATGATGATGACAAAGAGTCGTTTGCATATTTTGCAGGAGGATGTTTTTGGGGAGTTGAGTACTATTTCAGTAAAACAAAAGGTGTGATTGAAGCGATATCTGGATTTATGGGAGGAGAGTTGAAAAATCCAACTTATCAAGATATCTGTTATAGAGATACTGGACATCTTGAAGTCGTACAGGTAAAATATGACAAAAAAGAGGTTAGTTATGAAGAGTTAGCAAAGCTCTTTTTTGAGATACACAATCCTGAACAAAAAGATGGACAAGGACCCGATATCGGCTCTCAATACCTATCGGCTGTTTTTGTTTTAAATCAAAAGGAGAGGAAAATTATCGAAGACTTGATAGGTCAGTTAAAATCAAAAGGATATAAAATAGCCACAAAGATACTCGATAAACAAGAGTTTTATGAGGCCGAATCGTATCATCAGCACTACTATGAAAAAGTCGGAAAAACTCCATATTGTCACTCATATCACAAGAGGTTTAACTAAATACAGCAACTTTTAATATCTTAGTTGGCGGAATAACAACACTCTTTAATCTTCTTTATAAAATTTTTTAGATAAAATACTCCCTACTTATGCAATGAAGGAATTTTATGAGCGCTATAAATGGAAAAGTATGGAAATTTGGAGATAATATAGACACAGATTTGATAATCGCTGCTAGATATCTAAACACTTCTGACCCAAAAGAGTTGGCAAGTCATGTCATGGAAGATGCAGACCCAGAATTTTTAAACAAGCTAAGAGAAGGCGATGTGATAGTAGCTGGTGAAAACTTTGGATGTGGAAGTAGCCGTGAACACGCACCAATAGCCTTGAAAGCTGCAGGAATTAGTGCAGTTATCGCTAAAAGTTTTGCTAGGATATTCTATAGAAATGCTTTTAATATGGGACTTCCTATATTTGAATTACCACAAAGTGATGAGATAAAAGAGGGTGATGTTGTAGAGGTAAATATGGAAAATGGTGAAATCAAAAACGAAAATAAAATATATAAATTTACCCCGATTCCACCATTTATGCAAGAGCTTATAGCAAGCGGTGGGTTGATAAATTTCGCCAAAGAAGAGATTGCAAGGAAAAATGCATGAAATCGTACGAAATAGCTGTGATAAAAGGCGATGGAATAGGACCTGAAATCGTAGATGAAGCGGTAAAAGTTTTGGACGCTGTTAGTGAAAAAGAGGGGTTTAGGCTAAATTACAAAGAGTATTTGATGGGCGGATGTGCTTATGAAGCAGTTGGCACTCCTATCCCAGATATTACTATAGAGGGGTGCAGAGTAAGCGATGCAGTTCTTTTTGGCTCAATTGGTGGCTATAAATGGGATAATCTACCAAGGGAGATGAAGCCAGAGAGTGGGTTGTTAAAGTTAAGAAAAGAGCTTGGACTCTTTGCAAATCTTAGACCAGTATCTGTTTTTGATGAATTAGTAGAGGCAAGCAGTATGAAGCCTGAAGTTGTAAAGGGTGTAGATTTGCTTGTTGTAAGAGAGCTTACTGGTGGGATTTATTTTGGAGAGCCACGAGTTAATGATGGACAAAAAGCTTACAATACGATGTTTTACACAAAAGATGAAATCACAAGAATAGCAAAAATCGCATTTGATTCAGCTATGAAGAGAAGAAAAAAACTCTGCTCAGTGGATAAAGCAAATGTTTTAGAAGTTAGTCGCTTGTGGAGAGCAACAGTTGATGAGATGGCAGTCCATTACCCTGAGGTTGAAGTCTCTCACATGTTTGTAGATAATGCTGCTATGCAATTAGTGCGAGACCCAAAACAGTTTGATGTCATACTTACGGGCAATATATTTGGTGATATTTTAAGTGATGAAGCTAGCATGATGACTGGTTCTATAGGTCTTTTACCTTCCTCTTCTATAGGTGGCATAGTCGGTTTGTATGAGCCTATTCACGGTTCTGCTCCAGATATAGCAGGGCAAGGAGTCGCAAATCCACTAGCTACAATCCTCAGTGCATCCATGATGCTTAGATACTCTTTGGGACAAGAGAGGGCGGCTGATATCATAGATGGTGCGATTAAAAGTGTGCTAAAAGATGGCTATAGAACACCTGATTTGGCAAATTATCATGCAAAAGAGGTTTGCTCAACCAAGCAGATAGGTTTGGTCATAGTAGATAGGATAAAGAGGGTATAAGAGTGGTAAAAACGTTAACCTTAGCTTCTGTTTATGAACTTCAAGGCTTGAAAGAAGATGCACTTGAAATATACAAGGATATACTAAAAGATGATCCTAAAAACAAAGAGGCAAGAGTTGCTTTGCGAAGACTTAGCGGTATCCGCAAGAAGTACTCAGGAGTTGATGAGCAGATGAAAAAATTTTTTGTAAATATGAAGAGCGATGTAGAGTTTGCAGAATTTGAAAGATGGTTGGTAAAACTTTGATGGGCAAAGGTGAACGATGGAACTAAAAGATATGATTATCTCGACACTAGCTGAGCTAGAAGAGGTCGAAGAGATAAAAACAACAGAACAAAATGAACAAGAAACAGTCCAAAGAAATGTGGCTGCAAAATCAATGGAGATAGACAATATAAGCAGCAGTGAAAAACAGTTTTATGAAAATATAAGGGAGAGAATCTTAGTTCTTTTTGAGGGCTTTCAATCCCCAAACAACAAAAATATAGAGGCAAAAATCGACTTAACTCTCAATTTTTTAGAGTATTTACTAGCAACTATAGATGAGCGACTGGAGAGCTTAAACAGAACAGAAAAATGAACCTACCTAAAATCCTGCCTCCTCATCTGATACCACAATTTAAAAAAATACAAAAGTTTTTATCAAGATACACAAAACGAGCTTATCTTGTCGGTGGTGGTGTGAGGGATATCGTCATGAAACACCCTGTTAAAGATTTGGATATAGAGGTTTACGATATAGATGATGTAAGATTTGATAAATTGATGAAAAAGTTAGGGGCAAAAGGTGTTGGCAAAACCTTTTTTGTCTATAAATATGGCAATATCGATATTTCATTGCCACGAATTGAGAAAAAAAGTGGTGTTGGCCATAAAGCTTTTGAGGTAAAACTTTGCCAAGATGAAAAAGAGGCATCGAAGAGGCGAGATTTTAGTATGAATGCCATGATGCTCAATATCTTTAATTATGAGCTTTTTGATTTTCACGGTGGACTTCATAGTATAAAAGATAAAACTATCAGTATGATTGATGAAAAAAGTTTCAAAGAAGATAGCTTAAGGGTGCTAAGAGCTATACAATTCAGTGCTAGATTTGGTTTTAAAATCGATAAAAAAACTCTTGTGGTTATGGATACAATTTCGCTAGAAGATTTAAGTAAAACTCGTATTTTTTGGGAATTCGAAAAAATGTTTGGTGCTAAAAATCTACATTTTGGTCTCTACTACATGTTTGTTTTGCATATATTTGAAAAGATTTTTGAAATCAAATCAGAAGAGAGACTTTTTTGCAAGAGTGCGATGGAGTTAAAAAAAGGTTGTGCAGCTTTTGAAAATGAGCTCTATCCTTACTATTTTTTATATATTGTTGCAAATATTACAGGTTGGAATATAGACAAAATTTTAAAAAAGATAGAAGCACCAAAAAGCTATGAAAGAGCATTTAAAAATCAGCCGTTTTATGATAGAGATATAAGCGATAAAGAGTTAAAAATTATAGCTATAGATACGCCGATTTGCAGATGGCTTGGAAATTATAAAAGAGGTATAAAACAAAGGGCAAAAGAGATGGATATCTGGCATGAAGTTTTTGATGGCGAGGTTAGTGTTAGTGATGTAATCGCAGATGGATTTATTAAAGAAGAGATAAAAAAAGAGTTAAGAAGAAGAAAATTAAAGGCGATAGATGTATAAATATGTATTAAAAATAAAGTGTTCGGATTCAAAAGGGTTGATATATAAGATTTCAAATGTTTTGTATAAAAATGATTTAAATATTGAAAAAAATAGTGAATATGTTGATAATGAAAACAAAAAGTTCTTCTTTAGAGCGAGGCTTGATGGTACAATTGATACAAATAAAATCAAACATGAACTTCAACTTGAAATGCCAAAAGATGCCAAAATCACACTTACTAAAAAGGTTAAAAAGCAGATTGTTGTACTAGCTACCAAAGAGGCACACTGTCTAGGCGATATCCTCTTAAAACACGATAGCGGTGAGTTAAATGCAGATATCCTTTGTGTTATGTCAAACTATGATGAATTGCGTACTCTTTGTGAGAGGTTTGGTGTCACTTATCACTTTGTTTCAAGCGATAATCTCGAAAGAACACTGCATGAAAAGAGAGTTCTTGAAGTTTTAGATAACTACAATATTGATTTTTTAGTATTAGCAAAATATATGAGGATTTTATCAGAAGATTTTGTGAGTAGGTTTGAGCAAAAAATTATAAACATTCACCACTCATTTTTACCAGCATTTATAGGAGCAAACCCTTATAAACAAGCGCATAAAAGAGGCGTTAAAATCATCGGTGCAACTGCTCATTTTGTCAATAATAACTTAGATGAGGGACCTATAATCGCTCAAGATGTCATCGGAGTAAATCATGAACAAAGTTGGAGAGATATGCAAAAAGCTGGCAGAAATGTGGAAAAAACAGTTTTATCAAATGCACTAGATTTGGTTTTTGATGATAGAATTTTTGTACACTTAAATAAAACGATAATATTCTGATGTTTAATATAGTATTGGTGCACCCTCAAATACCGCAAAATACAGGTAGTATTGGTAGAATTTGTGTAAATACAGACTCAAAACTGCATATCATAAAGCCCACATGTTTTGAGATAAATGATAAAAGTGTGAAGAGAGCAGGATTGGATTATTGGGATTTGCTCGATATTACTATTTGGGAAGATTTAGATGAGTTTTTAGACGCAAATATGCAAAGTATAGATAGATTTTTCTTTTCAACCACAAAAAGCAAAAAGCCATACTTTGATGCAGAGTTTAGAGATGGTGATTTTATCTTTTTTGGTGGCGAGTCAACTGGATTGCCTATGGATTTGATGCAAAAAAGATGGGAAAATGCCGTGAATATCCCCATGGGAAAAAATGGAAGAAGCCTAAATCTCTCTGTTGCTGTTGGAATAGTTTTGTATGATGCGATAAGGCAAAATTTTGGGAGCTTAGAGGCATTTGAAAATATTTGACATAGCCTTTATAGGAGCTGGGGCTAGCTCCTTGATGGCGACTGCTTTTTTGAAAGATAAGAATATAGCACTTATAGAGAGCTCATCTAAAATCGCACCAAAAATCAGGATTTCTGGTGGTGGACGATGTAACTTTACCAATAAATTTGTTAGTAGCGATAATTATGCAGGTGATAAGAGTCTTATAGATAAAACTTTTGAAAGATTTGGACAAAAAGAGTTGTTGGCATTTTTTGAAGAGCACAATTTAAAATATGAACTAAGAGCAAGTGGAAAGTATTTTTGTAAAAATAGTTCAAATGACATCATAGATATTTTTACAAAGTTTATAAAACCTTGCGTACTTTTTTTAAACCACAAAGTGAGTAGAGTTGAATTTAAAGACGATTTTATCATAAAAACCGACAAGCAAACTATAAGAGCCAAAAAACTTGTCATTGCAAGCGGAGGGCTTAGTTTTAAGAGTTTGGGAGCAAGTGATATAGGGTATGTTGTAGCTAAAGAGTTTGGACACAATATCGTAAATCCTGCTCCTGCTTTAGTTGGTTTTACTCTCCAAAAAGAGCAATTTTGGATGAAAAACCTTAGCGGGATATCCTTTGGTGTTAGCCTACATGTGGGTGAAAAATGCATCAACGAAGATATGCTGTTTACTCATAAAGGAGTCAGTGGACCTAGTGTATTGTCAGCATCTTTGTATTGGAAAAAGGGTTTGA
>Ga0256829_1003919_pt1 | contig 10004 bp, 9 predicted proteins | sample 131447metaG_FD_185979 | JGI IMG/M metagenome (GOLD analysis project Ga0256829, IMG submission 185979) | Hydrothermal vent microbial communities from Lau Basin, Pacific Ocean - 131-447 | ecosystem: Environmental > Aquatic > Marine > Hydrothermal vents | place: Pacific Ocean: Lau Basin | collected...
TAGCCTTTATGTAATGTTAAAAAATTTACACTTTTGTTGAACATATTTAGTCGATGCCAATAAGTAATTTATAATTTTTAGATAAGTGTAGTAAATTTATAAGGAGAATTTATGTGTTTAGCAATACCTAGCAAAGTTTTAAATATAGATGAAAATAATATAGCAGAAGTTGATACTCTTGGAGTTAAAAGAAAAGTAAGCCTTGATTTAATTGCAGAAGAAGTAAATCCGGGAGATTATGTGTTAATTCATGTAGGATATGCAATGAATAAAATTGACGAAAAAGCTGCATTAGAGAGCTTGGAAGTTTATAAAATGCTAGCGGATGCGGCAATAAAAGAAGAATCTCCGATTTCCCCGGAAGATTTGGTAAATGAAGACGGTCCTCTTTTATATAAACCCAAGGAAGATTGATGAATAAATTAACCCTTAAAGATTTATATTTCAAATTTAGAGACCCTGAAACTATTAAGGCTTTAAAAAAAGAAATTGAAAAAGAAGCTGTAAATTTAAAAGAGCCTTTAAGAATTATGGAAATATGCGGCGGTCATACTCATACTATTATGAAATACGGGATAAAACAGCTATTACCTGAAAATATCTCTTTTATACACGGTCCGGGGTGTCCTGTTTGTATTATGCCAAAAGAGAGAATAGACCACGCTATTACTTTGTCTCATCAAAAAGATGTAATTTTAGCAACACTTGGAGATATGATAAGAGTTCCTGGAAGTAAATCAACCCTAGCAAAAGCAAGGGCTGAGGGAGCTAATGTAGTGCCTCTTCACTCTACTCTTGATGTGCTGGAAATTGCAAGAAAAAATCCTAATAAAAAAGTGGTCTTTTTTGCAATAGGATTTGAAACAACAACGCCAATGACTGCGGCTTTAATGCATACCGCTTTTAAACAAAATCTAAAAAATATCTATTATCACATAAATCATGTTTTAGTCCCGCCTCCAATGAGAGCGATTTTAGATAGCGGCGAAGCAAAAATAAACGCTTTTATAGGTCCAAGTCATGTAAGTGTAATTACGGGTGCTAAGGCTTATGAATTTTTAGTAAAAGATTACAATACTCCTGTTGTAGTGGCAGGATTTGAGCCTGTTGATGTAATGGAGAGTATTTTAATGCTTATTCGCCAAAAAATAAAAAACACTCCAAAAGTGGAAATTCAATACAAAAGAGCCACAACATATGAAGGAAATCTTTTAGCACAAGAGATGATTAACAGATATTTAGAAGTTAGAAACACTTTTAGGTGGAGAGGACTTGGAGATATCCCTCACTCAGCACTAAAACTAAAAGATGAATACGAAGAATTTGACGCAGAAAAAATTTGGGCGGATATTTTGCCAAATGAACCTATAAACGACCACAAACTCTGTATCTGCGGAGAGATTTTAAAAGGTCTTAAAACTCCAAAAGAGTGCTCGGTATTTGGCAGCGCCTGCACTCCCGCTAACCCGCTTGGAAGCTGTATGGTAAGTGATGAGGGTGCTTGTAATGCTTATTACAGATATGAAAGGTAAAAAATGGATAAAAAAATAACTCTATCTTACGGAGGCGGCGGCGAAGAAACCAACAAACTTATAAAAGAGCTTTTTTATAAAAATTTTTCAAATGAAATTTTAGAAAATGCAGAAGATGCCGCCGTTTTTGAATTAAAAGGAAAAACAGCATTTACCACAGATTCTTTTACCGTATCTCCTCTATTTTTTAACGGCGGAGATATAGGAAAATTAAGCATTGCAGGAACTTGCAACGACCTTGCAATGATGGGGGCTGAGCCTAAATTTTTAAGCGTCGGATTTATGATAGAAGAAGGTCTTGAATATTCTAAGCTAGAAAAAATAGTAAAAAGTATGGCTGATGAACTTAAAAAAATTAATGCCAAAATAGTCTGCGGAGATACAAAAGTAGTGCCGTCTGGAAGTGTAGATAAAATTTTTATAAATACAAGCGGTATCGGGGAAATAGTTAAAGAAAATATAAGTGCTCATAACCTAAAAGAAGGCGACGCTATTATTGTAAGCCGCGACATAGGAAAACACGGAACGGTTATTATGGCTCACAGATACGGAGTGGATACAGACATAAAAAGTGATTGCAAAGTTTTATGGTCGGAAGTCAAAGCACTTATTGATGCAGATATAAACATAAAAGCCTTGCGCGATGCAACAAGAGGCGGTCTTAGCGCTGTTTTAAACGAATGGAGCGAAGCTAGCAGTGTTTCAATAGAAATAAAAGAAGATAAAATCCCCCTAAGCGATGAGGTTATGGGACTTTGTGAAATATTCGGTTTTGAGCCTATGGATTTGGCAAATGAAGGAACATTTATTTTGGCTGTAAGCAATGAAGATAAAGAAAAAGCACTTGAAGTTTTAAAAAACTTTAATCAAAACGCCTCAATTATAGGAGAAGTAAAAAAAGGCAATAAAGTTATTTTAAAATCTCCTTACGGAAGCAAAAGATATATAGAACTTCCAAAAGGCGAACTGTTGCCTAGGATATGTTAATGCAGCAAGAAAAAATAGTCAAAATGTTTGATGAAATTGCTCCAAGTTATGATTTAGTCAATAAAATAGTTAGTTTTGGGAGCGATAAAATATGGAGAGAAAAAGCAATAAAAGAGACACTGAAATTTATAAATTCTCCAAAAGTTTTAGATGTTGCTTGTGGAAGCGGCGATATGATAGAAGTTTGGAAAAAATATACAAATGATATAACAGGTCTTGATGCAAGTGCCGGAATGCTTGAAGTCGCAAAAAAAAGATTTCCGGATATCAAATTTTACCATGCATTAGCACAATATTTACCTTTTGAAGATAAAAGTTTTGATGTAATAAGTATCTCTTTTGGAATAAGAAATGTTGTTGAAATCGATAAAGCAATAGAAGAATTTAAAAGAGTTTTGAAAAAAGAAGGTATTTTGCTTATTTTAGAATTTACAAAACCGGATAAAAAAACAGCTCTTAGAAATGCCATAGATTTTTATTCAAATAAAATTTTGCCAAAAATAGGCGGTATCATAAGCAAAAATCAAGAAGCTTACGAATATCTGCCAAATTCTATTAATAATTTTTATACATTAAATGAATTATGTCAAAAGCTAAAAGGATTTGAAATAAAAGTGGCAAGAAATTTTAATCTCTCCCCTACTTCAATGATAATAGCCAAAAAGATTTAATCTTTTAGCTCTTTATTTATAACCGCATTTCCAAAAGCCTCAACTCCTCCGCTTATTTGTAAAGCTCTTGGAGTATAAACTTTATAATTTTTGTCTATATAGCTGTAAATTTTATTTAAAAATTCTCCTTTAAATAAATCTCCGACTATAACAGCACCTTTTAAATCATTATCACGATTAAAAGTTTCATACTGATTTGACAAAAACTCGGCAAAACTCTCAATCACTCCAAAACTTATTAAATAATCGTCAACTCCTGCTAAATTAAAACTCATAGCGGTTCTAATAGCCCAAAGAGGATTTAAATTATTATCGCTCATTTTATAATCAATTCTAGGACCTTTTTTTGCCATTGCTTCTGATGAATATTTTAAAATCGCTTTAAATCCTTCGTCTATATTTTTACCAAGTCCTAAAACAATTCCAATAAGCCCCCAAAGGTAATAAATTCCTTTTTTTTCACTTTTGATATCACAATTAATGGCATTTAAAAAAAGATTATCTCTTTTTTCTTTAAAATTTTTAATAAGTTTAGCTCCACTCTCATTCATAGTTGCAATCTCACTAAAAATCTCTTCAAACGAATTAAAATCAAACTTAAAATCTATATATTCAATAAGACCGAATTTAGGAGAATTTATTAAAATTTTATTTTCATCCTCATAAAAACAAAATCCCATAATATTTTTGTCTTTAAGTTCCCACTGCTCTAAAACTCCATAAAATCCGCTAAAAACAGCACTGCTTTTTTTAGCATTAATCTCCCCTAAATTTTGGGTTCTGTCAATTACCCCGTTTTTGTAGCCATATTCTTTGTATTGACCTTCGCTTTTTATATCTTTTTCAAAACAAGGAATAATTCCTCTATCTCCGCTTTCAATTAAAATATCTTTTGTCTTAGAATCTGTAACAACAGCAAAAAGAGGCTTTTCAACTTTTACATCAAAACTTAAATCTTTTGAAATATCACTTTTTTTAAATCCAAGCAAATCAAAATCCGCTACTTCAAATAAAAGCTCCGTTACCATACAATCAGGAAGTTTTACATTAAAAGCGGGAGTTGATAATCCATAAGTTTTTTTAAATTCAAGATTTGTTTTAAGCTTTATAAAAGGTTTTTCTATACTAGCAAGTGCCTTAGCATCCCCCTCAAAAGCCATAAAATATCTCCCAACACTTGCTAAATCCCTTGCCATTATAAAATCCGCATTTTCTAAATCCCTGCTTACTTCAAAAGCTCCATTCATTGTTTGGATATAAATATTTTCATCTTCTAATTTTTTTGCTAACTCTTCAAAAAACTTCTTTCTATCTTCTTTTTTACTAAAATCAAATTCTCCATTTTCAATTTTCCATTTTCCATTTGTCTCATATCCGCAAACTTCACAATGATGAAAAATATCAAAATAGTGCTCATTTTCTTTGTCTTTAACTTCTCTAAGACATTTAGGACAAGGCGGCAAGGAGAGTTTAGGAAAATTTCTAATTAAATCATCTTTAAATTCTTCAACAATTTTAGCATTTAGGGATTTTAAAAATATACTAAGAGGAAGTTCCATTGCTATTTTTCTTGAAAAATCATCTATTTTTTCTTCGTCTCCTTTGATATACGCATATAAATTTTCCAAATCCCTGCTAAGACCTAGCTTTATATCGGTTGCATTTCTTATTAAAATTTTTTCTACTATTCCCTGATTTGAAGCCAGATTAAAAGTAATTTTTAAAATCATTTCACATCTCCCGTTTCACATCCTCTAAGAGCTTCTTTTGGCACTCCTATTTTATAACTATCTCTTGCAATTTCCTGTAAAGAAATATCAGAATTTTTAATTTCACATTCAACCCCAAGCTTTTCAAGTTCATCTATTAAAATTTTCTCCATTAACTTTGCGGCTTTTTTTACCGGCTCAGTAATTGTAAAAGTAGTGTCTTCCCCTATTACATAAGGAACAACACCTATAATTTTAGTTTCAGGCAAATCTCCCATCATATGTATCATTTCAAGCGTTTGGAGCATTTCAACCTCATGGGCACTTCCCTGCCAGTGAATTACATCCGGAACTTCAAGAAAATTAAAAAAATAGACATCCCCGATATTCGGCTCATCCACATCAACAGTATCAAAAATAAAAACTTTATCATACTCTACAATTATGGGAATAAGCCTTTGAGCAAGCGTCCCGCCGTCTATCAAATCCACTTGATGATTTTTAAAATTATATTTTTCATTTAGAAAATTCACCAAATGAACTCCTATTCCTTCATCTCCAAACAAAATATTTCCAATACCTAAAACTAAAATTTTCATTAATTTCCTTTAAAAATAGATAATTAAAAATAAAATGTTTTATTCTCAATTATCCATTTTCCATAAAAGAAGGAGGGCGGGAAAAATCAGTGTTCTTCTTTTTCCCATTTCATACCGGAGAATATAGCGTCCATTCCACCGTTTTTACCAAATACGGCATTATAAACCGCCATATAAATATGAATAAATACAACTATAATAATCGCCCACATAAAAATGTGATGCCAAAGTCTCACATACGCTAAACCGCCGCAAAAACTTTCAACCGCTTTTGCAAAAGGATAAAGCATACTTCCAAGACCGTTATGATAAACTTCCGCATAAAGCGCAAGCCCTGTAATAATAATCCCGTAAAAGAAGACATAAAGCATAGTATATGCCCAAAATTGCAAAGGATTATAAACACCTTTTGTGTGAGGGTGTTTTGAAATTAAAAGATAATAACCTACTTGTTGCAAAGCCATTTTTACATTAAAAGCATCTTTTATTGAAGCTCTCTCTCCCTTAGCTTCTCTAAAAAAGAAAAAATAAATCGTTTTATATAAAACCGCGCCAATCATCGCAAAACCGAAAATTATATGCCATTCTCTAACTCCGGCTTGTAAAAATCTTGTAGGAGTAGCTGAGGCTGTTCCATATGTTATATAAGGATTTGCAATATAAAATCCCGTAGCAATCAAAGCAAAAATAGAAATAGCTCTAATCCAGTGTTGCCATCTGTATCCGGCGGAAAATTCTATTCCGCCAAGATATTCTCCCATTTTTTTTAAAAATTTCATTTTTAACTCCTTACACTCCACAAGTTCCGTAAAGTGGGTCTACTTTGAATTCACCTAATTTTTTACCTTTAACATCCATTACATGCACCGCACACGCAATACAAGGGTCGTATGAATGAATATTTCTAATAACTTCAAGAGGTCTGGCAGGGTCTGCTAGTTTCATACCTATTAAGTTATGCTCATAAGCACCTTTTTTACCGTTTCCATCAACAGGTCCGGCATTCCAAGTAGAAGGCACAACCGCTTGCCAGTTTTCTATTACTCCGTCTTTAATTCTACACCAATGACTTAGCATTCCTCTTGGAACATCACCGATATATCTACCTTTATACTCTTTATTTTTATCAATAACATAAGGAGCTACGGTAGTTTGGTCAACTTTTAAGTTTTCTACCAAATTATTAAACGCTTCAAGCCCATAATCCGCAATTACTTTTGTTTGAAGCATTCTTGCCGCTGTTCTTCCAAGAGTTGTAAATATAGCTTTTGCAGGAAGACCTGTTTGAGCTAAAAATTCATCAACTACTTTTTTAACTTTTTCATTTCCTTTTGCGTAATTTACCGCTATACAAGCAAGAGGTCCGACTTCCATAGGCTCTTTATTGTATCTTGGAGATTTAATCCAAGAATATTTACCTTTTTCATTAACTACTTTTGCATTGACTTCTTTTCCCTTTCCGTCAATACTTTTTCCATCTACATAACCTGTATAATCAGGAATTGTTTTACCGTCATACGGTTGAAGGAATCCTGTATCTTTATACCAAGAGTGAGTAACATCTTCTTCAATTTTGCTTTCATCAATTTCATAAAATTTGCTTAAATCAAAATCTTTAATATAACCGTTTGCATCAAACAAATAAGAATTTGCCCCTGTTTGCATTGTTTGATATGTCAAATAATTACCTAAATTATTTTGTTGCACAACGCTTGGCTCATTTCCATAAGCCGCAGCAGCCATCACGATATCCGCATAATAAGCTCTGTTTGCATAATCAGCAAGTTCTTTAAATTTAGTCATATATTCAGCTAGTCTACTTGGATCTTGAAGGTCCATAATACAAGTAACACCACCGACAGTTAAACTTTGCGGATGTGGATTTTTACCACCAAAAATTGCCATTGCCTGAGCAGCTATTCTTTGCATTTCAAGTGTTTTTAAATAGTGGCTAAGTGCAATAAGATTTTGCTCAGGAGTAAATCTCATTGTTTTATGTCCCCAGTATCCGTTTTTAAACGGTCCTAAATCACCTTTTGCAGCAAACGCTTTTACTCTTTTTTGAACTTCTCTTAGTTCATCTTCACCTGTTGCAATAGGCTCATAACCTTTTGGAACATATTTAAACGCTTCTTCACTGGCTTTTTTAGGGTCGGCACTAAGCGCACTTATAATATCAACCCAGTCAAGCCCGTGTAATTGATAAAAATGCACCATATGGTCGTGGAAAAACAAAGCCATATTAAGCAAAGTTCTTGTAAGCTCCGCATTTAAAGGAGGTTTAATACCAAGAGCATTTTCCACTGCCACAATTCCGGCTCTATAGTGAGAAAATGTGCACACTCCGCAAATTCTTTGTGTCATAAATCCTGCATCTCTTGGGTCTCTTCCTTTAAGGATTACTTCAATTCCTCTCCATAATGTTGCGGAAGAATAAGCATCTTTAATTACATTATTTTCATCTAAAACAACTTCAACCCTTAAATGTCCCTCGATTCTCGTAATCGGGTCTATTACTACTCTTTTTCCCATCTGTTACTCCTTAGGTGGTTTAATTGCACTGATTGCCGCGTGAGCCGCCACTGCTACGCCTGCTAGTGTTAAAATTGTAATTCCGACTTTATCAGCTGTTGCATCAGCACTGATTGATTCAAATTTATGATTTGCCAAAGGCTCTTCATAAGGTGCCATTGAATCCCAAAAATCAGGCTCGCTACATCCGATACATCCGTGTCCCGCCTGAACCGGCCAAGAAGTGTGTTGGTTAAATCTCTCACGAGAGCAGTTATTGAATGTATAAGGTCCCTTACAACCTTTTTTGTATAGACAAAATCCGTTCATTGCTTCTTCGCTTCCAAACTCTTCTACAAATTCACCGGCATCAAAATGCCCTCTTCTTTCACATAAATCGTGAATTCTCATTCCGTATGCAAATTTAGGTCTGTTGAAATTATCAACTGCCGGAAGCTGACCGAAAAGTATTACATATACGATAGTCCCTACGATATTTTTTGCACTAGGAGGACATCCCGGAACATTAATAACTTGTTTATTTAAAACTTTATGTATTCCTTTAGCTCCTGTTGGATTTGGATATGCTGCTTGAATACCGCCAAAAGAGCTGCAAGTTCCAACTGCTATAATTGCCGCCGCATCTTTTGCCGTTCTTTTTAATTTACTAAGACCTGTTTCGGCATCCGGTCCTATTGTAAGGAAATCTCCTCCGTCTTTTGTAGGAACTCCGCCTTCTACGCATAAAACATATCTGCCCTTAAATTTTTTAAGTGCTTCTTCAAAATTTTCTTCTGCCTGCCAGCCTGCTGCTGCCATAATCGTATCGTGATACTCTAAACTGATATAATTAAAAATCAAATCATCAATAGTAGGAGCATCCGTTCTTATTAAACTCTCACTACATCCCGTGCATTCCGCTAAATGAAGCCATACAACAGGAAGTCTGTTACTAACCTCAGCGGCATCCGCCACCACAGGTGCAAATGTCACCGGAAGTCCGAGACTAATAGCCAATGCACCTGACCATTTCAAAAAATCCCTTCTGCTAAAACCGTTTTCTTCCAAAACCTCTTTTACCGATTTACTTCCTATTGCCGGAAGTTTTTTAAGAGATTCTATTCTCTGTTTTACTTTGTTAATATCTAACATTTTTTCTCCTTGAGTGAAGATTAATTCAATACAAGAAAATTATACAATAAATAATCATTCATTTTCAAGGAAAATTAAAATAAAATTAATTTTTTATAATTAATGACTAACACAAACGGCACATATATCAAAACATTTGAATATTAAATCACTCTGTTTTTTATCTTCACCAATCAAAGAAGCCTGAGCAGGTGATGGAGATTCTTTTGTGCCGTTTGAGAGATTAAACTGGGTTGGGACGATAATATTGTAACTTTTTATTTTTTCATCTTCTATTTCAATTTGGTGAATAAGACTTCCTCTTGGAGCTTCAACAATTCCAACTCCCTTGCCGCTTTTTTTTGTCGGTTTTATATAATTTTTTTCATTTATGTCAATTTCATCTATTCTTTTTAAAAGATACTGAAAAATCAAATTAACCTCATAAAGCCTGGCAAAAATTCTTGTATAAATACTGTCTTGATATTTTTCGTAAACTTTTTTGATTAAATAGTTTTCTAAATTCCTCGCAAGCGGACCTACTTCATAAAAACTGTCTTTATATAAAACATTTTTATTAAGAGATATGGAATCTTCTTCTTTTATAAATTCAGCGTTTCCGTTAGATTTAAAATATAAATTATCTCCTAAAACCAAAAATTTATTAATTCCTTTTCCTGTTTCTTTTGGAATATCTTCAAATAAAATTTCCAAATCTTCACTTTTTCCATTTATATCTATAATTTCTTGGTATTTATCAAACATTTTAGACAAAAAGTTTTTAACTTTTATAATCTCAAGGTTAGTCAAATCGCAAGTTACTCCACCGGGAACGGCATAAGAATTATGTGGAAACTGACCGGC
>Ga0256829_1003920_pt1 | contig 10004 bp, 8 predicted proteins | sample 131447metaG_FD_185979 | JGI IMG/M metagenome (GOLD analysis project Ga0256829, IMG submission 185979) | Hydrothermal vent microbial communities from Lau Basin, Pacific Ocean - 131-447 | ecosystem: Environmental > Aquatic > Marine > Hydrothermal vents | place: Pacific Ocean: Lau Basin | collected...
GAACGCCTAAGAAAAGATCACTTTATCGGTAAAGCTGAAATGGTGATGAACTACTTCCGCTTTGTCGCTAAAGAGACCCGTGAATGGCTCGCTAAACTGGGTGTTCGATCACTCGGCGAACTGGTGGGTCGTGTCGATCTGCTCAAAGTCATTGAAGAACCCTTGACTGAAAAGCAGAAAAATATCGATTTGTCTGCCTTTATCACCGATGGAGGGGTGCCTGCGGATAAACCACAAACCGTTCAGGTTGACCGTAACGACCCTTGGGATCACGGCCACATTGCTGAAGAGATGGTGCAAACCGTCCTGCCTGCAATTGAACAGAAGCTGGGTGGCATCTACCACTTCGAACTGGTTAATACCGCCCGTTCTATCGGTGCCAGAGTGGCAGGTGAAATTGCCCAACGATACGGCAATGACGGCATGAAAGACACGCCGATTACCCTGAAAATGACAGGTATTGCGGGGCAGTCTTTTGGTGTCTTCAATGTGGACGGATTAAACCTCCACCTAGAAGGTGATGCCAATGACTATGTCGGTAAAGGTATGGCAGGCGGTGAAATTGTGATTCGTCCACCCGCTGGTTCTCAATTTGACCCTCACACCACCCCGATTGTGGGCAACACCTGTTTGTACGGTGCCACAGGCGGTAAACTCTTTGCCAATGGTACAGGCGGTGAACGCTTTGGGGTAAGAAACTCAGGCGCTACCGCAGTCGTAGAAGGCCTAGGTGATCACGGTTGTGAATATATGACAGGCGGTACCATTGTTAGCCTTGGCGATGTGGGTGTCAACTTTGGTGCGGGGATGTCAGGAGGTTTGGCATTTGTATTAGACGAAAGCCGCACCCTGCAAGACAAACTCAATACCGAAATGGTCGAAGCGATTCGCATTGATACTGAAGCTACCGAAACCTATCGTTTCTACTTGAAAGCCTTGATTAAAGAGTTCGTCGAAAAAACAGGCAGTACTTGGGGACAAGAGGTATTGAGCAACTTCAGCAAATATCTCCCTGACTTCTGGTTAATTAAATCTAGAGCGATCAGTGTCGATGACCTTTATCACCTTTTTGTTGAAAACACCGCCGCATAAGGAAGTTGAATCATGGGAAATGTTAGACAATTTTTAGAACTCAATCGCCAGCTTCCTGAAAAAAAGGATGCGGCAGAACGCAAACATACCTTTGAAGAGATTTATCTCCCCTTCGATCCTGCTCATGCCATGGCACAAGCAGATCGCTGCCTGCACTGCGGGAATCCCTACTGTGAATGGGCGTGTCCTGTTCACAACTATATTCCCAACTGGCTCAAGCTAGTGGCAGAAGGGAATATTATGGAAGCGGTAGAAATCTCGCACAAAACCAACTCGCTCCCCGAGATGTGCGGCCGCATCTGTCCGCAAGACCGTTTGTGTGAGCAAGCCTGTACTTTGGAAGACACCAACTTCGGTGCCGTCACCATTGGGGCAGTTGAAAAATACATCACTGATACGGCTGTCGAAAATGGCTGGACACCTGATCTATCTGATGTCACCATGACCGATAAAAAGGTTGCCATTGTCGGCGCAGGGCCTGCTGGCTTGGCGTGTGCCGATATTCTGATTCGCAATGGGGTCAAACCTGTTGTCTTTGATAAACACCCAGAGATTGGCGGCCTGCTCACCTTCGGAATTCCGCAGTTTAAACTGGATAAAGAGATCGTCAAACGCCGCCGTGCCATTTTAGAAGGCATGGGGGTAGAGTTTGTACTCAATACCGAAATTGGCAAGGACATTCCATTTGAAACCTTGGTTAATGACTATGATGCGGTTTTCCTCGGGATGGGAACTTACAAGCCGATGGCGGGGCGTTTCCCTGGCGAAGACTTGCCGCAAGTCTATAAAGCTTTAGATTTCTTAATTGGCAATGTCAAACACGAACTCGGCCTACCTCAAGAACCTGAGCCTTATGTCAGCATGGAAGGCAAAAGAGTCGTCGTGCTGGGAGGAGGAGACACCACTATGGACTGTACCCGTACCTCGATTCGTCAAGGGGCAAAAGAGGTGTACTGTGTTTATCGCCGTGATGAAGAAAATATGCCAGGCTCCAAAGCCGAAGTGCGCAATGCCAAAGAAGAAGGCGTGGAATTCAAATTCAACCTTGCCCCTGTGGAAGTGATTGGTGATGGAAAAGTGGAAGGCATCAAAGTGATCGAAACCCGCTTGGGTGAACCCGATGAAAATGGTCGTCGCCGTCCTGAAACCGTGCCTGGTTCAGAGTTTGTGATTCCTTGTGATGCGGTGATTGTCGCTTTCGGTTTCCAACCCAATCCACCTGAGTGGTTAAAAGAGTACGGCGTGGAGCTAACCGATTGGGATACGGTCAAGGCTTCCGAAAATAGCCTCTATCCCTTCCAGACCACCAACCCCAAAATCTTTGCAGGGGGTGATATGGTCAGAGGCTCTAGCCTAGTGGTTCACGCCATTAACGAAGCCCGACAAGCCGCCCAAGGCATTGTCGATATGCTAGAAGTTTAGAGCGAAAATCAAAAAGGAGCCAGTGAGGCTCCTTTTTTATAAGAGGGTTTTCAATGGCAAATAAAGAAGCAGGAAAATTATCCGTTCCCAGTACAGAATTTGGAGCGATTCCTAATTTTTTAAAAATGCCAAAAGACCAGCTCAAACAAGAGTTGAAGAAAACTCACCCTAATACACTGGCTTTAAAACTGCTGCACTATCCTCCTGAAGATGTCGCCATCATTGCCGCTGCCTTGGAACCCAAGCGACGCAAAGAGATGATGGAGACTTTAAAAATTCTAAGAGGGGAACATCTTTCTAAACCAGAAAAACAATCTATCAGTAAACAGCTCATTGCAGTACTGTTTATCAAACCTTTTCATCTGCACTATAAAAAAATCTTGATTATGCTGACCATTTCGCTAGGTTTGCTCTATTTCTCCTTGGGGCAATTGCCCTGAGCGCTTTGCATGAGTGGGACGCAAGAGAAAAAAGAAGTAAAATTGCTCGAATCAAGGCGGAAAACGCAGGCAATAGCTAGCTATTGCTAAGTTTTTCAACGAAGAGTCGGGGAATTTTAGCCTTTTTTATCCGTGTAGCCATATCGTGTAAAGCGCTCACTCTAATACACATCCATTTGCAATTGTTGAGTCTGTTTTAGCTGTTGAACTCTTTCAACCGATGCTTCTTCACTCAACCCTGCATATTGCTGAAGAATCTGCTGCAAAGACTTTTCAATCGCTGGGGCGAGCTTATCTTTACTGCCACAAACATACATCACCGCTCCCGCTTGGAGTTGCTGATAAACCGCCTCTCCCGCTTCCAATAGTCGATGCTGTACATAAGCCTTTTCTTCACCATCCCGAGAAAAAGCGGTGGTGAGTTTCAGCAACCCTTGTTGCTGCCAAGCATCTAATTCTGAACGACATAAAAAAGTCGTCTCTTGATGCGTCTCTCCAAAAAAGAGCCAATTTTCCCCTACTGTCTGCCCCGCCTGCTTTTGTTGCTCACGGGCTTCCAGAAAGCCTAAAAAGGGTGCTAACCCTACGCCTGCGGCAATCATGATAATAGGCGTTTCACTTGACTCAGGCAGTTTAAAATTACGATTGGATAAGAAGTCTCCCTCAATCTGCTCTCCTAGTTTCATTAGGGCAATATAGTTAGAAGCCACGCCGTAATGGATACGATGATGGGTTTCATATACCACTTGGCGAATCAACAGCCTCACCTGCTGGGGATGCACCGTCTCACAAGAGGCGATAGAGTAATAACGAGGGGCTAAGGGAGACAGAAGTGTGAGCAGCTCTGTTTTCAGTGAACTCAATTTTGGAAAAGCATTGAGAAGATCCAAAATGTCCCGACCATAGGCATATTCCATCATCTGTTGACGGTCAGTCCATGAATATCCATCTAAGTAGTCAAAATATTGTCGTTGGAGTTTATTGAGAATCGCAGGGTTGAGCTGGCTAATTTCTAAATGATTTGTCAGTGCCTCATCCACCGAAACCTCACCCACACGGCGTAATGTCACCCTTTCTTGTCCCGTTAACCCCAATTTTTGCTTGATTTCAGCGATCAGGACTGGGGAATTTGAGACTTTAAGCGTTAACCAATCGCCAGGTTGATAGTGTGCCTCTTCTTGATATTTAAAAGTGACACACCAGACCGTTTTATCCGCTTGTGGGGTTTGGTTCTGTTTTTCGACTAAAGTTAGCTTCATTCTGCTCTCCATGATTTTGGAGAGATTATATTACATCACATTCAGTAGCTTTTGCGCTAAAACAGAGATCCAAGGGGCGGTTGCAAGAATCGTCACTGCTGCCATTAAGCCCGACATCAAACCAATGCCAATCAAAGGCAAGACACTGTTCTGTTGGATTTCCACCTTCTTGAGTTGCTTTTCCATGCCTGAAAACAGATCCACCTGTTTTTTTAACAGACCATTTAAGGTTTTAATCTGCTTAAACAGCAACTTCTGCTCTTTTTCCAGCTTCTTATGGGCATCGGTTGTCTGTTTATCCACCTGGCGCATCTGTTGCGCCAATTGACCAATGGAAGCGTCCATCTGTTTGACGAGACTTTCAATGGCTGTTTTATCCTCTTTTAACCACTCATAATCAGGATCCAGCATATCTTCCATACCAAATCCTGCTAGGTGATCACTGATATCACGACCTTGTGACTGCTGGCGTTTCAAAGCCTGCTCCAATAATAAACTCTTTGAACTCAAAGGTTCCACTTCTCTTAAATCAATCGACATTGCACTCTTCCCTTGTCATTTTTTTGACAGTTTTTATTTCTGTTATAATCCATTTATCACAAACTATGCCAACTTTTAAAAGGTCTCGTTATGAAATACATTGGCGCCCATGTCTCCGCCGCTGGGGGTGTGGAAAATGCCCCGCTTCGTGCGCACGAAATCGGTGCGACCGCTTTTGGATTATTTACCAAAAATCAACGGCAATGGCAGGCTAAACCCTTGAGTGACAGTTCCATTCACGCCTTTAAAGAAAACTGTACCAAGTTGGGTTATACCCCTAAGCAGATTCTGCCGCATGATAGCTATTTAATTAACCTTGGACACCCTGAGGTGGATAAGCGACAGAAGTCACTGGATGCATTTATCGATGAGTTACACCGCTGTGAACAGCTGGGGATTGATCGATTGAATTTCCATCCTGGCAGCCATTTGCGGATGATGAGCGAAGAGGCGTGCATGGATCTTATTGCCGAGAGTTTAAATTTTGCTTTATCACAAACACAGAGCGTGATAGCGGTGCTAGAAAATACGGCAGGACAAGGTTCTAATTTGGGGTATCGGTTTGAGCAACTGGCTTATATGATTGAACGAGTGGAGGACAAATCTCGAGTGGGGGTCTGTATCGATACTTGTCATGCCTATGCAGCGGGCTATGATTTAAAAAATAATTACGATAGCGTGATGCAAGCGTTTGCAGAGACGGTTGGCTTTGAGTATTTAAAAGGAATGCACCTGAATGATTCTAAAGGCAAACTCGGCTCTCGAATTGACCGCCATCATAGTTTGGGTGAGGGCGAACTGGGTTGGGAACCTTTTGAACGCATTATGCAAGATGATCGCATTGATGAGATTCCCATGATTTTAGAAACCATCAACCCCAACCGCTGGCCTGAAGAAATTGCCCAACTCAAGGATTTTTCCTCTTGATCTAAAAGCTTTACACGAATGGGATAATGTCTGGTTCCCATGCTTCTGCTTGGGAACCAATACGATTTGACAAGTATTTCTAACACTTAAAGTGCTTATCCTTTCCCTCGTTGGAGCGCAGGAAACCTAGCCTAACACATCACTTGCATTTGACTGTATTTACTCCCTAACACAACGGGGGCTTGTTTTTCGACCAGTTGTTTATAGGCTCGACGACCATACTCTTTTTTGAGTTTATGTTTATAGGCTTTAAAGAAATCTTTCAAAATATCATGCCCATAAATGCCATTTACAGCATAGGTATCGGTTTTTTCATCCCACTCTAACCGCACTGCCATTAAAGGATTGCTCGCTGGCCCTTTGGTGACTTTTCCGCCTTGCATGGGATCATATACAGAATTATGTGCACAACAAACAATCTGCCCTGCACCCCCTGCGACATCACTTTTATCAGAATTGTAATTGATCATACTCAATGCTTTATTGGGATATTGCAACTGGTGCTGACAGATGGCTACAAATGCAACAACGGATTTTTTAGGCCCCACGCCACCCAACCATTGATAGTTTGTGCCTTCAGAAGTCGGCAGTTCGCCCTGTGTATTTAAAGGGGTGCCTAAATCAATTAAAAAACAGGGAGTACTTTGATAAGGGTATTGAAATAGATACTCTGTTTTGGGTTGAATTTGATCACTTTTAAGAGGATGTCCATCTGCATCCGTGAGGGTGACCTTATTAAATTCTAATACCTCTGCATAAGCTAAGAACTGAGGGAGCATTGAAGCTGCAACCCCCATTGAACAAGCTTTTAAAAATTCTCTACGATCCATATTTTTTCCTTTTAAATAGGCGTGCTGCACGAGATATACAGCACAGATAAAAAAGAGTTTTGTACAAAATACAGGGGAGTCTGATTATTTTTGTACAAAACTCAATGCGTTATGGAGGATTAAGTATTGACTGAATGTTATGCAAACATATCGTTAAACATCCCTTCTGCCCAAGCAATATTGGCTTGTCCTAATTGTGGGCTCCACTGCTCTTTTAAGGTGACATCGGTAAAGCCAGCCAATTTCCGCCCTTTATATTTGTATTTTGCATCGACCATAATGGATTCTAGCGGAGACGATTTAACCGCTGAGTAACAAATGGTATGTGGGCTTTCCCATTTTGGAAGTGGTTTACCTTGGGCATGAGCCGCAACCACTTTGGCTACATAGTGTGCTTCCGAGTTAGAAGTGTTGCCTGATTTAGAGTAGCCCATAAAGCGTGCATCCCCTGTTACATAAACATGCTCGTCTCCCTTCGCTTGATAGGTAAAGGGATCGATATCGGCTTCATGCTGAGAACCTTCTTTTGCTAAGCCCATAATCTCAATTAGCTTCGCTGCCCGAACAGGAGGATAGATGGCGGCATCGTCAAATTTGTAAACATCTTCAAAACCTTCAGTATTAGTAGTGACCGTTTTCTTAATCGGGTCAACTGCGACAATATTGGCACTTTTGACATATTGCACAATCCCTTTATAAAGGTTGTCAAATGCATGATGGAACCCTTTTTTCTTAATCGTAATATCAGGGTTCATGTCCAGCAGGACAACTTTTCCATCTATTTTGTTCTTTTTAAAGTAGTCCGCAATCAAACAGGTTCTTTCATAAGGAGCAGGTAAACATCTGTAATTCCCTTTAGGAACAGTTAATAGGAAAGTACCTCCGTCAAAATCTTCTAACTTCTCTTTTAACGAAAGGTGTTCAGAACCAGGCATAAATCCAGCAGGATATTCTTTTCTTAGAATATACTCTTGTTCAGGGGTGACGCCAATTCGAGAATAGTCATAATCAATACCTGGTGCAACCACTAAATAGTCGTAATCAATACTGCCCTGATCGGTATAAAGTACCTTATTTTTACGATCCGCATTGATGGCACAAGCATTAAAGAAGATGTAGTTATTATTTTTAGCGGCATCTGCATAAGAATGACGCATAAAATCGGTATCTACTTGAGGATCTGCACCTGTCATCCAGATATTACTCATTGGGCAAGAAAAGAAGGTGCTATTTTTTTCAACCAATACAACATCAAATTTGTCATAGTATTTCTTTAAATACTTCGCCATGGTTAGACCAGACCAACCACCACCAACAACCACAGCACGAGGGCCTTTTGCTTTAGGTAAATTGGCTTTTCCAATATCTAGGCTCATACCTGATGCTGCTGAAGCCGAACTTGGTGTAGAGGGGTTGGATTGGCACGCACCCATCATCGCAGCGCCTGCCCCTGCAGTTGCACCGCCCAAAAACTTCAACATCCCACGACGAGAAACAGTATTTTGTGTCTGTTCTTTTTTCATTTTTTCTTCCTCTGAATTTTATGCTTGGATTAAGAGAGCTAATCTCTGTAGGTAACATTATAGATACGGCACATAAAAAACAATAATTAAAATTTTGTATTTTATTAAACCCTAATATAATTATTTAATAATAAAATTAACACATTGATTTTAAAGTAAAAATTTAAATATTTTTATTTCTATAAATATAAAAAAATGTGAAACTTACTTTTATTTAATACATTTAATTTATAGCCTGATAGATATTACTTTGAATGAACCACCTAAAACTAACTCTAGCAGACAAGGTGCGACACGCTTTATACAATTTCTATCTGAGGATTTAGGTCGTATGAAACACTATGAACTCAGTCCATACAGTATAATATTCGTCCTTAACCCAATAGATGAGATCAAACCATGAAAACCTTTGATAAAACCGCTTTTATTGAATTTATTATGCAAGCTGGCGTGCTGAAGTTGGGGGAATTTACCCTTAAATCTGGACGGCAGAGTCCCTATTTTTTCAATGCAGGACTGTTCAATACAGGCGGGCAGATGGCAACCTTAGCGCAGGCTTATGCAGCGACCATTGCGGGCAATGAGGTGGCGTTTGATCTACTATTTGGTCCAGCTTATAAAGGCATTCCATTGGCGGCCACCACGGCAGTGAGCTTGGCAAGAGATTTTGACATCGATCAGCCTTATGCCTTTAACCGTAAAGAGGCAAAAGACCACGGTGAAGGCGGCAATATTGTCGGGCATCCGCTGGCGGGACAGAAGGTGTTGATTATTGATGATGTGATTACCGCAGGCACGGCGATTCGTGAAGCGATTGAAATTATTCAAGCGGAAGGCGGTGAGCCTTGCGGCGTGGTGATTGCTTTGGATCGCATGGAAAAAGGGCAAGGTGAACTGTCTGCCATTCAAGAAGTTGAACGAGATTACAAACTGCCCGTCTATAGCATTATCAACCTCAATGATATTATTACCTATCTGGAAGCGACGCAACAGACCGACTTTTTACAAGCGATGAAAGCCTATCGTGCCGAATATGGCATCTGAAGCTCAAACGGAAAACCGAACCGCCCTTTCTGTCCTTCAGACCGTTTTTGGTTATGAAGCCTTCCGTCCCCATCAAGCGGAGATTATTGAGGATGTATTGGCTGGCAAAGACTGCTTTGCCCTGATGCCAACAGGGGGCGGGAAATCCCTCTGCTATCAAATCCCAGCCTTGATGCGTCCTGGCGTGGCGATAGTGGTATCACCCCTGATTGCATTAATGGAAGATCAGGTTTCGGCACTGAAAAGTCTCGGTATTGCGGCGGCGTTTTATAACTCCACACTAGAACCTCAAGCGGCTGAAGCGGTTTTGCAAAAGTTACACAGCGGCGAGTTGGATCTGCTCTATGTGTCTCCCGAACGGCTGATGCTGCCCTCTTTTATTCAGCAACTGCACTCCCTGCCACTCGCCCTCTTTGCCATTGATGAAGCCCATTGTGTTTCCCAATGGGGACATCAGTTCCGTCCAGAATATCGACAGATTGGACAGTTGCGACTGCAATTTCCGCAGGTACCCTTTATTGCATTAACGGCTACAGCGGATAAAACCACGCAACAGGATATTTTGGCACAACTCAACCTACAACAGCCGCAGATTCATATCAGCAGTTTTGACCGCCCGAATATTTTTTACAAGGTGGCAGAAAAGCATAAACCAATGCAACAGCTGCTTGCGTTTTTGCAGTCGCATCAAAATGAGAGCGGGATTATCTATGCTTTGAGCCGTAAAAAGGTGGAAAAGGTCGCTGCTGCTTTGCAGGAACAGGGATTAAAGGCTCAGGCGTATCATGCGGGACTTTCTACTGAACAACGGCAACAGGTGCATCAGCAGTTTATCCGAGATGAAGTGGATATTGTGGTCGCCACCGTTGCGTTTGGCATGGGGATTGATAAACCCAATGTACGATTTGTGGTGCATTATGACCTGCC
>Ga0256829_1003921_pt1 | contig 10004 bp, 8 predicted proteins | sample 131447metaG_FD_185979 | JGI IMG/M metagenome (GOLD analysis project Ga0256829, IMG submission 185979) | Hydrothermal vent microbial communities from Lau Basin, Pacific Ocean - 131-447 | ecosystem: Environmental > Aquatic > Marine > Hydrothermal vents | place: Pacific Ocean: Lau Basin | collected...
AGCGAGTGGTAGCGGGTGGCCGTAAACGGCGACGGCAGACCGGCGAAGAGCCCTGCTCCATCGTGCTCGATCGGGCTGGTCTTGCCATGCATCAGCCGCGGGGCGCGGATCACATCACCGCCGAAGACCGCCGCAATCGACTGGTGGCCGAGGCAGACGCCGAGGATCGGCAGGCGGCCGGAGAAGGTGCGGATCACATCCATCGAGATGCCCGCCTCATGCGGTGTACAGGGGCCGGGCGAGATGAGGATGCGCGCCGGCTGCAGCTGCTCGATCTCCGCAATGCTGATTTTGTCGTTGCGATAGACCACCGGCGTCTCGTTCAGTTCGCCGAGATATTGCACCAGATTGAAGGTGAACGAATCGTAGTTATCAATCACCAGCATCATGCTCTCTCCCCCTGCGCCTCGGCCAACGCCACAGCGCGGAACATCGCCAACGCCTTGTTGACACACTCGCGGTGTTCATTGGCCGGCACCGAGTCGGCCACAATGCCGGCGCCCGCCTGAATATGCACCTGCCCGTCGTGAATGACGGCGGTGCGGATGGCGATGGCGGTATCCATACGTTGGCCGCCGAAGCCGATATAGCCGACTGTGCCGGCATAGGGGCCGCGCGCCACCGGCTCCAGTTCGCGGATAATCTCCATCGCCCGCACCTTCGGCGCGCCGGAGACTGTGCCGGCCGGAAAGGTCGCCGCCAGCAGATCGACGGCATCAACGTCGTCGCGCAGCTCCCCCTCCACCTGCGACACAATATGCATCACATGCGAATAGCGCTCGATCACCATCGATTCGGTCAGCTGCACCGTGCCATATTTGCAGACGCGACCGAGATCGTTGCGGCCGAGATCGACCAGCATCACATGCTCGGCCAGCTCCTTGGCATCGGAGAGCAGCTCCTGCTCCAGCGCCTGATCCTCGGCCACATCCTTGCCGCGCGGACGGGTGCCGGCGATCGGACGCACCACCGCGCGATCCATCTCGCGGCGCACCAGAATCTCCGGCGAAGAGCCGACCAGAATTGTCTCACCGATATGCAGATAGAAGAGGTAGGGCGACGGATTGATATGGCGCACGGCGCGGTAGAGGTCGAACGGCTCGCAGGCCAGCGGCGTGGAGAAACGCTGGCTCAGCACCACCTGAAAAATATCGCCGGCGAGGATATATTCGCGCGCTTTGGCAACCGCCGCCTCATAGTCGGCCTGCGCCGTCTGGGCGACCGGCGCCACCGGCGCATCGGGCGTGGCATCGAGTTTCAACACCGCTGCCATCTCGCCCTCATCAAGGCTCGCCTCCATGCGCTGCAAGATCGCCTCCGCCTCCGCCGCCTGATCCACGGGCAAGCGCACGCAGCAGGTGAGCGTCCCCTTCAAATTATCGAAAATCATAAAGCGATCGACCAGCAGATAGGCCGACTCCGGCGCGCCGACCGGATCGGGCAGATCATCGGGAATATCCTCAAATTGCGACACAATCTGATAACCAAAGTAACCGACCGCGCCGCCACTGAAGGGGAGATCATCCTGCGCAATAAAGGGCTGATCGATCACCGCCGCCCGCAGCCAATCCATAATGCCGCCATCGAACAGCTCCTGACGCCCGTCGCGGTAGCGCAGGTGCGTCTCGTTGCCACGCGCAATGGCGCGGCAGGCGGGATTGATGCCGAGAATGCTATAACGCCCCCACTGCTCACCGCCGTCGGCCGACTCGAAGAGGAAACAGTCGCCGCGCTTAACCAGCCGCGAAAAGAGGCCGGGCGCGGTCAGGCAGTCGGCCGAGAGGGTGCGGCGGTAGAGTTGATAGCTATTCACATCGGCATTCATGTTGACAATCCTTGGAGGCTGTGGCGAAATGCGCCGCCTTCGCGACAGAGCAGCTGGCAACGCAGCCGCAATCGCGAAACCACGGGGCCATAGCTCAGCTGGGAGAGCGCTACAATGGCATTGTAGAGGTCAGCGGTTCGATCCCGCTTGGCTCCACCATTTAACAAAAAGGCCTGATTTTTCAGGCCTTTTTCTTTTGATCGACAGGCTTTCGCACGCACTTGTACAAAACGGTGGTACAAACACAGCAAGGTCAACGCCCCAAAATGTCCATTTCTCATTGCCTCTATATTCATCGCCGCGAACATTATATTTTTTATGATCGTCGGGCTATACCTGCCCCAGCATACTGCTGGATCAATAGATTTATGACTGCTGCTCAATCGCCTGTCGCAGAGCGGCTACCACGCCGGCCAGCTGGCTGGCTAGGTACCATCCCTGCGCCTCGCCTGCCTGACCATGCAACGCGACCGCTGCAGCGACAACCTGCCCCAGCTCATCGCTTGCACCACCGCCAGTGCGCGCCAGCAGCGCGCCGATCATCCCTGCCAGAAGATCGCCGGAACCGGCCACCGCCATCCGCGGCGAGCCGAACGGATTGAGATACATCTCCCCGGCCGGCGATACGACCAACGTCTCCGATCCCTTGAGCACCACCCAGCAGTGGTAGCGATCCATCAATGCCAACGCCGCCTGCCGCCGATCGCGCTGCACATCCGCTGTCGCCTGCCCCAACAAGCGCGCCGCCTCACCGGGATGCGGCGTGAGCACAGTCGGAGCTCGACGCCCCTGCAGTTGCGACTGCAACGCTGCATCCGCAGCCAGCGTATTGAGCGCGTCGGCATCAAGCAGCAGCGGCTTATCGGTCGCCAACAATTCGGCCAGCAACGCCCCCTGCGCAGCGCCCCAACCGGGGCCGGCCACCACCGCGTCGATCTGATCCAGCGACTGCTGCCAACATTCGCGCCGATCCACCTGTGTCATCACATCCAAATTGCCCGCCGCCACCACCGGCCACACTGCCTCAGGGCAGGCGATCGTCGCCAATCCTGCCCCCGCCGCGTAAGCGCCCAAGCCCGCCAACTTCGGCGCCCCGGTCAACCCCTGTGAACCGCCGAAAATCCACACATGCCCATAGCTCCCCTTATGCGCCATCCGCAAACGCGGCGGCCATGCTGCACGCAGGCAGCCCTGCCCGATGACCACTGCACGCTGCAGCTGCGGCAGCTGTCCGCCGACCGCCCGATAGGCCGCATGAATGGTTTCCGGCGCAATACCGATCTCAGCAAACGGCAACAACTCGCCGGCATAATCGCGCCCCTCCAGCAGCCAATGCCCCCATTTACTGGCCGCAATCGGCAGCGTGTAGTCCGCCTGCACCGCCACACCCATCACCACGCCACGATCCGCGCAGATGCCACTGGCAATATCCACACTCAACACCGGCCGATCCGAATGATTGATGCGCGCCACCGCCTCAGCCAGCCACCCCTCGATCGGGCGATGCAATCCCGTACCGAAGATCGCATCCACCACCAACACCGCACGCAGCAGCCAGCGATCCAACTCACACAGCCCATCCGCTCCGTTCGCCTCACGGATCTTCGCCCCCGCTTCGCGCGCCCGTTCGGCATGGCGGCGGCATACATCCGACAGCTTGGCCACCGGCTGCAGCGTCACCACCGTCACCGGCAAACGTCGGCGGCGCAGATAGTGCGCCGCGGCAAAGCCATCACCGCCGTTGTTGCCGAATCCCGCAACGATCACCACCCGGCCATAGTCCGCCATCACATCCAGTGCCGCCGTCGCCACCGCACGCCCGGCGCGATCCATCAGCATATCCGCCGAGCTGCCCGCTGCTATCGTCTGTTGATCCGCCCAACGCATCTGCGCTGCAGTGACAATCGCCTGTTCACCCATCCGCTCCTCCTGCACCCGGTATTGCATCATCCTGCGCAAAAAAGCGTGCCAACTGATCGCGCAGCTGTTCAAATCGATACGGTTTCTGCACAAAGCCCGCCAACCCCTCACCCGCAAACTGACTGGTCGTCTCCTGCTCATTGTAACCGCTGGAGAGCAACACCTGCAGCGACGGATTGATCTGCTTCATCGCTTCGAACGCCTCCTTACCATCAAGCTTCGGCATGGTCATATCCAGCAGCACCAAATCGATCCGCTGCCAATGCTCGCGATATTGCGCCACCCCGTCCGCACCATCCACCGCCAGCAGCACATCCAGCCCCAGCTGCTTGAGCATGCTGGCCGCTGTTTCGCGGATCATTGCCTCATCATCGACCACCAGCACCACGCCATGCCAAGCCGCTGCCGGCAATACAGCGTGCGAATCATCGGCTGCATCCCGCTCCACCACGGCGCCCTCATTCGCAACGGGCAAGAGGATCTTGAAACGACTGCCGTGCCCCGGCTCCGAATAGAGCTGAATCGCGCCGTGATGACCCCGTACAATACCGAGAATCGCACTCATTCCCAGTCCTCGACCGGTAAATTTGGTGGTAAAAAATGGATCGTAGAGCTTTTTGCGCGTCTGCGCATCCATACCGCAGCCGTTATCGCTCACCTCGATATACACATACCCACCCACCGGCAGCGGCTCATCGATATGCGATGATCTCAGATAAGCCGCATCCACCATCACCGTACCGGTGCGCAATCGAATCACCCCCTCTTGGTCACCAATCGCTTCGGAGGCGTTGATCACCAGATTCATCACCACCTGCTGCATCTGCGCCCGATCACCCAGAATCGGCGGCAACACCGGTGACAAATCGCTCTGCAGCAGCACATGCTTGCTGATCGAGACCTTCAAAATCTCCATATTCTGCTCGACCAAAGCACTCATATTGATCGGCTCCACGACAAATTTCCCCTTGCCGGAGTAGGCAAGCATCTGTTTGCAGAGATCGGCCGCGCGCTCACTCGCCTCCTCAATACGGCGAATCAATTTCGCCAGCGTCGCATCATCGCGCGCCCGCATCCGCGCCAATCCGGCATTGCCCATGATCGCAGCAAGCAGGTTATTGAAATCATGCGCAATACCGCCAGCCAATACACCGAGCGACTCCAGCCGCTGGGTGTGCTCCATCTGGCGTTGCTGTTGACGCTCCCGCGTCACATCCCGCTGCACCGACACAAAACCGGTGACACGATCCGCGCTATCCCGAATCGGTGAAATCACCTGCGCCACCACATAGCGTTCGCCCGCCCGGTTACGATTGATAAAATCGGCCTGCCATGTGCCACCGGCGAGGATCGTATCCCACATCTGCTGATAAAATGAGGCGCTCATCTCGCCGCTTTTGCAGATATTCGGCGTGCGACCAATCGCCTCTTCGCGGCTATAACCCGTGACTGTCTCAAAAGCAGGATTAACATACTCAATGATGCCGTGGCGATCCGTGATAATGATGATGTCACGCGTCTGCTCCACCGCCAGATGCAAACGCGACAACTCGGCAGTGCGCGCCTCCACCATCTCCTCCAGATGACGATGGTGACGATCAATCTCCTGATACATGCGATTAAATGCCGCCGAGAGTTGATTCAACTCCTGCAGTGGCGACGATTCGGAGATCTCTTCCGAGATACGCCGCTGGCTCTGCATCTGCTCAATCGCTCGCGTTAAACGGCGCAACGGTGCCAACATCACCGACGAACGCCACGCCACCAGCACCAGCACCAACATCAGCGCACTGATGGTGGCAATCAACAGATGACTGCTCAGCTGCGCTAGGTCATGCAGCGCCTCATCGCGATCCTGATGCACCAACAATCCCCAGTCGAGCGCTGGCAGATAGCTCCACGCACCCACCAGCTGCCGCCCCGCTGCATCCTGCAATGCACCTGCACCCGTCTCCCCCTGCAGCGCCTGCTGCAGAGCATCCGCCATCGACGAACCCGACGCAACCACACGCGAAAAGGCCGCTTTCGGATCATGGCGCAGCGGTGCCGTGAGCATGATCTGCGAACCGTTACGCGCTACTGCCATCACCTCGCCGCTCTTCCCCAATCCACTCAAATCGCCAAGCAGCTCATAAAACGCCTGCGTATCGAGTTGAAAGGCGAGCACACCAGCCAGCCGATGCGCTAGAATCAGCGGCGTGGCAATAAAAGCCGCCTGTGCATGCGACGGCGGATAGTAGGCGAAGCTGGACACGTCGGGCGTGAGCAGCTGCAAAGCATTGCGGAACGCGCGCGCCAAGCCCCGGTGGCGAAAGGCATCATCGTTTAGATTGGTGGCAAAATCAGACTCATGCGCAACAGAAAAGACCACCTGCCCCTGCGGCGTAATCAGGAAGGCATCGTGGTAGCCCCAGCGTTCATTCACCGCCAGCAAGCGTGCATGCAGCAGTCGATCTGCGCGCCGATAGGCCTGGCTATCCACCCCCTGCGAAAACAGCCGGCTGAACTGATCCATCGCCTGCATCAGCTGATCGGATCGGCTCAAATCAACCATCTGCCGCAGCCGCTGATCGATGTAGTCATCGATACGCAGACTACGCTGCTCCACCTGCTGATACTGCATCAGCAGCGAACGCTGCAACGCCTGTTTTTCCAGCATATGGTAGGCCACCTGCAGCGAAAAGAGCGCAATCAACAAACCGGAGACGACGCACAGCGTCATCATCTCGGTGCGAATCGATCGGCTGAACTTCACCGCGCCACCGCCGGCGCAGACCATGCGCCGTGCCACTGCTGATGCAGCCTGCGAATCAGCTGCTCGCCGCGATAGCGATCGACGAACAACGGATAGGGCATCGGCTTAATTGCATGATCCGAATACCAGATGATATTGAACTGCCGCGCCTCATTGACCCGGCCGATATAGGCGGTGCGCCATGCATGGCGTGTGCGCGGATCAATCGACACCACCCCCTCCGGCGCCGCCATACTCTGCAACAACACCGAGTGGCGAATCACTTGCGGATCAGCTGTCTGCGCCGCTCGCACCGCCCGCGCCCAGAGATGCACCGCCATCCACGCCGCCTCCATCGGATCACTGACCACGCTCACCCCCGCCTCGTGGCGTATCGCTTGGACAAAATCGCGATTTTTCTCCGAATCGATACTCTGGAAATAGTTCCACGCCGCATAGTGGCCGGCAATCTCCGCTACCGGCATATGCTGAATCGCCGCCTCGGAGATACTGAATGAGAGCACCGGCAGCGTCGCTGCGCTCAACCCCGCCTGCTTCAGAGCATGAAACAGCGCAAAATTACTATCACCATTGATGGTATTGAGGATCAGATCGGGGTGGCTTGCCTGAATATCCGCGATCACCGGCCTCATATCCCGACTGCCCAGCGGCAGATAACGCTCCGCCACGACCGTTGCACCCAATAACTGCAGCTGTTGGCGGATGATCCAGTTAGCCACCCGCGGAAAGATGTAGTCCGAGCCGACCAGATAGACGCGCTTACCCAGATGCTGCACCGCCCAGCTCACCGCCGGCACAATCTGCTGGTTGGGTGCAGCGCCGACATAGATGATATTCGGCGACTGCTCCATACCCTCATACTGCACCGGATAAAAGAGCAGCCCGTGATGACGCTCCACCACCGGCTTCACTGCCTTGCGGCTCGCCGAAGTCCAGCAACCGAAGAGCGCATCGACATGCTCCTGCGTCAACAACCGCTCCGCCTGCGCCGCAAACACCTGTTCATCGGAGCGCCCATCGGCCACCACCACCTCGACCGGCTCGCCGAGCAAACCGCCTGCGGCATTGATCTGACGCACTGCCAAGCGCGTCGCAGCAATCACCGGCTTCTCACTCGATGCCATGGTGCCACTCTGTGAATGAAGGATACCAATACGCACCGCAGCTGCTGCCGGTGTCACCGCCAAACCCACCAGAGCCCAAGCGACCATCCAGCAGGCGCCCGTCACCCACACCACACTACGCATCCACTTATACTTCAACAGCAGCTCCTCCCGCCCACAGAGCATAGATGCTTTTCACCTAACTGCAAACCAGCCCCGCCTCAGATGGAAAAGGCAAGCATGTGCAACACAGCTAGCGGGCAAACCGTGGGATGAGCTGAATCGTGACTTTCATGCTAGCCTTTGCCGCATGACTGTAACGCCACTCTTTCCGACCGGCGGTGAAGCGACCGCGCTGCGCGGCCTCTATCTGCGGCTGGCGCTGCATCGGCAGGCGGCAGCAGGGGAGATCTGCATCTACGCCAACTATATCAGCAGTCTCGATGGGCGAATTGCGCTGCCGATCGCGCATGATGATGCCAACGAACGGGATTTCGCTGTGCCGACGGCGATGGCCAATCAGCGCGATTGGCGGCTCTATCAGGAGCTGGCGGCGCAGGCGGATGTGATGATCACCTCGGCGCGCTACTTCCGCCAGCTCGCCGAGGGGCGGGCGCAGGATCTGCTGCCGGTGGGGCGTGAACCCGCATATGCCGACCTGCGCGACTTCCGTCAGGCTGCAGGGCTGAAACCGCAGCCGGATGTGGTGATCGTCAGCAACTCGCTCCATATCCCCGCCGCCGCCCTCGATCAGCTGCGCGACCGCCAACTGATCGTCTGCTGCAGCGAACAGGCCGATGCGGCCGCCGTCCACGCACTGCAGGCGCGCGGTGTGCAGGTCTGGCGCGCCGGCGCGCAGCAAGTCTTTGGGCAACGCTTAAAACAGCATCTGATCGCTGCCGGCTACCGCAGCGCATATATGATCGCCGGCCCGCAGGTGCACCGTACACTGCTGGCTGACGGCGTGCTGGATGAGCTCTTTCTCACCACCCATTTGAGCCTCTTGGGCGGCGATCATTTTCATACCATCCTCGCCGACCACCTGCCGCAGCCGGTGACGCTGCAGCTGCAGCATCTGTTTCTCGACGAGGGCGATCTCAATGACGGCGGAGGGCAGATCTTCGCCCATTACCGCTACTGCTATGGAGGCAACGCGCCATGAAGCAACAGAACTTCGCCCGCCTCGGCATCATCGTCGGCCTGCTCTACTGGCCGGCCGAGGCGCTGCTGCACACCCTCTTCTTCACCGGCGGTCGCTTTATCGACAACCTGATCCCCAGCGATGCCAACGAGGCGTGGATGCGCAGCCTCATCGCCCTTGCCTTCATCGCCTTCGGCCTCTTTGCCGAGCGGGAGATGCGCGTGCAGCAGGCGATGCGGACGCGACTGACGCAGAAGAGCCGGCGTTTGCAGGCGATCATCGATCACACCTACGACGCCTATGTCGGCATCGACCCATCCGGCACGATCACCGGCTGGAACCACAGCGCCGAGCTACTCTTCGGTTGGCCACTGCAGAAAATCCTCGGCCAGCCGGTCACCACCATCATCCCGGAGCGGCTGCGCGAAGCGCATCAGCGCGGTATGCAGCGCTACAGCGAGGAGAGCGTCGGCACCATCCTCTACCAGCCGACTGCCACCTTCGGCCTGCACCGCGACGGTTTCGAGTTCCCCATCGACATTGTGGTCACACCGCTGGCCAGCGATGACGGGCAGGAGTTTTTCGCCTTCATTCGCGAACGCATCCGCAACAATCGAGAACAGCATAAGGAGCAACCATGATCGATCTATACGGCATCCCCAACTGCAATACGATGAAAAAGGCGCGCAGCTGGCTCGATGCGCACGCCATCGACTACACCTTTCACAACTACAAAACAGAAGGCATCAGCACCGACCAACTGCGCAGCTGGGCAGCCGCCGTTGGCTGGGAGCTGCTGTTGAACAGACGCGGCACCACCTGGCGCAAACTCGATGCCGCGCAGAAGGAGCAGATCGACGCTGCCAGCGCCATCGACTTGATGGCAACATACCCGTCGATGATCAAACGGCCGGTGCTGGTGCGGGGCGATCATATCGAGGTCGGCTTCTCCGAGGCAGGCTACGCCGCACTGTTCGGTGTGGAGGCGTAAGGGCGTTGCCGGAGCATCAGCACAAGCCATTTTTCATCGACGGGCCGGCGGGGCGACTGCAGGCACTGCTGCAGCGCGGCGCGACGGAGCAGCCGGCGGTGGTGATCTGCCACCCCCACCCGCTCTACGGCGGCACGATGCGTAACAAAGTGGTCTATTGGATGGGGCGTGCCTTTGAAGATATCGGCTGCTCGGTGCTGCGTTTCAATTTTCGCGGTGTGGAGCAGTCGGCCGGCAGATGGGCGGAGGGTGTCGGTGAGGCGGATGAT
>Ga0256829_1003922_pt1 | contig 10004 bp, 14 predicted proteins | sample 131447metaG_FD_185979 | JGI IMG/M metagenome (GOLD analysis project Ga0256829, IMG submission 185979) | Hydrothermal vent microbial communities from Lau Basin, Pacific Ocean - 131-447 | ecosystem: Environmental > Aquatic > Marine > Hydrothermal vents | place: Pacific Ocean: Lau Basin | collected...
AAAACATCTAACAGAAAAGACAACTTTAAAGTTGATGTTGCATCTCTTATCCCAGAAGAGGTAGCTGAGACAGCATTTACTATTTTAGGTATATATTTGGGGTATAGTAATTTAAGAGCAAGTGAAAAATTTGAATTAGAAGAGCAATATTTCAAAAAAATATTTGGTTCAAGATTTAGCATAAAAAATGAGCTTACAAGTAAACTGGACTATATCCTTATGGAGAGTGTGTATCAAACCTCTTTTTATGACTACTCTAAAATAGATCTTCCATCGTATCTTAAATACCCGACAACTGCAAAAAAATTAGCTTTACCAAAACACAGCAAGTTTAAAATCTGGTACAAAGCAGAACAAAAAGAATATTTTGGTACATCTTGTATAAAAATTACAAAAAGAGAAGAAAAAGAGATTATTTTTGAAGGGCTCGAAAAATATGCTGATGAGATTGTTTTTGGCAAAGATTATTTAGCTTCATTTATAGATAAGCGCTTTACACATCTCATTAATTATTCTAAAGAGGGTAAACCATGTAAACCTTTTTGTAAGAAAAGTGCATTTTTGGAAGCTATAAAACAATTGGAAAACAGTAAGAGTCTGATTCCAGATTTACTCAAAGTATTTGAAATAGATAAGAAATTATGATGACACTAACACAAATTACCAGCGATGCTTTGAAATGTCAAACACCAGAAGTTTTTTCAAAATATTTAGAAAGCTACTTTTTTGAGATAGAACAATATTTTAATGACCTAACTTTAAGTGAACTTGATACTTTGAAATTTGATATCGAAGATTTTCTTTATGATTTAATGGATGCATCTCTCATTGGAAAAACAAACTCACAGATTGTTAATGCTTTTTTACTATTACTTGCTAATACCTTTGAACAAGCTAATCTATTGGGTGTTATTACAATTATATTTGATTATCTTCCAGAATCTAAAACAAAAAATAGACTTGCTGCTGCAAAAATGTACCTCAGAGTAAATGACATTTCAAAGGGTTATCACAACTATTTTAATAAAGTGATGTCTCTTTTAAATATTGATGAAAAAGATGATGAAGAAGATGTTACACCAAATATTCGGGCTATTGAAAACTACTTTATGATTGCAATGCACCATTTTAGTAGAGTAAAGAACAGTGAACTTGCCCAAAGTTTTAAAAAACTATTTTGGCAATATAAAGAACAATACATCATACTTAATAATCAAGAAATTGTTGCACTTATAGAACAAGTGACGATTGAAAATTATGATGAATTTCTCAAGCAATTCAGATTAAAAGCAACGGCAAAAAGTGTTGATAAAGTTTGTTTAGTAAGCTCTCATGCAATAGACAAAGAAACTGGCGAATATAGCCAACAACTCTATAGCCTTACTAATCCAAATTTTCAGACAATTCGACAGCTCTCTTTTGATTATATTAAAAAGCTTGAAGATTCAAACGGACTGTATGAGCAACTTGATAGAGGTCGTAAAATTATTGATGATCAAAAATTGCTTTATCAATACATGGTTTCTTTTGGGCAAAAACATAAAGAGAAACTTTATGACTCATACAAAATTATTCTTGACAAAATTAAAGATGAAAAAATCAATATAATCGATTGGGGATGTGGACAAGCTTTTGCTACAATGATTTTATTGAATTTTGCAAGAGAAAAAAACATAACTTTAAATATTTCCAATATCTGTTTAATAGAACCGTCAAAAATAGCTCTTGAACGGGGGCTTTTGCATATTGATCTCTTAAAACAAAAAGAGTATGCTATAAAGGCTATAAACAGCGACATTGACTGTATAGTACAATCTGATTTGATATTTGATAACGACTACAAAACACTTCACTTATTTTCAAATATCTTAGATATGGATAGTTTTAAACTCAACAACGATCTGTTGCAAAATATTTCATCTACTTTTAAAAATGATAATTTATTTGTTTGCGTCAGCCCAAATATAAATAATATACGAAATAATAGACTTGACTTGTTTTATAACTATTTTAATGAGAATTTCAATACTAACCTTATATCATCTAGAGATAATGATATAAAAGGGCACAAAAGATATGAAAAACTATTTGAAGTTATATATATAGAACAAAAAGAAGTGATAGAAGTAAGAGAAGAGATAAAAGACTATCATGTCGATGTATATGAAAAATTAGCTAAATATGCTGATATATTGGAACCTACTCTCAATACCAATAAATTAAAAGAAAATATAGAAAATGATCCAGACTATGTTATCTTTAAAATTAGAAAAGTAGCTGAGATTATTACATCAAAAATCTTTATGAATAATGGTGGAGAAGATGAAAGCAGAGTTTCTCAAAATGATAAAATCAGATATTTGAGTTTTGAAAAAAAGATACTTAGTCGAAAAGCACAAAGCCACTTACATACAATTAGAACTATAGGAAATATCGGAACACATGATCATATTGAAAACCCAGTAAAAATGCTAAAAGATGATGCTTATTTCTTATCAACAGCACTTATTCTTTTAATAGAAGACCTAGAAGAAAATAATATCATATAAATAATCCCTCAGACAATATCTGTCTATAAACTCCTTTATAATTATAAAAAATATAAAGGAGTCTTAAAATGTCTATTAATGAAATTCATAATCAAAAAATCTTAGAACTTATTCAATCAAATAGATGTGATTTATCAAATGCAAATATAAGCGAACTAGATACAAATATATTCAATTTTAAAAATATAGAAGAACTTATATTATCAGAGAATAAATTAACTACATTACCTAAAGATATTAGCAAATTAAATAACCTTAAATGGCTTAGTCTATCAGACAATCTACTTTCAAAAATTCCATCTAGCATTTGTAAATTAATAAATTTAGAAGGTTTGTTTTTATCTGGAAATAATCTTACAAAAATTCCAAAAAATATTATAAACCTAAAAAAATTAAAATGGCTTACTCTTAGTGAAAATGATTATTTAACATTGGACAGTACTCAAAAATCTTGGATTGAAAATTTAAAACTTAATGGATGCAAAGTTTTGATATAGCAATTTCCATATTCTCATTTGCTGAATCTCATTTTCCAACAATCCTGACTTCCGCGTTTGGACACACAAATTCAATTTTCAAAGATTTCAAAGATTTTTTTTTGAATTTCAGAAGGTGGTATAGGGATAATTTCCTTACCAATTTCCACAGCCAAGAGATGTTCGATTATCTTTCGTAAAAGCTTCTGCGAGAACTTAAACTTGATATTTTTAGCCTTGAGTCTTCTCTCAAACTCCATAAATACAGCATAAGCCACAAAGCTTACAAGCACATGAGCCTTTATCCTATTTTCCAATCTATGATAAATTGGTCTAATCCTTAAATCTGTTTTTGAAATTCTAAAAGCTCTCTCAACTGCATATTGATTTTGATAGTGGGCTATTACATCATTAGCTTTTAATGTAAAGTCATTTGTCGCAAACCCTTTTATACCATCAAGCTTTGCATCTATATTTACTTTATCAGGATTAAGTTTGTATTTGATTGTACATTTTTCATCTATATTAAGATATTTAGCATAGTAAGATAGTTTCAAATCTGATTTAGTAATATTTTTCTTATCAAGTGCAATATTAATTTTTTGCAGTGCTTTTTCCCTTGTTCTTTTATCTTTTTTTGCTCTTTTGGAGGAGTATGTTAAGATGAGTCTTTGTTTGATTTGCAGCTTTTGGTTTTTACCATTATCATCTTTATAGGTTACCTCTTTTTCAATCTCTATTGTGTGGATAGTACCATCATCAAGAAAAGTTAAATTGGCGATTTTAGTTTTAAGTTCATTATCGATATTTTTAATTTTATAAGCAAGGATATACTTGTAGTCGTTATTTTCAAGATAAGCAATATTTGCATTGTTTAACATCCCTTTATCAGCAACAACTATTGGTTTATCAGATAGGTTAAATCTCTTTTGAAACTTTTTTAGTACATCAGTAAGGGTATACCCTTCAAATTTATTGCCCTCATACACTTCAAAGCTAAGAGGATAACCTTGCAGTGTAGTAAAAAGTCCAAGTTGAATCTGAGGACGATTGAGTTTTCCCTCTTTGGAAAAACCTATACGACGCAAGTCATCTTCACTTTCGCTCTCAAAGTGAAGAGTAGTTACATCGTAGAATGTTACTGTGATGGTATTATTCATTATCTTTTTGGTGTGATTGAAGATGCATTGCTCTATCTTGTTTTTTATCTCTTCATTGTATAGAGTATCTAAGAAACGGTATATCTTATCTGTTAAGACAGTTTGTTTTTTAAAGTACTCCAGATAATCGACAAGATAAAGTTTACTTCCTGGATACAGTATCCTTGATATCACTAGTGATCTAAATAAGAACTGTTTCTCTTTTACTTTTTTGAGTGTTGAAGTTTGAAAGATCCTACTGCAACCAAGTTCATCAAATAATCTTCCATATATCAACTCATCACCTATTGGGATAATATTATCGGTTGTTATGGAAGAAAAAAACTTTTTATAATACTCTTCACGGCTTTTTTCTTCAGATATATGAAATAAGTTGTTTTCTAATTCATTGATTCTTCTTAGTGCTTTTTGGTATAAAGCTTCTATCTCTAGTTCATCTTTAGAACATCCTATTGTTTCAACTACTTTATAAGCTCTATTTTTTCTATTGATAATTTGAACACTTACACTTCCGCTGGTATTTTTCTTTTTTCGGACTCGATAACTCATATGTAATTGTAGCTATTTTAGGATGGGACACACAAATAGTCCTTTTTTATCCCTTGTAATCCCCTATTATATAGGACTTGTGAATTTGTAATTAGAAAACGCGGAAGTCAGGAATATGTTAGTAAAATTATTTATGGTCAAAATACGACCATAGCGAGTATTACAATTAGGATACTTAAATAAAAAAGGACAACATATGAAAGTTTCAATACATGCAGGACAAAGGTTCTTAGAAAGAGTCATGAATAAATCTACATATACAGTAATTGATGTTGATTTTGCTGTTAGATACTTGGAAAGAGCACTCTCAAATATTGTACCAAATAGTACACATACTCATTTTGTCTTACCAGATTTTCAGAAGTACAAAGCTGTTTGTCGTGAAAACACAATAGTTACAATCATCCCAAAAGGAGCTAGACATGTTTAATGAAACCAAAAAGAACTTTGAAATAGAGGTAAACAAGTTTGCCACAAAAAATATAATCAAAAAGCTTGAAGAACAGGGTATTGACTATCTAGAACTTGAAGACTCTGCATTTGATGAGTTAGTAGCTGATGAGATAGAGATATTAAGAGCAGATACTAAAAAAGTTGGTGTGGGTATTGGCATTGGGATTTTATTTAGTTTAGTTACTGGCATATAAGGAGTACAAGATGGTTGATCAAGCACAAAAGATATACGGTGAAGGTAAAAAAAGTCTAGAGTCACTTTTGCAAGAAAAAGCATACTCCCAAGTTCAGGAGAGTTTAAAGGCTCAGGGTATCGACATAAATGATGTGAGCGATGAAGATATAGAAATGCTTGTCGCAGCTAAAACACAAGATATGATAAATACTTTCAAAGGCTTTAGTATTGGTACTGCCTTTGCGATGGCTCTATCTTTATTTATGGGAGCATGAGATGTTTAAAACAATAAAGTATCTGTTTTTAGCTTCACTCTATAGAAAAGCAAAGAAGAGTTTTATGATGTTATTTGTTTATGTAATTTTATTGATACTCTTTAACTTTATCATAGATGATATTATCAATATAGCATCTAGTGAACTTGTATATATACTTTTACTCATCAAATGGGTTGTTGTCTTATCTTTACTAAGTTTTATCGCTTTTCATCTGTTGAAGATTTTCAATATCGCAACCAATCCGTTTGAAGCTAAATCTACAGATAAAGAAATAGATGATACTAAACAAACATCCAGCGACATAAAAAAAGAGCGAATACTTCACAAAGAGAAACTTTTTACACAAAGTGACTTAATAATGCAAAAATACACAAAGGGGTAGTAGATGGAAAACTTAGTAAAAAAACTAAACAGCTTAAAAAATGTCACACAATCACAATACGATGAGACTATAAAAAAATATGCAAAAGCTGAAGTTCTTAAAGAACTAAGCGAAGCTGGTGTATCTATAGATGAGATATCTACGCAGGAGTTTCAAGAGTTATTAGAAGATAAAATCAAAGCATCAAAAGCATTTGCTAAAGGAGCCATGGTAGCTGGTGGAGCTTTATTGGTTTTAGATCTATTAGGTTAAATGCATGTATCAACTAGATTTGATAAACAGACTATTGTCTCAATATAAAATATGGACTGTAAAACTCAAAAATGCCAGAGTTAGTATAGAAAATAATATTTTACAAACAGACAATACTAATTTACTTGAACAAAAAATTATGAGCATAACAATTTCATCTCTATTTGTATGGATTGTCACTGCAATAGTTGGGCTTTTTGGAGTGGCAACTGGCGGACTAGGTATTGTTTTATTTATTGTTGGATGGCTCTTATCAAAACTTGTAAACAAAGTATTGTTTGGTAATCCAAGAAAATTTGAAGATATATCCGAGAATGAAAAAGAACTATTTTTTGCTCTAAAAAAGGTTGAAAATAGGCATATATCTATAAGAGATAGTATCAACAATCATTCAATTGTAGTTAATTTTTCTGACTATACATCTTTAAAGAAGGAGTTTGAAAATATACTATTTGATCTCAATAATTTCAACACAAGGTATTTAGCCATCAAGTATAAACTAAAACATAAATATGTAGTTAGTAAATATAAAATCGAGGTTAATAAATTTCACAAAATTTATGCTCATAAATAAATAAAAATACAAAGGATAATCATCATGCAAGGTACATTAATAACCATACTGATCATAATAGCTATATTGATACTGTTTGCTTTAAGCATAGCTAAAAAAACTAGCAGAAATTATAAGAATGAAATAGCAAGTCTTGGTGTCTTGGGTACATTTATAGGTATCGCAATAGGTCTGTACCACTTTGATGTTACCAATATAGATGAAAGCATGCCTTATCTTTTAAATGGGTTAAAAACTGCTTTTATCACTTCTGGTGTCGGAATATTTTTCTCGATAATTATTTCTATTTATAAGCCAGTAGCAACTAAAAAATCTGAAACATTCAATGCTTTAGAGATGGTTGTAAAAGAATTCAATAAAAATTTAACTACCCAATTTGGAGAGAATTTCAAACAATTAAACGAATCAGTAAAAGCTATGATAACTTGGCAAGATAATTATAAAACACAAATCACAAAAAGTGAAGAAAACTTAAGTGGTCTTTTAGCTCAACTACAAAGAATAGAGGTAATGAAAGAAGATGAGCAAAAAAGCATTGAAGCAATTATTTTAAATCTAAAACAAGGCAGTGATGATATCAAGAACAGCTTAGGCGAAACTACCGATATTGTAAAAGAGCAGATGCAGCTACTTCTTAGAGAAGCGAACAGGAAGCTATCTTGAATGAAAATGACGAATCACATTGGATGAGTATAGCAGATATTATGTCTGCGTTGATGATAGTATTTATGTTTATATCTATAAGCTTTTTATACCAAATATTAAATGAGAAAGAGATTTATAAAGTACGGTTAAATAAAGCTCTTCATGAAGAATTTAATAAAGATTTGCAAAATTACAAAGCCGTAATCACTGAGGATAATATTTTTAGATTTAATGCACCATTTAACATCGGGGATGATACAATTCCTGAAGATTTTAAGAGAGTATTAGGAGACTTTTTCCCAAGATACATAAAACTATTAAGCTCTACAGACTTAAAAAAAGAGATAGATGAGATCCGAGTAGAGGGGCACACCTCAAAAGGTTGGGGTAATGTAAGTCAGAAGCAATCATTTATCAGCAATATGAATTTATCTCAAAAAAGGGCTAGCAGTGTTTTAGCATACTGTTACAATATAGAAAATGAGATAGTCAATAAACATATTTCATGGCTACAATCAATCTTAAGAGCCAATGGAATGTCTTTTTCAAAACTACTCTATAAAGATGCTTACAATAAAGTACAAGACAAAATAAGATCAAGAAGAGTTGAATTTAAAGTACTTACAAAAGAACATAGATAACCTAAATAATATCTTAGACAAAATACGACCATTTAAAACAATATACTGTTCATAAATATACGAAGGAGCAATACATTGAATCTCATAATCATTGGATTAGTAACTGCAGCCAATTTTTTAATATTAAAAGTAAAAGCAGAACAAAACAGATGGGCTGATTTACTATTTGATATATTTACTCTAAGCGTATTATCGTATCTATTTTCTGGAACACTTGGCGGTCTTACTATTGCGATGGTTAGTAGTTTTACTATCAGTGTCTATCTCTATTTTTATCCTCCAAATCTTAAAAAAATATTTTCTTCTTTTAATTTCAAAGCACTAAAAATATTTAAAAAGATATTTTAATAATAATACTTTTGGTCAAAATATGTCTATTAGTATTATTATAATTAGGGTACTTAAAAAGAAGGATTAGAGATGAAAGACTTAGTATTAATAGAGCAAGAACAACCAACTGACTGTGATATTCTCATAGGTAAAGCTGAAAACACACTACACAGTCTTGAAAATTGTTTTGACACAATAGTTGATGAGAAAAAAACTAAGTTGAATGTAGTTGGTAGTATTTTTGGTTTTGCATTTTCTCTTACCAAACTAACTTTCAATGTAGCTGGTTGCGCAGTCAAAAATACACCAAAGGCTATTGTTGGCGTTGCTGCTGTAAAAAGAGAAATTGTTGCAGATTTAGAAAATGAGTATAACCAATATCAAAAAGAGTTAAAAGAAGAAGCATTACATGACAAAATAAGACAGCTTCAATTAAAGGCTTAACTTTATGAAATTAAATTATCCAACAGTAAAAGAACTTTGCCAATTGATGACAGATGCTCGTATAAAGATTAGAGATACTAGACATATGGAAGTTGTTGATACTAAGCTTCTTGATGAAGTAATCGAGAAGTTCAATGAATTAGTTACTTCCAAATCTAAGCTAGCTGATTTTAATGAGTTGCAATCTGATATAGAGTGGTTAGAAGAGTATTATGAAGAAAAATCTTGGAGTAATACAATGAGATGGTTAACAAATATTGATAGCACACTTCGTGAATCATTTTCATCCTACATGGAAGAGCTGAAAAAAGTAAGAGGAAAAAATAACAATACACAAGCATCAAAAAAACAACCTGTAGAGGACTCGTAATAATGAAACTTTTTATCCTTATTTTATTGACATTTACGCTCTATGCAAAAGAAAGTTTATATCTGCATATACCAAGTTCATTACCATCAACAAATACTACTACCTCCTTTGGTAAAGAACTCATAAAATTGATAGATAATGCAAAAGATGAAATATCATTTGCTATTTATGGATTAAGAGGTCAAGATAATATCCTCGAGGCACTCATAGCAGCTCAAGAAAGAGGAGTTCTAGTAAAAGGAGTAGTAGATAGTGATGTGCACAATAAAAACTATTACAGCGATACTAAACGCTTATATGAATATTTTGAAATAGTAAGTGACCATCAAAGCGCTATAATGCATAATAAATTCTTTGTGATAGACAGATCAATTGTATGGACGGGTTCTTCCAATGTAAGTGATACTGGAACTGGTGGATACAATGCAAATAATACTCTTATCATTACTGATGAAAATATCGCAAGTATCTATCTTGAAGAGTTTCATCAAATGTTTTATGAGAAGAAATTTAATACTCATAAAGATCTACTCACATATGAAAATATTCAAACCGAAGACTCAGTAGTATCGATATATTTTTCTCCTCAATCCAATACTTATGAAAATGGAATTAAAGAGCTTATTGACAATGCGGAGCAATATATCTATATACCAATCTTTTATTTAACCCATAAAGGTTTATCTAAAGATCTAATCAAAGCAAAAGAAAGAGGTGTTGAGATAA